>ENA-ORXC01000915-ORXC01000915.1-marine-metagenome-genome-assembly--contig:-NODE-915-length-18807-cov-41.772184_pt1 | contig 18807 bp, 13 predicted proteins | sample MGYA00237865_ERZ511478 | MGnify/ENA metagenome assembly ERZ511478 | reverse complement strand
CTTCTTGTATAAGTTTTTGTTCTTCATTTAATGAAAAATCCATCTAAATATATATAAAGGTTAACTTCTCAAAGATAAAGATATAGTAGTTAAATATGGTACTTATGTATGTGCTTTTGAACGATTTTATAACAATTGTATTTGGGTGATATAATGATGGTTCATTTTTAACATTTTCTTATGCGTTAAAATATAGTCGCCAAAAACGTGTTAAATTTAATTTGCTAATGATTTAAGTATTTGGATGTCAGATAACTTCGGTATTATTGTTAATTCATTAGGATTTCACAGACAATTTTAGATATATTTGGAAGATTTATATTTTAGAATTACAACCTATATTTACAACTAATAACTAGTTACTCAAAAAACCAGCGAATATGGAAACCATCATTGTTATTGTTTTTTTGGCCGGATATCTTGCCATTACCCTAGAACACAATCTTAAAATAGATAAATTAATTCCTGCATTAGCTATGATGGCTATACTTTGGGCGCTTATTGCGCTTGGAATAGATGGCTATGAAAATTGGTTCGATTCTGCTCATCAAAGTCTTGTAGAAGGTTTTGGTAAAATGGGTCATCTAGATAAGATGCATATGATGGAAGAGTCTCTTTTGCATCATTTAGGTAAGACAGCAGAGATTCTTTTCTTTCTTCTAGGGGCTATGACCATTGTTGAAATTATTGATTATTTCGATGGTTTCGCAACAATAAAAGGCTTTATAAAAACAAAGCAAAAAAGTAAATTACTTTGGTTGTTTTCGATATTGGCATTCGTATTGTCTGCTATCATCGATAACTTAACTGCGACGATTGTATTGATTACCATACTACAGAAAGTAATTAAGGATAGAGAGACAAAATTATGGTTTGCAGGTATGATAGTGATTACGGCAAATGCAGGTGGAGCATGGTCTCCAATTGGTGATGTTACCACTACGATGTTGTGGATTGCGAATAGGGTAAGTGCCGGTCAGTTAGTACTTCACGTATTGTTGCCTTCGTTGGTATGTATGCTGGTTCCTGTAATTATAGCTAGTAGATTCAAAGTTTTTAAAGGTTTAATAGATGGTGAATTAGATGGCGATAATTCTAAATCTAAGTACAGCGGGGTAATGTTGTACTTAGGGCTAGGGGCTATTTTATTCGTGCCTATTTTTAAGACCGTAACACATTTGCCACCTTACGTGGGCATGATGTTATCATTGGCCGTAGTAGCAACTTTTGCTGAAATATATAGTAATAAGAAATTTAGTATTTCTTCAGTTGATCAAGAGGGTCAAGATAGTGAAGGGCACCATAGTCCTGTGCATCATTCGTTGTCTAAAATTGAATTGCCAAGTATATTGTTCTTCTTGGGTATTTTATTGGCCGTGGCGGCTATGGAGTCATTAGGTATATTGTTTAATGCAGCTGGAGCCCTTAATGAGGCTATACCTAATACCGATATTGTTGTAATGCTTTTTGGTATAGGTTCTGCGGTAATTGACAACGTACCATTGGTGGCTGCAAGTATGGGTATGTTTAGTGAGCCTTTAGATAGTCCTCTTTGGCACTTTATAGCTTACTCTGCCGGTACAGGTGGTAGTATGTTGATAATAGGATCAGCGGCAGGTGTAGTTGCAATGGGTATGGAAAAAATTGATTTTTTCTGGTATCTTAAAAAGATTGCATGGTTGGCATTCGTAGGTTTTGTTAGTGGTGCAATCGTATTTATATTATTAAGAGATTTTGTTCTTCACGGATAATTTAATTCGCAAATCATCGTTATAAAGGCAAATTCAATACTTAAAGAATATTATGTTATTATTCCAGGATTTGGCTCAAGATGCGAGCGAAGAATTATTATCTGAAGAAAAAACACTTTCGGTCATAGATTTAATATTTAATGGCGGTACGGGTAGTGTGATTATTATATCGGTTTTATTTATAATGTTGGGCGTGGCCCTTTATATCTATTTTGAACGTTTGTTGGCAGTGAATGCGGCCTCTAAAATAGATAAGAATTTTATGAATCAAATCAGGGACTACGTAACGACCGGCAAATTAGATGCTGCAAAGATTCTATGTGCCCAAACCGACTCTCCTGTAGCAAGATTAACAGAGAAAGGTGTTTCAAGAATAGGTAAGCCTTTAGATGATATAAATACCGCAATAGAAAACGCAGGTACTTTAGAAGTTTATAAACTGGAAAAAAATGTAAGTATTTTGGCAACAGTAGCCGGTGCTGCCCCAATGATCGGTTTTTTAGGAACTGTTATTGGTATGATTCTCGCTTTTCACGAGATGGCAAGTAGTGGTGGTCAGGCAGAAATGGGTTCATTGGCATCTGGTATTTATACGGCGATGACAACAACGGTTGCAGGTCTTATAGTGGGTATTATAGCTTATGTGGGCTATAATCATTTAGTGAACAGAACTGATAAGGTGGTTCATAAAATGGAAGCCAATGCTGTGGAATTTCTAGATTTATTAAACGAACCTCTTTAATTTTTTACTATGAAATTAAAAGGAAGAAATAAAGTCAGTCCAGACTTTAGCATGTCATCAATGACAGATATCGTATTCTTGTTATTGGTGTTTTTCATGTTAACCGCAAATTCACCCAATGCTTTAGACTTATTGCTTCCTAAAGCCAAAGGGAAATCTACGAATACTCAAAATGTATCTGTAAGTATAGATAAGAATCTTCAATACTTTGTTAACGATGAACGTATTAATGGAGAGTATGTTGAAATCGAGTTAAAAAAGGCTTTATCAGGTCAAGATAGTCCTACTATCATACTTAGAGCAGAAGAAAGTGTTGCGATTAAAGAAGCTGTTAATGTTATGGACATCGCAAATAGAAATAATTATAAGGTTATTTTGGCAGTGCGCCCAAATTAAATGGCATTTTTAGATACAAAACATAAAAAGAAATCATTGACACTTACCACATTGTTGTTAAGTGCACTTTTATTGGTTTTGTTTTATATCGGTCTAAATTATATGGATCCACCAGAAGAGAACGGAATCTCCGTTAATTTTGGTACGATGGAGTTTGGTAGTGGAAAAGTACAGCCCAAAGAGAAAATACAATCAGAACCTTTAGATACTCCACCAGTTGAACCTACAGAACAGGAAGTTGCAGAAACCGTCGAAGAGCGTTTAGAAGAAGTTCAGGAAGCTGTGGTTGAGAAAGAAGCGCCTGCAGAAAAGGTTTTAACCCAAGAAAACGAAGAGTCTATAAAAATAAATCAAGCAAAAGAAGCTAAAAGAAAGGCTGATGAGGCAGCTGCCGATGCAAAGAGAAAGGCGGAAGCGGCAGAGAACAAGAAAAAGGCAGAAGCAGCTAGAATTGCAAAACAAAAGAAAGATGCAGATGAAAAAGCCCGTAAAGAGCAAGAAGCTAAAAGAAAAGCTTTAGATGCTATGATGGGTGGTCTAAATAAGTCTGACGGTACGGCGTCTGGCAGTGAAGGTGATGATAATAAAGCAGGAGATAAAGGGCAGCCAAACGGTGATCCTTATGCTACAAGTTACTATGGTAGCCCCGGCAGTGGAAGTGGAACCGGTGGTTACGGGTTAAATGGACGTTCATTGGTGAATAAAGGTAAAGTACAGCAAGAATGTAACCAGTCTGGTAGGGTGGTTGTAAAGATAATTGTTGACCGTAATGGAAAAGTCATTAGTGCAGAACCCGGTGTAAAGGGTACTACCAATAATGACCCTTGTTTATTAGATCCGGCAAGGAAAACAGCTTTTATGCATAAATGGAATTTAGATGGCAATGCGCCAAGTAAGCAAGTAGGTTTTGTAGTCGTAAATTTCAAACTAGGAGAGTGACCTATAAAGAAACATTAGATTGGATGTTTGCCCAACTTCCAATGTATCAGAATAAAGGTAAAAGTGCCTTCAATTCAAAACTAGATGGCATTACTTCATTTGCCAAGCATTTAAACAATCCTCACACGCAATTTAAGAGTATACATGTAGCCGGTACCAATGGAAAAGGTTCTAGTAGTCATCTATTGGCTTCGGTTCTTCAAGAGGCTGGTTATAAAGTCGGCTTATATACATCGCCACATTTAAAAGACTTTAGGGAGCGAATACGAATAAATGGGCAAAAAGTAAGTGAGAATTGGGTAGTTCGGTTTATACAGGAAAATAAGCCGTTCTTATCTGCTAAGAAGCTTTCTTTTTTTGAGATGACCGTTGGTATGGCTTTTTCATATTTTGCCGATGAAATGGTAGATATTGCAATTATAGAAGTGGGTCTTGGTGGAAAACTAGACTCTACTAATATTATTGAACCAGAAGTGAGTTTGATTACAAATATTGGTTTTGATCACACTGATATTCTAGGAGACACCCTTACTAAGATAGCTAGGGAGAAAGCCGGAATCATTAAGAATAAGGTTCCGGTAGTAATCAGTGAATTCAATAAAGAAACCTCTGTGGTCTTTAAAAATGTCGCCAAAGAAAAAGGTTCTGAAATTATCTTTGCTGAAGAATCTAAATTTTCCAAATATAAAATCGGGTTATTAGGGGCGTATCAAAAGAAGAATGTAAAAGGAGTACTGGCTACTTTAAAGACATTACGCGGCTTTGAGGTGAAGGGAGCCAGCATAATAAATGGTTTGAAAAATGTAGTGGAAAATACACAATTAATGGGGCGTTGGCAGCAAATTGGTACAGACCCTAAAATTATTTGCGATACAGCGCATAACAAGGAAGGTATTTCAATTGTCTTAGAGCAATTGCAAAAGCAGAAATTTGAAAGATTACATATAGTTATAGGTTTTGTAAAAGATAAGGATATTGATAATATCTCAACTTTATTTCCTAAAAATGCTACATATTACTTCTGTAGCCCAAAAAATTTTAGAGGGCTCGATGAAAAAGTTTTATTTAAGGTTTTTTCTGACAAAGGGTATGTGGGTAATGTTTATGATTCTGTAAATAAGGCATTTATGGATGCAAAAAAACAAGCTGATACGAATGATTTTATTTATGTTGGAGGAAGTAATTTTGTTGTAGCTGAAGTTCTTTAATTTTTTTTTGATTTTTCTTTTGTGAAACGTAAAAGTATTATATATTTGCACCCCCATTGGGGCTCTTAGCTCAGTTGGTTCAGAGCACCTGCCTTACAAGCAGGGGGTCACTGGTTCGAATCCAGTAGGGCCCACAGGTAAAAAAGCTTTCATGAAAATGAAAGCTTTTTTTGTTTTTATGTCTTTCCTAAAATGAAATACACATCATATTATTTATCACCTCAATTAACAATTCTGAAACTTGTCTAATTATCTCAACTTAATTCACAATTAGGTTATAAGTGTAATTTTTCATCACTTCAATAGAGGTATAAGCAAGAAATTTACTTTGCTAATAGTTTTACTGTTTATAATGAATTTTCTTAAAATAGATAAAACTTTACTAGTATGAAAACTTGCCTTTGACTGGCATTTTTATTCCTTTTTTTTAGAAATAAGAAGTAGAGATGCAAATTATCATTTCTTTATTATAGTGTGCGATGCTGTTTAATATAGATACTGAGTATTCGGTATTTTATATGGTTGTGATCGCAATGATAGCGCGCTACAGGTATAACTTTATGAAATTCTCAAATGAGGTTTTATTTATTGTTAAAAGTGTAATTTCTGAAATTTTTTTTATCAAAATCACAACAAAAACACTCTTAAATTATCAAAGTAATTTTTTTTAACAAGATAATAACATATATTTGGTAAACCAGTTTGATGAACCAATTTGGTAAACCAGTTTAAAAAAACTTAACAATAAACTCAATACTAATTAAAAACAAAGAAATGAAACGCTAACAAAATTCAAAAAAAAGGACGGGTGCTCGCCCATCCTTTAAATTAAAAAATTACTTCGTTTTGAAGGGAAGTAAAGAACAAACATGTAAGTATTACTAAATACACATTTCCTGTAAAAATAGGAATTTTCATTGATTTAAGAATGAAAGCAGTGTATTGGTGAATTGAAGATCATGATGCGAAATAAGTAAACGCATTTTAAGTAGATCATAAAGATGGCAAAAGCCAATTCAATAGAACTAACTTAATTTAACACAGATGAATTTTAAACTAAAAATTTTTATGGTTGTAATGTTGCTGGTCAACATTCAATTATTTGCACAAGACTCCTATGACTTAACGGGTACGGTGGTAGATGCAAATAATGTGCCTATACCAGGTGCTAATATTGTTGTTGCAAATACAACAAGAGGAACTCAAAGTGATTTTGATGGAAATTTTACCATTCAGGTCACCAGCGGGGATATTTTACGTTTTTCTTATATAGGATACACTACCAAAACAGTAGCAATTGTTTCTCAAAAAACAGTGAGTGTTACTTTAAATGAAGATGCCAGTCAACTTGATGAAGTTGTTGTGGTAGGTTACGGAACCCAGAAAAAATCTACCGTAACTGGTTCAATTTCTAAAGTGACTAACGAAACGCTGGATCAAATTGCGGTGTCAAGGGTAGATGATGCATTAATAGGTCAGGTTTCAGGTGTAAACATTCAGGCTACCAATGCAGAGGCAGGTGGGGCACCAACCATTACAATTAGGGGTGTTGGTTCTGTAACTGCTGATTCTGGCCCTGCATTAGTAATTGATGGAGTAGTGGTAAGTTCAGAATTTTTGGGCAACCTTGATATGAATGATGTTGAGTCTTTTGAAGTATTAAAAGATGCTGCTTCTGCTGCTATTTATGGTAGTGAAGGTTCTAACGGTGTAATTTTAATTACCACCAAAAGCGGTAAAGCCGGTAAAACTAAATTCAGCTACCAGACTTACACAGGTATTAAAAGTGCACATGGTAGTGATGATTACAGAAAAAGTGTATCTGAGTGGGCTAAAATAGAACAAGCTGCAACCGGTACGCTTTCTAATGAAACTCAGTATGCTCAATTATTGGTTCAAGCTACAGGCGTTGATAGAGATTGGCAAGATGTATTCTTTGATGGAGGGGCTATTACTAGTCACTCATTATCTGCAAGGGGTGGGTCAGAAGATACAAAGTTCAGTACTTCTCTAAGGTACCTTCATGATGAAGGTGTGGTTATTACAGATGATTTTAAGTTGTTTTCGGCTAACATGAAAGTAGATTCTAAAATTGGAGAAAAAGCAAGATTTGGAATCAGGGCAACACCTTCTTATACAAAACAAAGAAGATTGCCTACTTCTATACACAATCCAACTCGCCAATCACCTTGGTTACCTATTTATCACACAGAAGAATCACTTCAGTTTATAGACAGAGAGTCAGGTAATGGGCAGTATGCTGATGTTGGTGTAGGGGATTATTTCTTTGAAAATCATCTGGTAGAATTGGATATAAACGGAGATGGTAGTGATAGTAGACCTCGTACATCTGGAGATTCTAATCCATATGCGCAATATGTAGAAAGAGAACATTTTGAATATAACACTAAATTATTCGGGTCTACATATTTAAGCTACGAGCTTTTAGACGGTCTTACGGCTAAAACGCAGTTAGGGGTTACGTTAGAGCAGAGAAAGAGAACTAGATATGACGGTACAAAACATCATGCCAGTGGTGCGGCTAGATCTGCATACTATCTAGCAAATAGATTTAGAACAAGAATAATTTCCGATAATACCTTAAATTATAACAAGACCTTTGGTGATGACCATGATTTAAATGTATTGGCAGGGGCTACCATTCAAAAAAGAAAATCAGAGGAAAGTATTGCTGAGGGTAGTGGATTTTCAAACGATTTGTTAAAAAACTTTCAAGGAGCAACTGTAGTGGATCTTCCTACGGAAATTAATACAGAGCTTAAGAAAATAGGTTACTTTGCTCGTTTAAACTATGCTTACAAAGGAAAGTATTTGGTAAACGCATCTTTTAGACGAGATGGTAGTTCTGTATTCGGTGTTGATTCTAAATGGGGTAATTTCCCTGCAGTTTCATTAGGGTGGAATGTTGCCAAAGAAAACTTTTTGTTAGACAGCGATGCTGTTAATACTTTAAAATTCAGAGCTAGCTATGGTCTTACAGGGGCTGAAAACTTTAATGTAGGCGATGCTATTGTTAATGCTTGGCCTTACTTGGCATTATTGCAGAATTCAAATTCTATAGATGATGGTAGTATTGCAGCCGGTGTATCTCCATTAAATATTGCTAACACATTATTACAATGGGAAGCTTCTAAGGAATTTACTGTTGGTTTGGATTACGGTTTTTTCAATAATAGAATTTCTGGTTCTATTGATTATTATGAAAGAACAAGTGATGAATTATTATTGAATAATCCTGTTTCTTATATATCTGGTTTTAACAGTGGTATAGTAAATTTGGGCGAAGTCCAGAATAAAGGTTTGGAACTTGAAATTAGAACAAGGAATGTTTCAAACGAAAAATTCTCATGGAATTCAACATTAATTGCTTCAACCAACCAAAATGAACTTTTAAGTTTTGGTGATTCTAATAATGCTCTCATTGAAGATACTTACGGAAGAAACTCTCAATGGATTAATAGAATTGGTGAGCCGATTTCTTCTTTCTGGGGTTACGTTGTAGATGAAGAGGCTTTTGATGAAACTTCATTTAGAACTACCTATGTAGATAGTCCTTGGAATAGAATTAATGGTCAGTCTGATGACACTATAGTAAAAGATTTAAATGGTGATGGATTGATTACTGAAGAAGATAAAACTATTTTAGGTAGTCCTTATCCTGATTTGGTTTATAGTTTTACCAACGAATTTAAGTTCGGTGACTTTGATTTTTCTTTCATGGTACAAGGTAGCTTAGGTGCTCAAGTCAATAATATTGGAGATCAATATTTCTACAACTGGTTCGGTAATAGAACAAGAAGTGGTGGTGAGTTGGAAGCTGTGGCCAATGGTCTAGTATCTGATGTTTCTTTCATTCAAGAAAAGGTATTGACAAGTGATGTTATTGCAAGCGCAGATTATTTCTCTTTACGTAATGTTAATCTTGGTTATAATTTTTCAAATGATGTAGCAGAACGTATAGGCGTAAGTGGCTTAAGAGTTTATGCTACTGCTCAGAATTTACTATATATCACTGCAGATGATTATCATGGTTTCAATCCAGAGCATATAGATGGTAGTAATCCAAGAGCTTATGGTTCTCAAAGAGCAGGTACACCAATATTTAGAACGGTTACGGTTGGTCTTAACGTTGATTTTTAATCTAAAAAACAAACAAACGATGAAACATATAAAATATTTAATAATTGCAGTGACGGTATCCGTATTTGTTTCCTGTGATACTGAAGAGTTTTTGAATCCTTTACCAGATACGGCTGTAGCGGTAGATGGGTTCTTTCAATCAGATGCAGATGTGTTATCTGGTATATACGGTATATATGATGCCTTACAGGGTGTAAATAGTAATACCGAATCTAATATTGGAAACTTCAATAGAGGTGTACAATTCGAACACCTGTTAACGGAGCATAGAACAGATAATACTAGAAATGCAACCCTTGAAGGATCTAAAGCGGATTTTCACAGATACGTTGTAAATGCCAATAATGTAGAATCTGAAGATTATTACGCTTCTATGTATGAAGTAATTTTTAGAGCTAACAATATCTTGGATTTTATAGATGTGGCAGATGAAAATAATCAAGCTGAATATGCTGCAGAGGCTAAATTTTTAAGAGCTTATGCATACTTTAAGTTGGTAAGAATGTTTGGTGCCGTACCATTAGTAACTTCAGTCGTGGGCCCTACGGATAATGAAGCATTGTTTACCAGAATTCCAGAGGAGCAAATTTATGGTCAAATCATCGCCGATTTACAAGAAGCGGTTGATGTTTTAGATAATTCATCTAAATCAAGAGCATCAAAAGCTGCGGCTCAAGGTATTTTGGCAAAGGTGTATTTATCATTATCATCTCCAGATTATGGTGCTGCGCAGCAATTGTGCGAAGCAATAGTTAATAGTGGAAATTTTAACTTAATGAGTGATTTTCATGATGTTTTTTATGATGAATTGAATAACGAAATTATTTTCGCAATTCAATATATACCTGGTAACAGCGCAGAAAGTCAAAGTTTTTCAGCTGAATTTACATCTTCTATACGTGCAGGATCAGAAGACGGTCAAAATATTGTCAATGATAATTTAAGATTAGATTTCGTGGCCTTTGGAGGAAATAGAACGGAAACTTCGATTACTGATTTGAATGGTTCGCTTTTAGATGATAGAAATGAGGTGGCAAAGTTTTTTCCAGATGGTTTTGATTCGTCTGCTGAGCCAGCATACGGTCCTAATGCCCGTAATGCCGGTAATGATTATATAGCGCTACGTTATGCAGATGTACTTTTAATGCATGTTGAAGCAATAATGGCAGGCTCTGCATCTACTACAGATGCTGCTGCTTTGGCATCATTTCAAGCTGTAAGAGATAGAGCTGGTTTAACTACCGCGGTTTCAAGTATTACCAAAGAAGAACTTTTAACAGAAAGAAGAGTAGAGTTGGCCTTTGAGAACCAACGTTGGTTCGATTTGTTGAGGTTCGGTGTAGCAGAAGCTGTTTTAAGTGCACATTCAGCTGAAATGGGTTATGTTTTCGATGCTAGAAAATTATTGTTGCCAATACCGGCAAGAGAAATAAATATAAGCGGCGGACTTTTAACACAAAACCCGGGATATTAAAATTTAAAACTTTTAAACTATGAAAATTAAACAAAATATTTTCCGAAAAACAACGCTGCTGCTATTTACTGTAGTGCTGGCAAGTTCTTTTGTTGGTTGTGTTGGTTCAGATACTTTTAGAGATGATTTGCCAGATTCAAATTCTAAGGCAGATACGATATTTCCAGAAGCTAATTTTGATTATACAGCTGATCAAGAAGATTTTACGATAATAAATTTTACGGATCTTTCAACAGAGGCATCTTCCTATTTATGGGATTTTGGAGGTGGTGAAACATCAACTGATCGCGATCCTACATTTCAATTTCCTGGTGAGGGTACATTTCCTGTAACCTTGGTTTCCAGTGATGGTAATGGTGTTACATCTACCATAACGTTAGATGTTGTAGTAGTTGATGAATTGATCGCTGCATTTCAATGTCCAGATTTTTTATGTAGTCCAAGAACACCATGGGCTGGTGTAGATAGAGGTACTACAAGTTCTTACTCTGCAAGCTCTTCCCCTACACCGCCAGAAGGTAACGGAGCAGCTAAATTAAGTAGTAGTTCTAACTTTTTGGATCAAAGTATTCGTGTGGTTTCTGGTGCAACTTATGAAATCACGTTCTGGTATGTAAGTAAAACTACCGGTACTTCTGCAGGTACATTGTTGATAGAAGATGCAGATACAGGCGATGATTTTCTTTTACAAGAAATTCCGTTAACTGATCAAGCTTCTTCATATGTAGAAACATCTTTTACGTTTGCTACAGGTGATGAAACTGAGAATATGAGATTTAACATCGAGTATGCGGGCACAGAATGTAGGTTCTCTAAAATTAGTATTGATAGGCTAAATTAATGATAGTTCTTGAAAAGATAGTTTAGATAGGTTATTGCTATTAATTGCGATTTCATTTTTAAATTATCTTTCAAGACATCATGTATATTCTTAAACTGAAATTTCAAATGTTTAAGAATCATCTAACAAAAATTTAAAAAATTATAATATTATGAGTTTAATAAAAAAAGGAATTAGTGCCCTTTTGATAGCTGGTCTGATCATATCGTGTGATGAAGATGGTTATGAGCCAATTGAGCCTGTAGATTCATCTGGTGGTTCTATTGGAAGTGTTTTTTCAAGTTTTGATGTATCGGCTAGTGGTGATGGAACTATTGTTACCGTAAAGCCTTTAACGGTAGGTGTAGATTCGTACGAAATTGATTTTGGAGACGGTACTGAACCTTTAACCGCATTACAGGGAGAATCTGCAACATATGACTATTCTAATGTAGAAGCATCAGCAGACTATACGATAACAGTTACTACAAAGGCTTCAGGTCAAACTGATCTTGTTAAAGCTGAAGATATTACGGTAGAACATACCGTACCTTCTATTGATACTGCGCCTACATCACCAGATTTTAAAAGATATAATCTTTTGAACATATATACAGATGCAAGTTCTGTGGGTACTGCTGGTACTGGAGGAAAAGCTATAGTTTTAGAATCCGGAAACAACTTATTGGAATTTTCAAGACTTCATAGCGATGTGGGTGAATTTGCATTAAGTGATGAAGTAGTTGCAGCAGATGCATTTTATACTGGTGTTAGTTCAAATGATATTCATTTTGATGTGTATTCTGAATTTGCCACTGGTATAGATAAGTTGAAAATAACTTTGGTGGATAGTACAAATGGAACTAGTCATATAATTGATGACTTGGATTTGACCAATGGTGAATGGACAGGTTTTGATTTTGATTTGGCTACTGATTTTTCATCACCGGTTTCTCAATTCGAGACTATACTTTTTGAATTAGGTAGTTCGGGTATGGCAAATGATCACGCCACCATAACTGTAGATAATATTTACATGACAAGAATGACCGGTTCCACTATTTTAAATGGTGATTTTGAAGATGGTCAAGACTTTTGGAAGTGGTCAACATTTACCGATGGAAATACAAACCCTTTCGGGTCAAGTTCAGATGGTTCGAATATAGACTATGATGGCGTTAATCAAGGTAGTAAAACAAGGGGGGCAAAGTGGTCTTCAAGTCAATCTGGTGGTGATTTTAGAACGGAAAGTTCTAGATATGCATACCAAGAATTAAATTTAACACCTGGTGCAGATTATGTTTTGGAATACCAATATGCTATAAAAGATGACAGTGGGACCGATCCTTTGGGCGGAAGAAAGGTGGTAGGTCTAATTTTAGATGCGCATTATGAAGATGGTGCTGACGCGGTAGATAACTTGAGTAATAATTTAGGTTTTAACGAAGGCTATGTTGCAGAAGGTAAGTTTTCGGATACTACAGATGGTGCCGGTACATTGGTACAAATTCCTTTTACAGCAAATGACAGTGGTGAAGTCGCTGTAATGTTCTACGCCGTAACACCAAAAGATGCATACATAGATAATGTAAAGGTTCGTTCAGTGAACCCATAATTTGTAATTTATGCAAAACACCCGAAAAGGAATATTGGTATTTTTAGTATTACTATTTCTATCTGTAAGCGCTACTTCTCAAAATCAGAAAAGTAGCGTTTCAGAATCGGATGTGGAACTAAAAAAATCGAAAAAAAGGAAGAAAAAGAAGGTCAAGTTACCTCAAATCGATTTAAGCAATTGGAAGGTTACCATACCAGAAGGTAGTGGTAAAGGAGGGGCTATAAGTGTAGCGCCGCCAGAAATTTTAAATTATGCCACAAATAAGGTGCTAAAACCTTTTATGTACAATGATTCTACAAAAGGAGCCCTCACTTTCTGTGCATACCCAACTTCGGCAACCACGGCTAATACGAAATATTCTAGGTCAGAACTAAGAGAACAAATTGTTCCGGGCGATGACAATGTTAATTGGACATTTGAGCAAGGTGGTACTTTAAGGGCAAAACTATCGGTTGATGAAGTTTCTAGAGATAAAAATGGTAAATACCATAAAGTAATTATTTTACAGATTCATGGTCGATTGACGAATGAACAAAAAGATTTAATAAAACAAAAAGATAATAACGCACCGCCGGTATTAAAAATATATTGGCAGAATGGGAAAATTAGAGTCAAAACAAAGAAGTTGAAATTTACCGATGTAAATGCTATCGGCATATTGCATGAAGAGGCTTGGACAGATGATGAAGGTTTCAATTTTGAACAAGAGGTAGGCTTCGGTAAGTTTCAGATTGAAATTAAAGTTACAGATGGCAAAATGGTAGTTTCGTTGAATAAAACAGAATACGCCATCTACGATGATTTTAATATGAAAAGATGGGGTGTTTTCGAAAATTACTTCAAAGCAGGTAATTATTTTCAAAGTAGGGATGAAGGTTCATTTGCCAAGGTCAGTTTTTACGAACTTGAAGTAAAGCATTAATAAGAATTTTATGATTGTAAATTATAAGTTACTTTTCGGTAAACCAGTAGTATTAAATTGCGTTTTTGCATTTATTGTAATGCTCGCTGCAACAAGCTGTAGTAATGATGCAGAAGTATCTGAAGAGGAAATAGTTGTAGAAGAAGTAATCGAAGAAAAAGAGGTTGAAGAAAATACTGAGACCGAAGAGGAAGTTGTGGTTGAAGAAGAACAAGTTGAAGGTGTAGACTTTTTTTTGCCGAATATTGATTTAAGTAATTGGAAAGTTACATTGCCCATTGGTAGCCCAGATGAGGTAGAGCCACCAGAAATTATTGATTATGCTACTGATGAAAGATTAATGCCTTACATGTACAATGATTCTACAGATGGTTCCTTGGTGTTTTACACAACGCCTGGTTCGTCTACAGCTAATTCTTCCTATTCACGTACAGAATTAAGAGAGCAAATGGTACCAGGTAGTAATAGCACAAATTGGACTTTTACGGAAGGAGGTCGGATGAAGGGTACATTATCAGTGCCTGAAATTTCTTCAGATGCAGGCGGTAATTCTCATAGAACATTGGTTATGCAGATTCATGGTAGGCTAACTAATGAACAACGAGATTTAATAGGCGAAGATGATAATAATGCTCCTCCGGTACTTAAAATATATTGGCAGAAAGGCAAAATTAGGGTGCTAACTAAGAAATTAAAAGATGTTGATGCCCCCGAAGAGGAAATACTGCATACAAATGCTTGGGAGGATAATGAAGGGTACACCTTTCCTGAAGTTATTGGAACTGATAGATTTAATTTAGAAATCATTGCTTCCCACGGTAGGTTAGAGGTTATTTTAAACGAAACTGATACGGTTGTTTATGAAGATATTCATATGCAAAAGTGGAGCGTTTTCGAAAATTATTTTAAAGCGGGTAACTATTTACAAACCTTAGATGCCGGGGCATCTGCCATAGTTAAATATTACGAATTAGAAGTTACACATTAGTTTGTAAGATAAATATACCTAGTATAAGTAAGAGAGTTGTTTGATTTAAATTTGTTGAAAATGAGTTTGCCAGTCTTTTTTAAGGCTGGTAATCTTCATTAAAATAGGTTAATTAAGGCATGTGATTATCGTTGAAAATAAAACTTCTTATTTTAGCGTGTTAATATAACATTTTTGGTAAACAAATGCAGCGGACAATTTTCCTTTAAAACAAGATATATATGAAAATAGAAATCCTCACAAGGACAGAAAATCAGGAAATACAAAATGGGATTATAGAGCAGCTTAGAGATTTAATGAACAACAAAAATCTGGAGCCTGGCGATAAATTACCATCAGAAAGAATGTTGTCAGATAAATTTGGTGTAAGTAGAAGCAGTGTTCGGGAAGCAATTCAAAAATTAGAATTTTACGGTATTTTGGTGTCAAAACCTCAAAGTGGGACATTTGTAGCGGATATTGGTCAGGTAGCTATGAATGGTATGGTGAATGATATTTTAAGATTGGATGAGCCGGATTTTAAATCTTTGGTAGAAACGAGAATTTTGTTGGAACTGAAAACAGTAAAGTTGGCAGCTACAAAAAGAACAGAAGATGATTTAAAATTAATGAAAAGCGCTTTAGATGCTTACCGTGCAAAAGCTGAAAATGGCGAAGATGCTGTTCAAGAAGATTTATTGTTTCATTTGGCAATCGCCAGAGCTAGTGGCAATAGTACAATGAACACGTTTATGTTGATAATTACTCCTGAAATACTTACAAATTTTGAAAAATATCATGTCTGTGATAAAGGCATGGCATTTAGGGGTATTGAAGAGCATCAAGATATTTTTGATGCTATTGAAAAACAAGACCCTCAATTGGCAAAAGCAAAAATGAAAGTTCATTTTAAGAATTTATACCAGTTTTGCTATAATATTTAGTAGAAAAATTCTATTGAAAACTAAATACTTAACTCAATATTTAAGAGCTAAAATTTATACGTTATTATTTACCTAATGAACAATTAAAATGGATAAAGAGCCCAAGCTATCAATTTGGAAAAAAATATTGGCGTTAGTATTAGCATTTGGCCCGGGTATCTTTGCTATTGGTTATACAATTGGTACGGGGAGTGTTACTTCAATGATTGTGGCCGGTAGTACCTATGGTATGCAACTTTTATGGGTGCTACTCTTAAGTTGTATTTTTTCTGGTTTATTAATGTATGCTTACGGAAATTTTGCTTTGGTTACTGGTGAAACTGCCTTGTATGCTTTTAAAAAGCATTTAAAATGGGGTAAGTTGATTGCTATTCTAATAATACTAGGTATTTCTTTTGGTCAGTGGAATTCATTAATGGGAATTCTAGGTATTTCAGCAAATATCATTTATGAGATATTCTTGATCTATTTTCCTAGCCTTGCGAATTTAAAATATGAGTCTGTTTTAGTAATAGCTATAACTGTTATTATATTGTTTTATGGACTGTTGCTGGTAGGTAAATATGCTTTTTTTGAAAAGATATTAGTCATTTTCGTAACTATAATGGGACTGTCCTTCATTATCTCACTGTTTATGGTTAACCCTTTGCCGGTAGAGGTTATAAAAGGATTGATTCCAACTATTCCAAAAGTTGAAGGTGGACAAATGATGGTTGCTGCATTCGTTGGTACAACAATGGCCGCGGCTACGTTTCTTTCTAGACCGCTTTTTGTAAAAGGAAAAGGATGGACAATTAAAAACCGCCCCCAACAAAAGAAAGATGCGATAATTGCAGCATCATTGGTATTTTTTATAAGCGCTTCTGTAATGGCCGTAGCCTGTGGAGCCTTATTTCATCAAGAACAACCAGTGACGAAGGTGTTGGATATGGTGAATACTTTAGAGCCTGTGGCTGGTAAATTTGCCCTTACACTCTTCTTTTTCGGTACGTTAAGTGCGGGCTTGTCATCTATATTTCCGTGTTTGTTAATTGCACCTATTTTGTTGGCAGATTATCAATCAGGTGAATTGGATACGAATTCAAAACAATTTAGAATAATAACCGCCATAGCTTGTCTGTTTGCTCTTATTGTTCCAGTATACGGCGCAAATCCTATTCAAATGCAAATACTGTCACAGGTTTTTAATGTATTTGTTTTGCCATTAGTGATATTTGGTATAATCCTCCTTATTAACAACAAAAAACTTATGACGAAGTATAAGGCGGGTATATGGCTTAATTTAGGTTTGTTTGCAGCTCTTTTCTTTTCTTGCGTAATTTCTTATAATGGAATAGTAGCATTATTGGATTATTTTTAAACTTCAGGTAATGTAGGTATCACTTTTCAATTTATCGAATCATTTTAAAATAAGATTAATAGTATCTTTGTCCCCTTATAAAGAATTATTAAGGGGATATTAGCTCAGTTGGTTTAGAGCGCTGCCTTGACAGGGCAGAGGTCACCGGTTCGAATCCAGTATATCCCACAGTTTTAATCGATGTAAGATTAAATAATATCTAAAACACGTTCTAGAGCCATACCTCTAGAGCCTTTAATTAGGATACTTGATTTTGGTTTTAATTTGCTCTCTTTTAGGTAAATTTTCAAATCATCAAAGTTTTTCAACTTTATAGATTTAGTGCTAGTTGTATTAAAATTTTCACCTACTAATATTACTTTTTCAAAACTTAGGTCTAAAGCTAAATCAGCAATATTTTGATGTTCTTCCTTCGCAGAATCTCCCAATTCGAACATGTCTCCAAGTATCAAAACTTTTTTGTCTTTTTTTAAGGTGGCAAAGTTTTCTAATGCCACCTTCATACTTGAGGGGTTTGCATTATAAGCGTCAAGAATTATGTAATGTCCATTTTTATCTATTATCTGGGATCTGTTATTGTCTGGCGTGTAGCTTTCGATTGCTTTTTTAATTTCGCTTAAATCTACATTAAAATATTTTCCAATAATGATTGCGGCGCAACAGTTTGTAAAATTATAGGTACCAATAAGGTTAGATTTCATAGTAGTCCCTTCAGCCTCTATAGTAACGAACGGTTGAGCCTCTACTAACGCAATATTATAATATTTGGAATTTTCAATACTAAAACCATATTTTTTGATGTAGGTATCGAGTTTTTCTAATTGTATGGAATCATCGGCATTTAAGAATATCGATTTTTTATTTGAAATTAAATAATCATATAATTCGCTCTTACCTTTTATAACACCATCAACGCCGCCAAAACCTTCTAAATGTGCTTTGCCAAAATTAGTGATGTAACCAAAATCAGGTTCGGCAATAGAGCATAAAAAGCTGATCTCTTTCTGGTGGTTGGCTCCCATTTCTACAATGGCAATTTCAGTATCTGGCTTAATACTTAATAATGTTAAAGGTACACCAATATGATTGTTGAGATTGCCTGTGGTCGCAATCGTTTTGTAGGTAGTACTTAAAACGCCATTTATTAGTTCTTTGGTAGTTGTTTTTCCATTACTACCGGTAAGACTTATAACTTGTGCTTTGCATTGTTTTCTGTGATAATTGGATAGCTGCTGTAAAGTGTTTAAAACATCATCTACGACAATTGTTCTTTGGTCAATAAAGTAATCTTCCTCATCTATAATGACCAAACTAGCACCGCAGTCAAGTGCTTTTTGGGCATAAGTGTTACCATTAAAATTCTCTCCCTTCAAAGCAAAGAAAATATCATTCTCTTTAATTTTTCTAGTATCAGTACTTACTGAAGGATTTGCTAGGAAAGCTGAATGTAATTCTTGAATTTTCATAAAATCGAAGATAAAAAAAAGCCCCTTAAATAAGGAGCT
>ENA-ORXC01000913-ORXC01000913.1-marine-metagenome-genome-assembly--contig:-NODE-913-length-18852-cov-3.421358_pt1 | contig 18852 bp, 14 predicted proteins | sample MGYA00237865_ERZ511478 | MGnify/ENA metagenome assembly ERZ511478 | reverse complement strand
CCGCGATCACGGGATCATCACGCGGCGGGTATCCGGGCCGCGTCTGCAAGAGCGCCCCGGCGATGGTTCGGGCCGGGATCAGGGCGCGCCCGACTCCTCACCGACGGACAGCGTCATGATCTGCAACCCGTTGCCCGGCGAGTCGACTGGTTCTGCCGAGGGTCCTGCATTGCCCATGCCCGAGGACATGCCGGTCGCGGATTCCGGCAGCGGGCTATCGATGACCCGGTAGGAACCGCCGTGGGACGGGGTCTCTCTCGGTTCGGCAGCCGGTTTGGATTCGGCCATCGGGGCCGGTTGGGCCGGTGCGGACTCGACTGGTGCCGCGACCGGTGTATCGGTTGCCGATACCGGTCCCGCCGGAGCGATATCGGGGGTGGCGGAGACCGTGTCCGCCCCGGCGGGATCGACCAGATAGTCGTCGATGGAGACGCTGATATAGTCCGCATCCGCTGCCGACGCGGGTGTGGGCTGCGAAGCGGCGGTGCCGGTTGCAGGCGCGCTTTCCGGTGCGGCTTCGACCGGGGCGGCGTAGTCGGGATTGCCGTCCGCCGGATCGGCGGGTTCCACCGCGCCCGTATAGTCGAAGGGGGCATCCTTGACGAATATATCGGGCTTCTGCTGCGGCTCCACGCTGGTCATCGGTGCATTGGCTTCGACCGCGGGAGCGGGAGCGACATACTCGGGAGCCGGAGCGGGGGCGACATATTCGGGGGCCGGAGCGGGGGCGACATATTCGGGGGCCGGAGCCGGGGTTGATGCGATGTATTCCGGGGCTGCGGTCGGGGCAGGAAATGCTGCGGGCGCAACGTATTCTGCCGCAGCCACAGGCTGGGCGACGGGTTGCTGTTCCACATAGACCGGTTGCACTTCAACCGGAGCGGGCATGTCCACTACGCGCCTGTCGTCATAAGTACTGGTCTCGACGGCAGATTGATAGGTTTCATAGACGGGCTGTGACGGTGCGACCTCCACCGGCGTATAGGCCGGTACGGTCGCGCCGGTATCGATGATCGGTTCGTACACCGCGCCTGTCTGGGCAGGGGCGGGGGCAGGAGCAAGGGCCATCGGCTGACTCGTCGCGCCACCGAGATACTCCTCGTAGCTGCCGACCGTCTGGTAATCGCCCGATTGCGGTACGGCTTCGGCCTGCATTCCGACCGGTGCGGCGCTCATCGTGACCGGCTGGGCGACCACGGGTGCGGGCACCGTGACCGGCGCGTATGTCGCCGGTGCGGGGGGGGCGATCACGGTCTTCGGCACGCGGGCGACGGGGTGGAAGTTGAGCAGGTCCGGCGTCTGGCTCGTCTTGGCGAAGGCGGGGTATTCCGCTTCGCCCGGCGAGTAGATCGGCTGCATCCTGCCATAGGTCTCCGACGTTCCGGACCCGGAGACGGGGGGCAGGGTGATGCCGAAGGATGCGCCGCCGATGGTGCTGTGGTCGTCGCGGATCGGCTGCATCGTGCCGTATCCGCCGCCATCCTCCTCGCCGATGGCCAGCGTCGTGACCTGAAAGCCGCTCTCGGCCTGCGGTGTCGACATCGGCCCGTTGGCGGGGGGCATCGACATGCCGCCCCCATCCTCCTCGCCCAGCGCGAGCGTCGTCAGGCCCGGGCCGGGGCTGTGCTGTGCGTAGGCGGAGGGCTGGTTCGCCGTGGTCGCGTGCGAGGATGCCGACAGATAGCTTTTCTCCAGCGAGGCGGCGCGATGATCCGTGCCGGGGCCGGACGTTGGGGCCGTCTGCATGGTCTTGTGCGACTGGACGGGATAGGTCGTAAATGTGGTTCCGGACACGGGCGCGCTCCATTCGCGGGAATTGTCCCGAAATGGTGCAGTACGAGAGGACGAAAGTCAAGAAAGGTGAAGAATTTCAAGGAATACGCTGTACGTATGTGCCATGGGGATACACAAGAAGTTGACGTGTTCCAGCCTTTCCCCGTGGTTATCAACGCCTTGCCGATGACGGTTGATATGCGAAGTGCACCGGACGGCAGAAAGGCATCCTCTCCACCGCCCCCGGTTCGGGGCGGGCGTGGAGCGTGTCAGGCCAACGGCCCGAAACAAAGACCACTCTGCCCCTACTTGATCGCGGCACGCAGCACGCAGCACGCGGCGCCGGGGCCTCACGGAGCGGCGCGTTGACCGTCGAGGCCCCGGGTCTGCGCCCGGGGCAGTGGAATTCTTCCGGAACGGCCGGCAATAAAGGCCGATGGTGTCAGACCCCGCTCGGAATGTTCATCGGGTCGCGCTGCACGCCCTTGGGGGCCGTCAGTGCCTTCCATTTCGAGAGCGCCCGGTTCGGGGCGGCGAAGGCGGGGCGGGGGACGAACTTTCCGCGTCCCGGTTGCGGCTGGCTGTTCTGGCCATGCGCCCAGATCACGTCTCCGCGCGACAGGGTGTAGCGGGCCTGCGCGGTCACCTCGAACCCCTCGAACACGTTGTAATCGATGATGGATTTCTGGGTCGTCGCGCTGACGGTCTTAGACAGTTTCGGGTCCCAGACCACCACGTCGGCATCCGCCCCGACCGCGACCGCGCCCTTCTGCGGATAGATATTGAGGATCTTCGCGATATTGGTCGAGGTGACGGCGACGAACTCCTCGGGCGTCAGGCGGCCCGTCTCGACCCCCCGGGTCCACAATACCGCGAGACGTTCCTCCAGCCCGCCGGTGCCGTTGGGGATCATCGGAAAACCGCTATCGCCCATATGCTTCTGCTCGGTGGTGAAGGCGGCGTGATCGGTCGCGACCACTTGCAGCGAGCCGGACATCAGCCCCGCCCACAGCCCGTCCTGATGCTGCTTCGACCGGAAGGGCGGCGACATGACGCGGCGGGCGGCGTATTCCCAATCCTTGTTGAAGTATTCGCTCTCGTCGAGCGTAAGGTGCTGGATGAGTGGCTCGCCATAGACGCGCATTCCCTTCTGGCGCGCGCGGCGGATGGCTTCGTGCGACTGCTCGCAGGACACGTGCACGATGTAGAGCGGGGTTCCGGCGGCATCGGCGATCATGATGGCCCGGTTCGCCGCCTCGCCCTCGACTTCCGGCGGGCGCGAATGGGCGTGGCCCTCGGGACCGGTGATGCCCGCATTCATGTACTTTTCCTGCAACGCGGCGACCACGTCCCCGTTCTCGGCATGGACCAGCGGCAGCGCGCCCAGTTCGGCACAACGCTGGAAGGACGCGAACATCTCGTCATCCTCGACCATCAACGCGCCCTTGTAGGCCATGAAGTGCTTGAACGTGTTCACACCGCGCTGAACGACCTGCTCCATCTCGTTGAAGATGGTCTCGTTCCAGCCGGTGATCGCCATGTGATACGAGAAGTCGGCGCAGCATTGCGGGGCCGTCTTTTTATCCCACGCATCGACGGCATTGACCAGCGAGCCATCCTCGCCCGGCAGCACGAAATCCACGATCATCGTCGTGCCGCCCGCCGCCGCCGCAAAGGTGCCGGACTCGAACGTCTCGGCGGCGGTGGTGCCCATGAAGGGCATTTCCAGATGCGTATGCGGGTCGATGCCGCCGGGGATGACATAGGCGTCCGAGGCATCCACCGTCTCGTCGCCCTTCAGGTTCTGGCCGATCTCGACGATCTTCTCGCCCTCGACCAGCACGTCGGCGCGATAGCTGCGGTCTGCGGTGACGACGGTGCCGCCCTTGATGACTTTGCTCATGGTGCTGTTCCCCCGGTGCGTTAAGGTCGCCTGCGCGGTTCTGACGGCAGGGCGTTGTTCCTGTGACAGTATCCGATCCGGCGGGGGTTTAAAGCCCGGAATTGCCCGACCGGCAAAGAAACGATCCCGCCGACCCTAATCGATTTTCGATATCCCACGATGTGGAAGGAATTGTTTTCCGGATCGCGCGGAACAGATATAGGCGATGAACTCAGAACCAGAATCCCGTAATCATCATGGAGAGCGGCATGGCCTTCACTTTCACCGTCAACGGTGAGGAGCGCACCGTCGACTCCGATCCGGATACACCCCTGCTGTGGGTTCTGCGCGACGACCTGCGCCTGACCGGCACCAAATTCGGCTGCGGCATCGCCCAGTGCGGCGCGTGCACGGTGCATATGGACGGCACGACCCGCCGGTCCTGCGTCACCCCGGTCAGCATGGTCGACGGCGCGGATATCGTGACGATCGAGGGGCTGGACGGACCCGAGGCAAAGGCGGTGCAGGCCGCGTGGACCGATATCAACGTGCCCCAATGCGGGTATTGCCAGTCGGGCCAGGTGATGAGCGCCACGGCCCTGCTGCTGGAGAACCCCGCGCCCAGCGACGAGGATATCGACAACGCGATGGCGGGCAATATCTGCCGCTGCGCCACCTATCACCGCATCCGCCAGGCGATCCATTCCGCCGCCGAAACGCTGGAGGGCTGAGATCATGAGTAGTCATTCGAGACGCGACTTCCTGAAGACGACCGGCGCGGGCCTCGTGGTCGGCGTGATGCTGCCGGAGGCGGCGCGCGCGAAACAGAATTCCGGTGCCGCGTCGGTGCTGGCGCAGGCCCCGTCCGGGGACGCGGTGTTTTCCGCCAATGCCTTCGTGCGGATCGCGCCGGACAATACCGTCACCGTCCTCGTCAAGCATGTCGAGATGGGGCAGGGACCGTATACCGGCCTGACCACGCTGGTGGCCGAGGAACTGGACGCCGACTGGAGCCAGATGCGCGCGACCGCCGCCCCCGCCGACGTGACGCTTTATGCGAATACCGCCTTCGGCATCCAGGGCACCGGCGGCTCGACCGCGATGGCGAACAGCTACATGCAGATGCGCAAGGCGGGGGCTGCGGCCCGGGCGATGCTGATCTCAGCCGCCGCCGACCGCTTCGACGTGCAGGGCAGCGAGATCACGGTCTCGGGCGGTGTGGTCAGCCACGAGGCATCGGGGCAGTCGGCGACCTTCGGCGAGCTGGCCGAGGCCGCATCCGCCATCGAGCCGCCCGTCGATCCGGCGGTGAAGGACGCAAAGGATTTCAAGCTGATCGGCAAACCGCTGACGCGCGTGGATTCCTCGTCCAAATCCGATGGCACTGCGCAGTTCACGCTCGATGTCTACCGCGAGGGCATGGTCACGGCGGTCGTTGCGCACAGCCCGAAATTCGGCGGAAAAGTGAAATCCTTCGACGATACCGCCGCGCTGGAGGTGGCGGGCGTGGTCAAGGTCGCGCAGGTGCCGCAGGGGGTCGCCGTCTACGGCAAGAACACCTATGCCGCCCTGAAGGGCCGCGCCGCCCTTGCGGTCGAATGGGATGACAGCGAGGCCGAAACCCGCTCGACCGCGCAGATCATGGCCGATTCGCGCGATGCCGCCGGAAAGGACGGGGTGCAGGCCGCGATGAAGGGCGATCCGAAATCCGCGCTGGCGGAGGCCGCGACGACCCACGAGGCCGTCTACGAATTCCCCTATCTGGCCCATACGCCGATGGAACCGCTCGACGCCGTGGTCGAGATCCGCGACGGCGAGGCGGAAATCTGGATGGGGTGCCAGATGCAGACCATCGACGCCGGGGCCTTTGCCAAGGTGCTGGGCCTGTCCCCCGACAAGGTGCGCATGAACACCATGCTGGCGGGCGGCAGTTTCGGTCGCCGGGCCACCGCCAATGCCGATTTCGCGGTCGAGGCGGCGAGCGTCGCCAAGGCCTACGGCAAGGGCGCGGTCAAGCTGATGTATACCCGCGAGGACGACGTGCAGGGCGGCTTCTATCGCCCCCTGACCGTGGCCCGGATCGAGGGCGCGCTGGACGCGGACGGCGCTATCACCGCGTGGGACCAGACCATCGCCACCCAGTCCATCATTCGCGGCACGCCGTTCGAGATGATGATGAAGGACGGTCTCGACCCCATGACGACCGAAGGGGCGCACAACATGCCCTATGAAATCCCGAACATGCGGGTGGGCTGGGCCGAGACGACCTCGCCCGTGCCGGTGCTGTGGTGGCGCTCGGTCGGCCATACGCATACGGCCCATGCGGTCGAGACGTTCCTCGACGAATTGCTGGTCAAGGGCGGGCACGATCCCGTCGCCGGTCGCCTCGCCCTGCTGCCCGAGGATGCACGCGAACGCGGCGTGCTGGAGAAGGTCGCGGAGATGGCGAACTGGGCCGATCACAAGCCAGGCAAGACCGCGCTCGGCGTGGCCGTCGTCAAGTCCTTCGACAGCTATGTCGCGGAGATCGTGGAGGTCTCGGACGAGGACGGCACCCCGCGCGTGCACAACGTCTGGTGCGCCGTCGATTGCGGCGTGGCCGTCAATCCCGACGTGATCAAGGCGCAGATGGAGGGCGGTATCGGCTACGGTCTCGGCGCGACGCTGTTCAACGAGATCACGCTGGCCGAGGGCGGCACGGTCGTGCAGGAGAACTGGGACACCTACCGCATGCTGCGCATCAACGAGATGCCCAATATCGAGGTGGAGATCGTGGCATCGACCGAAAGCCCCACCGGCGTGGGCGAACCCGGCCTGCCGCCGCTGTCCCCCGCGCTCGCGAATGCCTGGCGCGCGCTGACGGGCGAGCCGAGCTACCGCCTGCCCATGATGAACGCGATGGCGTGAGGATACGGACATGAACACTTCCAGCAAGATCATCGCGGCGCTGGCCGGGGGCGTCGCCGTCTTCGGCCTCGCTTCCACCCTCACCGCGCAGACGACCGACGACCTGCGCGGCCCCGCCGCCTTCACCGATATCGCGGATGACGGCGCGCGTTCGGTCGCCCTGTTCGAGGAGATGGCGAAGGTCATCACCCATCCCCGCTGCATGAACTGCCATCCGCGCAGCGACAGTCCCCTTCAGGGAATGGCGATGGTCAAGCATCAGCCGCCCGTCGTGCGCGGGGCGAACAATTTCGGCGCGCCGGGCATGCGCTGCTCGACCTGCCACGGCACCGAGAATGTCGAACTGGTCGGGGCGGGAGGTATCGAGAGCATGCCGGGACACGACCCCTGGCACCTGCCACCCCCCGAGATGGGCTGGACCGGCCTGACCGTGGGCGAGATCTGCGAGCAGCTCAAGGACCCCGAGCGCAACGGAGACCGTACACTTGCGGAACTGCACGAGCATAACGCCGAGGACGGTCTCGTCGGCTGGGGCTGGAAGCCCGGCAAGGGCCGCGAACCGGCCCCCGGCAGCCAGAAGGTCTTCGGCGAACTGACCCGGGCCTGGATCGACACCGGCGCGATGTGTCCCGAAAGCTGACCCGCGATCCGCCCCTGCCCCGGGCAGCGACCCGGGGCCTCGCGAAGCGGCGCACGACCCGTCAAGGCCCCGTATCAGGTCCGGGGCAGGGCGGTTCCTGTTTCGGCCCCGATCATGTCACTGCACCTCACCAAGGAGGTCGTAGCCCAGCATCAGATAGCGGGCCGGGCGGTTCTTCTTCGCGTTGCCTTCGTCGCTCATCAGCAGAAGCCGCCGCTCGCCGCCGACGACGACCGAGTCGATCGACTCCACATTGTCCAGATCGATGATCCCGGGGAGGGAGAGGGCCACGGGCGGGCGGTCGGAGCCGCCATCCCATTTCCAGAGTTGCGAGATGCGGCCCCCCTCGGGCTGTTCCACCTCGTTGACGACCAGATAGGTCTTCAGGACCGGATCGAAGCTGAGCGCGCGGATGCCGGCACCCTGCATGTCCAGAAAGAGGGGCGTGCCGAAGCGCGGCTCCATCCCGACCTCGACCAGATCGGCAGGATTGGTGATCGGCACGACCAGCGAACGCCCGGCGACCATGGGCGTACGCAGACCGAGCAGCAATTCGCCCGTCTCCTCCACATAGGCCAGTCCCTCGATGTTCAGCTTGTCGAAATCGGCGGCCTCTCCCGTCGCCTCCTCGATGGCACGGTTCAGGTCCGCCGCCCCCGACAGCGCGTCGCGCAGCCCGGTATAGACCGCAAGTTCCGACGCCACCCCGCCGCTGATCACGAAGCGCAGCAATTGCTCGCGGTCCCGGTCGCGCTTGCCCTTGTTCTTGGTGGAATGCGAGGTGATGGCGTAGGCGCGCCCCTCCCCGTCGATCGACAACCCTTCGAGATCGCTCATCTTGCGCCCGAAGCTGCGCAGCAGCCGCTGGTCGCCCGCCGGATTCTCCGCAAAGCGCCCGTCGGCCGTGACGGTCAGCAGGCTGAAGGCCCGGTTTGCCTCGTCCTCGACCACCAGAATGCGCCCGTCGGGCAGTTGCTGGAGGGCGGACGGCTCGTAGATGTCGGCCAGGGCCGCGATCCCCAGATTGCCGGTCCCCATCGCCAGCGACCGCTCGACCTTCGGCATCAGGCCCATCACCGCCCAGGCCCCGAAGAACACCAGCACGGTCAGCAGCAGCCCCCAGCGGAAGACGGTGTAGGAGATATCGAGAAGCCTCAGTTTCTGGTTGCCCATCTGTCCCAGCCAGTAGATCTGCGACGACATCGCGCGGTAGACATCGTCATGGTTGCCCATGACCTGCTGCATCCGCAACCAGTAATCGTCCTCCGACAAATGGGTGCGGTTGCCCGCGATCAGCGGATTGACACGCGCTTCCGCATCTTCCGTCTGCGTCTGCCGCGCGTTCACGAAATCGGGCAGGTCGCCCGGCCCCGCCTCCCGGCGCGTCATCGCACGCATCCAGTCGCGCACCGCGCCGAACAGGCCGATCCGCTCGGGCGAGGCGGCGAGCAGGGCGAACACGATGGAGATCGCCGCCGTGACGAGGAACACCCCGGCGGGCAGCAGGAACTGCGGCGAGGACGCGAAGATGAACGCGCCCGAGATGATCAGCGCCGAGATGATCAGGCCGTTGAGCGAAATCATGATGTTGGCCTTGGTCGCGGCCAGCGCGATCAGGTCCAGCTCCGCGCGGCAGGCGTTGCGAAACATCGTCTCGATGCCCTTGGCAGAGCCTGGGGTGGCATCTTTCGATTGTTTCGCGGCCTTCTTTTTCTTTTTTCCGGGCACGGTATCGCCGACGTTATCCCCGGGTGCAGTCTCTTTATCCACCATGGGTCCTTCAACTATCCTCGCGACAAGGCAGGAATTTGACGTCGATAGCTGTATCGCCATGAGAGGCGCACCTGCATCCGATATGCCGCTGTCATCGAACGCACCGAGCAACGACATGACACGAAAAGTCTCGCTCTGATACATAAAACCGGCAACGACCCGGTTGCGCTCCGGGATGCGATGGTCAAGACTGAAGGCAGGAGCGGCGACAAGCTCGACAAGAAACACGAATGGAAAGGCGATGCGCCGCAACAGGCGCTCGCCGGACTCCCGGGAGAGACAATGTCCGATTTCAAGAACACCGACCCCCGCCTCGTCACGCTGGGCCACGGCGAGCGCGAACACCTGAACGGCATGATGAAGCGCGGAGCCTCGCGCCGCGACGTCATGGGCTGGCTGATGGCCGCCGGGGCCACCACTTTTGCCTCCAGTTCGCTGTTCGGCAGCCTCGCCCACGCGGCGGCGCATACGCCCAAGCGCGGCGGCAAGCTGATCATGGCCGCCGACCAGCACGGCCCCAACGACACGCTCGACCCGGCGCTCTACACCTCGGCGGCGGACTACTTTCGCGGGCGCATGTTCTACGGCTCGCTGACGCGCCTGACGCCGGAACTGGGTTTCGAGCCGGAACTGGCCGAGGAAGTGATGTCCAACGACGACGCGACCGAATGGACCTTCAAGATCCGCAAGGGCGTCGAATTCCACGACGGAAAGACGCTGACGGCGGATGACGTGATCTTCACGATGAATCGCCACATGGGCGAGAAATCCATCTCGAAGGCTTCCTCCCTCGTCTCGATGGTCGAGAAGTGGGAGAAGGTGGACGATTACGAGGTCAGGGCGGTCCTGTCCTCGCCCAATGCCGACCTGCCCATCGCGCTCGGCACGTTCCACTTCAAGATCCTGCAGGACGGCACCGAGGATTTCAGCACCGCCGTCGGCACCGGTCCCTACAAGGTCAAGGAATTCAAGCCCGGCGTGCGCGCGGTCGGCACGTCCTTCGAGAACTACTGGGGCGAGGGCGGTTATCTCGACGAGCTGGAGCATTACGGCATCGGCGATTCGACCGCCCGCCTCAACGCCTTCCTCGCCGGTGACATCGACGGCATGGTCAACCTGCCGCCCAAGGCCATCGCCCAGGTCGAGAAGACCGAGGGCAAGGAAATCTGGTCGGTCGTGGCCGGCGCCTATGTCAACATCACCCCCCGCCTCGACATGGAGCAGTCGAACAACGTGCATCTCTACAAGGCGATGCAGGCGTTGCAGGACCGCCAGCGCCTGGTGAAGGGCGTGATGAAGGGGCAGGGATCGCTCGGCAACGACCAGCCGATCAACGCGGCCTATTTCGACCATTGCCCCGATATTCCCCAGCGCGAACTCGATCCCGATATGGCGAAATTCCACTTCGAGAAGTCGGGCATCGGCAATACCGCCATCCCCGTCGTGGCCGCCGAAGTCGCGCCCGGCGCGGTGGAGCAGTGCCTGTTCATGCAGCGCGAGGGCAAGAAGATCGGCATGAACTTCGACGTCAAGAAGGTCACGACCGACGGCTACTGGGGTGCGGTATGGCTCAAGGAGCCGATCTGCGTCGCCGCGTGGAACATGCGCCCGACCGCCAACATCATGATGACGCTGGCCTTCAAGGGCGATGCGGACTGGAACGAGACGCGCTGGAAGAACGACAATTTCGACCAGTTGCTCGTCGACGTGCGCGGCGAGACGGATGCCGACAAGCGCCAGGCGAAGTACTGCGACCTGCAGACCATGATCCACGAGGAGAACGGCCAGGCCATCCCGATGCACCGCAACTACGTCGATGCCGTCGCGTCGCATGTGCAGGGCCGCACCGAAGTGCCGCTCAACAACTTCGGCGGGGCGGAAGCGCCCGTCACGCTGTGGCGCGCGGATACCTGACCTTGCGCCTCGACACGATCACCTTTCCGCTTCGGCGGGAAGGGGACGGCCTGCGCGCGGTATCGCGCCGGGGCCGTCGCCGTGTGCCGCTGCGACGGTCTGCGACCGTCGTGCCGGGGACCGGTGAGCGGATGGCTCGGTCGTGACCGGTCTCATCCTCCGCCGTCTCGGCATCGGGCTGATCACGGTTCTGGCCGTCTCGATCATCATCTTCTTCGGCACCAAGATCCTGCCCGGCGATGCCGCCCAGATCAAACTGGGGCAGGCGGCCACCGCCGAGAATGTCGCGGCGCTGCGCGAAAAACTCGGCCTCGACAAGTCCTATGCCGTGCAATACCTGACATGGCTGGGCAATTTCCTGTCCGGTGATCTCGGCATCTCGCTGGCGTCGGATGTGCCGATCAGCAACCTGATCGCGGATCGCTACAAGAATACCGTCATCGTCAGTTGCCTGACCGCCCTGATCGGGGTGCCGATTTCCCTGATGCTGGGCATCATGGCGGCGATGTTTCCGGGCAGCGTCTATGACCGCATCCTGACCTTCGTGTCCGTATCGCTGGTCGCGGCCCCCGAATTCTTCACCGCGACGCTGCTCGTCCTTCTGTTCGTCTTCGCACTCGACATGGGTAACGCGGTCGTCGTGGGCAGTACCGAGGGCAAGGGCTTCTTCGAACTGATCGCCCATTTCGCCCTGCCCATCGCGACGCTCAGCTTCGTCATCGCCTCGCAATTGATCCGCATGAGCCGTGCGGCGGTGCTGAACGTGATGTCGTCGCCCTATATCGAGATGGCGATTCTCAAGGGCGTGCCGCGCGGGCGCATCATCTTTCGCCACGCGCTGCTGAACGCCATCGGTCCCATCGTCAACGTCGTCGCCCTGAACCTCGCCTATCTGGTGACGGGCGTGATCGTGGTGGAGGTGTATTTCGCCTATCCGGGCCTCGCGACCTTGATCGTGCAGGGGGTGCAGAGCCGGGATTTCGTGCTGATTCAGGGGCTTGGCATGATCTTCTGCCTCACCTACGTCATCCTGATGCTGATCGCCGACATCGCCGCCTTCGCCTCCAACCCTCGCCTGAGGCACCCGAAATGAGCAATGACACGACACCGGGCGACCCCGTCGGCGCACATCCCGACCTCGTCGGCGGATTGCCGGACGGCGACAGGACCGACCACTTCATCGCTCCCTTCGAGCACGGCATCAGCTTCGACGAGTTGCCCGACGCCCCGCCGAAAGCCCGCTTCCGGTTTTCGCCGACCGGGTGGATCGGGGCGGTCATCGTGGTGTTCTGGCTGCTCATCGCGGTCTTCGGACCGATGATCGCGCCCTATGGCGAGAACGATCTGCCGTTCCCGGACGATTACAGCGAGTTCCAGACCCCGCGCGAGGGCGCGCTGCTCGGCACCGATGTGCAGGACCGCGATATCCTGTCCCGCATCGTCTACGGCGCGGGGCGCACGATCGGAATTTCCTTCGCCGCCACGGTGCTGGCCTATGCCCTCGGCGTCGTGCTGGGGATCGGCGCGGCGGTGTCGGGACCGAAGGTGGACATGGTGATGAGCCGCATCAACGACGCCTTCCTCAGCCTGCCGACCATCATGCTCGGCCTCGTCGTGGTCGCCGCCGTCGGCTCGTCGATCCCGGTGCTGATCATGACGGCGGGGATGATCTACGCGACCGTCGTCTTCCGCCTCGCGCGCGCCCTGGGGCAGGAGATCATGGTGATGGATTTCGTCGAGGCGGCAAAGGCGCGGGGCGAGGGGCGGTGGTGGATCATCACGCGCGAGATCTGGCCCAACGCCGCCATGCCGCTGATCACCGATTTCGGCCTGCGGCTGATCTACGTCATCCTGTTCATCTCGTCGCTCAGCTTCCTCGGCCTCGGCGTGCAGCCGCCCCAGGCGGATTGGGGGTCGATGGTGCGCGAGAATCTCGGTGCGCTGCAATACGGCGAATCGATCATCCCGGTGCTGGCCCCGGCGCTGGCCATCGCGACGCTGACCGTGGCCATCAACCTCGTCGTCGACGACGTTTCCGCCCAGGCCGGTGGCCGCCTCTCGAAGCGGCTGTAACCATGACCAACCCCCGCAATCCGAACGATATCGTCTTCGAAGCCCGCGACCTGAAGATCGGCGCGATCCAGGAGGACGGCTCCGAGATCCGCATCGTCAAGGGCGTCGATTTCAAGGTGCGGCGCGGCGAGGTCGTGGCCCTGATCGGCGAATCCGGTTCCGGCAAGACGACGATCTCGCTCTCGGCGCTCGGCTATGCGAAGCCGGGGCTCAGCTTCACGGGCGGCGAGGCGATGCTGCTGGGGCAGGACGTCACGAAGATGACGACCGACGAGTTGCGCCCCCTGCGCGGCATCTCCGTCGCCTATCTGGCCCAGAGCGCGGCGGCGACCTTCAACCCGTCGATCAAGATCAACGAGCAGGTGACCGAGGCCCCGGTCCTGCACGGCACCAAGACGCAGGCGGAGGCGGATGCCAAGGCGCTCGCGCTCTATCGCGCGCTGGAACTGCCCGACCCCGAAACCATCGGCGACCGCTATCCGCATCAGGTTTCGGGGGGGCAGTTGCAACGTCTGATGGCCGCGATGGCCCTGTGCGGCGACCCCGAACTGCTGGTACTGGACGAGCCGACCACCGCGCTGGACGTGACCACCCAGATCGAGGTGCTGAAGGCTTTCAAGAAGGTCATCCAGGAGGAGGGCGCGGCGGCGATCTACGTCACCCACGACCTCGCCGTCGTGGCCCAGATCGCGGATCGCGTCGTCGTCCTCTACAGCGGCGAGATCAAGGAGGCGGGACCGGTCAACGAGATCATCACCAACCCCGTCCACCCCTATACCGCCCGCCTGATGGACGCGATTCGCCCGATGCCGGAGGCGGGGCAGGGCGAGGTATCATCCGACGAGCACCTGCGCGACGATGCGGCCCTGCAGGCGCGGGGGATCGATGCGGGGTACGGCGCGCCCGGGGCCGATGGCAAGCCGTCGATCCCCGTTCTGCGCGACGTGAATGTCGCCATCGAGCGGGGCAAGACGGTCGGGATCATCGGCGAATCGGGGTGCGGAAAGTCCACCCTCGCGCGGGTCTTCGCCGGATTGCTGCCCGCCTCCGCCGGGGATATCCATCTCGACGGCGAATTGCTGTCCCCCGGCCTGTCGGGCCGCACGCGCGAGCAGTTGCGCAAGGTGCAGTTCGTCTACCAGATGGCGGATACCGCCCTGAATCCGCGCCAGCGCATCCGCGACATTCTGGGGCGGCCCATCGATTTCTACGGCACTGCCGGGGGGATGACCCGGCGCGCGCGCGTGAACCAGTTGCTGGAGATGGTCGAACTGCCCGTCCAGTTCGCCGACCGCCTGCCTCACGAACTGTCCGGCGGCCAGAAGCAGCGCGTCAACCTGGCCCGCGCCCTGGCCGCGAACCCCGAAGTGGTGCTGTGCGACGAGGTGACCTCTGCCCTCGACACGATCGTCGCGGCGAACGTGATCGCCCTGCTGAACCGGTTGCAGCGCGAAACCGGCGTCTCCTTCGTGTTCATCAGCCACGACCTGTCCACCGTGTCGTCCTTCGCCGACGAGATCGTCGTCCTCTACGCCGGGATGGTGGCCGAGCAAGGCCCGACCGACCGCGTCCTCTCGCCCCCGTTCCATCCGTATACCAAGCTGCTGGTTTCCTCGGTCCCCGAACCGCGCGTCGGGTGGCTGGAGGAGGCGGCGCAGACGCGCGAGGCAAAGGCGGGGGCGTCCGGTGCGGTCAAGCTGACCGCGACGGGGTGCCCGTTCTTCGCCCGCTGCCCCCTCGCGATTCCCGGCACCTGCGACATCGTCGACCCGCCCAAGATGAACGACGGCGCGGGGCATGTCATCGATTGCCACCGCACGCGGGCGGAACTGGGCGGATGAGAACGAGCGGATAATCCTTGCCCGCGCAATCCGTCACGGGTATATCCACCTCAGCGCGCGGGCGTTGTGTAATGGTAAGACCTCAGCCTTCCAAGCTGATGACGCGGGTTCGATTCCCGCCGCCCGCTCCACATATTCATTCCCACCACCGATCGATCGCGGCGATATCGTCGTCGGACCACCCCATATGATGGGCGATTTCGTGCACGAGGACATGGGTGACCAGTTCCTCCAGCGTCACGTCGCCCCGGTCGATCCACTCCCACAGGATCGCACGGCGGTAGAGCCAGACGACATCCGCGCGCGGCACGGGATCGGCCACGCTCTTGTCGACCAGCGGAATTCCGTCATACAGGCCGGTCAGGTCGTAGGGATTGTCGATCGCCATCGCCGCCAGCGTCTCCGCATCCGCCTCCTCCTCGACCCGCACGATCAGGGTGCTGCACGCGGCGCGCACGGCATCGGGCAGGGCGAGAAAGGCCTGTTCGGCGAGGCGTTCGAGGTCGGCGATGCTTGGCGCTGCGGTCATGGGGATGTATGTAGCGGAGATATATCCCCTTTGCGAGGGCAACCGCCGGAGCATTCCGAACGATCACGGGATCGTCCGGTACGCTCCGGTTTCTTGTCTTGTCGCGATCTTCGAGTCGGCCGACGAACCCGTCGCCCTCGAAACTGCTCCGGAGAGGCCGCCCATGACCGTCACCCGTTTCGCCCCGTCCCCCACGGGCCGCCTGCATGTCGGCAATCTGCGCCCGGCGTTGCTCAACTGGCTGTATGCGCGCAGGAATGGCGGGCAGTTCATCCTGCGTATCGACGACACGGATGCGGAACGCTCGCGCGAGGAGCATGTGGACGCGATCAAGCGCGATCTCGACTGGCTCGGCCTCGGCTGGGACCGGTTCGAGCGGCAGTCCGAACGGATGGACCGCTACACTTCCGCCGCCGATGCCCTGCGCGCCGACGGGCGGCTGTACCCGGCCTACGAGACCGCCACCGAACTCGACCTGCGGCGCAAGTACCAGCGCCAGGCCGGACGTCCCCCCGTCTACGACCGCGCCGCGCTGCGCCTGACCGCCGAGGACCGCGCCAAGCTGGAGCAGGAGGGCCGCGCACCGCACTGGCGCTTCAAACTCGACCAGACGCGGGTAAGCTGGGACGATGGTATCCGGGGCGATACGAACGTCGATTGCGGCTCCGTCTCGGACCCCGTGCTGATCCGGGGGGATGGCGGGTTTCTCTATACGCTGTGCAGCGTTTGCGACGACATCGATTTCGCCGTGACCGATGTGATCCGGGGCGAGGACCATGTCACCAACACCGCCACGCAGATCCAGATATTCGAGGCCCTGGGCGGCGCGCCCACCGGCTTCGCGCACCATTCGCTGCTGGTCGATGCGGACGGGGCGGGCCTGTCGAAGCGCCTCGGTTCCCTGACGCTCGAATCATTGCGCGAGGGTGGGATCGAGCCGTTCGCGCTGTTGTCCTACATGGCGCGGCTGGGATCGTCGGCACCCGTCGAGGCGCGCTCCAGCCATGACGAACTGGTCGCCGGATTCGACCTGTCGCGATTCGGGCGCGCGCCTGCGCGGTTCAGCCCCGAGGAGTTGGACGCACTCAATGCCAGGACGCTGCATACCAAGCCCTATCCCGACGTCGCCGACCGCCTGCGCACTGCCGGGGTGCCGGGCGACATCGCCGAGCATTTCTGGCTGCTGATCCGCGAGAATATCGAGAGCCTCGACGAAATCCCGGCCTGGGCGGCGGTCGTGAACGGCGGCTTCGATCCGGTGATCGATGTGGAGGACGCGGAGTATGTCGCCGGCGCGATGACCGCCTTCGACGCCGCCAAACCGTGGACCGGCGAGACATGGAAGACGGTCACCGCCGCGCTGAAGGCGGAGACGGGCCGCAAGGGCAAGGCCCTGTTCATGCCCCTGCGCAAGGCGCTGACGGGCCGCACCAACGGCCCGGACATGGCCGCGCTGCTGCCCCTGCTGCGGCGATAAATCCGGGGGAGGGACCGCAAACCCCTTCCGGGCATCCCTTCCTTGACCTATATTGATCCCATGAACCCGTTTCAGAAAATCGCCGCCGCCGTGGGCGGCATCGGTGTGCTGGCCATCGCGATCTGGCTCGGCACGATCATCTTTGTCATCCTGCTCGTCTGCGCGCCGATCCTGTATCTGTACGGACGGTGGAAGATGGGCAAGATGCGCAAGGAGTTTGAGGCGCAGCACGCCCGTATGCGCGAGGCGCAGGGGATGCGCCCGCAGGGGGGCGATATCGAGGCGGAATACGTCGTGATCGACGAACCGCTTGACGACTCGCGTTCCCCGAAGTCATAACGAACGCATGAACACTGCAACCGCCCGCATCGGTCGCTGCATTATCCGCTGACATATCGTGTCTGCGGCCCGTTTTCATTCGCCCTTCCTGAATGCTACAGCGTCGCCGCACTGGAGGACGACGCATGGCTATCCGGCTCTACAACACCCGCACCCGCACGAAGGAAGACTTCGTGCCCATCGACCCGACCGACGTGCGGATGTATGTCTGCGGGCCGACCGTCTACGACCGCGCGCATATCGGCAATGCGCGCCCTGTGGTCGTGTTCGACGTGCTGTATCGCCTGCTGCGCCACGAATACGGCGAGGCGCATGTGCAATACGCCCGCAACTTCACGGATGTGGACGACAAGATCAATGCCAAGGCCGCCGAGACGGGCCGCTCGATCCGCGATATCACCGACGAGACGATCGGTTGGTACCACGAGGATATGGATGCCCTGGGCGCGCTCCGCCCCACCCACGAACCCCGCGCCACCGAATACATCGCGCAGATGGTGACGATGATCGAGGGGCTGATCGCCTCCGGCAACGCCTACGAGGCCGAGGGACACGTGCTGTTCGCCGTCGCCACCGACCCCGATTACGGCACCCTGTCCCGCCGCTCGCTGGACGAGATGCGGGCCGGTGCGCGGGTCGAGGTGGCCCCCTACAAACGCGACCCGATGGATTTCGTCCTCTGGAAACCCTCCACTGGCCAGCAACCCGGATGGGACAGCCCCTGGGGCAAGGGCCGCCCCGGCTGGCACATCGAATGCTCCGCCATGGCGGGGGAGTTGTTCGGGGAGCGGTTCGATATCCATGGGGGCGGCATCGACTTGGCGTTTCCCCACCACGAGAACGAATGCGCGCAAAGCCGTTGCGCGGGGCATGATTTCGCGAACGTGTGGATGCATAATGAAATGGTCAAGGTCGACGGCAAGAAGATGTCGAAATCCTTGGGTAATTTTAGGACTGTCGATGATTTGATTGAACAGGGTGTCCCCGGTGAAGTCCTGCGTCTTGCACTACTCTCGACGCATTATCGTTCGCCGCTTGATTTGACGGATAGGGCGCTGGATGAGGCAGAAAAGACGTTAAAAAAATGGAGGCGGATGTTCGATGCAGAACTGATTTCATCAGATGGGTTGCGAATTTTCACAGGTGTTGAAGAGGCTGTATTTGATGCATTAGCTGATGACTTGAATACGCCGAAGGCAATAAGTGTTCTTCATGAAGCTGTGCGTAATGGTAAAGCTTCAGATTTGACAAGTGGCGCTGAGTTGATGGGGTTATTATCTCATGAAATGAGTGATTGGGTTTGGGACGAACCAATTTCAAAGAACCCTCAAAATGATGCGCTGATAAATCATAAGTTAAATCAGCGTGCGATCGCTAAGTCAGAGCGCAACTTTGCCAAAGCTGACGCCATTCGCGACGCGCTTATTGCGGCAGGCGTCGAGATCAAGGATACGCCGCAGGGTGCGGAATGGTCCCTCACTCCAACCTTCGACCCCGCCAAACTCGCGGAGCTATCCGATGCCTGACCCCGGCTTCCGCACCTCTGCCCAAGCCGCCCGCGAGCAGGCCGTCGCCGACGAAAATACCATCGAGCGGGTCAAGCGCGCGCTCGAAACCTGTATTGCGGCGGAGGGGTTCCGGCCCCGGGATCGGGTGGGGCAATATTGCTCGCAAGTCGGGATCGGGGTGCGAATTACGGCGGGC
>ENA-ORXC01000912-ORXC01000912.1-marine-metagenome-genome-assembly--contig:-NODE-912-length-18863-cov-4.582721_pt1 | contig 18863 bp, 19 predicted proteins | sample MGYA00237865_ERZ511478 | MGnify/ENA metagenome assembly ERZ511478 | reverse complement strand
GGTTAACATGCCTGCCTGTCACGCAGGAGATCGCGGGTTCGATTCCCGTCGGGACCGCCATTTTTTAGAAACGAAACAATGTGTTTCGTCTTTTTTATTGTTTGAACCATTTTTATATAAAACTTTACCGTCCTTAGGAGCAATCCTAAGGAATTTTTTATATACAAAGAAATTTCTTTATAGAATTGCGATGTTAAAGATTGTTGGATTTCTTACTGGATATGTATAGTCCACAACGTTTACAATATATATATACAAATTGAAATGAGGTTCTGAATGAATGACAGAGATTAACGAATTTACGTTTATGTCTACGTCTCCTGATGAAACTAATCAGCTGGCTGCTCGTCTAGCAACTTTATTAGAAGCTGGTGATGTGCTGCTGCTTGAAGGTGATTTGGGAGCTGGAAAGACAACATTCACAAAAAGTTTAGCTAAAGGATTAGGAATTGAACGCAATGTGAATAGCCCGACATTTACTATTATTAAAGAATACAAAAGCGGTCGCCTTCCTCTTTATCATATGGATGTGTACCGTCTAGGGGATGAATTTGAAGACCTAGGGTTTGATGAGTATTTTGAAGGAGATGGCGTGACGGTCGTGGAGTGGGCTCATCTGATTGAAGAGCAGCTTCCTAATGAATATATTCAAATCAATATTTACCATGAAAACGAAACGACTCGTAAAATCCTTGTAAAAGCAATAGGCAGTCGGTACGTTGAAATATGTAAGGAGCTTTTTAAAAGATGAAAATGTTAGCCATTGATACATCCAATTTTGTCATGGGTGTTGCTGTCGTTGAAGAAAACAAAGTAATTGGAGAAATTATTACGAATCTAAAAAAGAATCACTCTGTTCGTGTGATGAACGCTGTGGAATCTTTGTTAAAGGATTGTGATATTGCGCCTAGCGAGATAGACCGTATTGTAGTGGCACACGGTCCAGGATCTTATACAGGTGTACGCATTGGCGTTACCATTGCCAAGACACTTGCTTGGACTTTAAATATTCCTTTAATAGGTGTATCTAGCCTTGAGGCACTAGCAGCAAACGGTCGCTATTTTGATGGATATATTGCTCCGTTATTTGATGCGCGCCGTCAACAGCTTTATACAGGACTATATGAATGGAATAACGAACGAGGTCTTCTAGAAGTTGAAAGTGATCGACTTGTTATTAATAAAGACTGGGCGGAACATTTAAAGTCATACAACAAACCTATTTTATTCATAGGCAATGATCTTTCTATGCATGAAGAGGCGTTAAAAGAAGTGTTGGGTAAACAAGCTGTATTTGCTCATGTTCAGCAGTTTAATCCAAGACCAAGTGAATTGGCTTTTTTAGGAATGAAGAAAGAGCCGCAGTCTGTGCATACTTTTGTTCCGAACTACATTCGTTTAGCTGAAGCCGAAGCCAACTGGCTTGCTTCACAGCAAAAAGGATAAAAGAAGGTATAAACATGAAACTAACAATTAAGTTTCGTTTAATGGAAGTTAAAGATATTGATCAAGTAGTGAAAATCGAAGAGAAGTCTTTTACGACACCTTGGAGTTCAGAAGCGTTTCAAAATGAGTTAACCAATAATCAGTTTTCAACTTACATTGTAATGGAAGAAGGAGAAAATATTATTGGGTATTGCGGAACGTGGATTGTTATTGACGAAGCACATGTAACCAACATTGCGCTATTGCCAGACTACCGAGGTAAGGGACTCGGTGAATTGCTGCTGCGCAACGTGATGGACGTTCTTCGAAAACTAGGTGCTACGTCAATGACATTAGAAGTTAGGGTATCTAATCATATTGCACAATCATTGTATCAAAAGCTAGGTTTTAAACCTGGAGGTATTCGTAAGAATTATTATTCTGATAACAATGAGGATGCATTAGTTATGTGGGTGAATTTATGAGTGAAAATCAATTAATTTTAGCATTAGAAACAAGCTGTGATGAGACAGCAGCAGCCGTGATCCGAAACGGTCATGAAATTGTAGCCAATGTGGTGGCCTCTCAAATAGAAAGTCATAAACGATTTGGCGGTGTCGTACCGGAGATTGCATCTCGTCATCATGTGGAACAAATTACGGTGGTAGTTGAAGAAACTTTAAATCAAGCGAACTTGACGTTTGCAGATATTGATGCAATAGCTGTAACGGAAGGACCAGGGCTTGTGGGAGCACTTCTTATTGGCGTAAATGCAGCCAAAGCGCTAGCATTTGCACATCAAAAGCCATTAATTGGTGTTCATCATATTGCAGGACATATTTATGCAAACCAGCTAATCAAAAAATTAGAATTCCCGCTTTTATCGTTAGTTGTATCTGGAGGGCATACGGAGCTTGTATACATGGAAAGTCACGGTCAGTTTAAAGTGATTGGTGAAACGAGAGATGATGCAGCAGGAGAAGCTTACGATAAAGTAGCCCGCACGTTAAACCTTCCATATCCAGGCGGACCGCATATTGACCGCCTTGCACATGAAGGAGAGCCATTAATTGATTTGCCGCGTGCTTGGCTAGAAGAAGGATCCTATGATTTTAGTTTCAGTGGGTTAAAATCAGCAGTTATTAACACTGTCCACAACGCGAAGCAAAAAGGTGAAGAGATTCTTCCACAAACACTTGCTGCTAGCTTTCAAGCGAGTGTCATTGATGTGTTAGTAACTAAAACCGTTAAAGCTGCAAAGGAATATAACGTTAAGCAAGTGTTAGTAGCAGGAGGAGTTGCTGCTAATAAAGGACTTAGAGCAGCGCTAGAAGAGGCATTTGCACCATTATCAAACATTGCACTTATTATCCCGCCGCTATCTCTATGCACGGATAATGCCGCAATGATTGGAGCAGCAGCAAGTGTACGATTTGCTCAAGGAAAACGTTCAGATATGTCATTAAACGCAAACCCCGGTTTAGACTTGGAAGAGTAAGAGACGAATGAGATTTAGTTCTCATTCGTCTTTTTTTGTGGATAAAAATAATTTATCAACAATATTCAATAAATTTAGAATTGACTGTGGATAATTATGTGGAAAAGTCCGTGCACTTAGTACACGGACCTGTTATTAACAAGTTTTAATTATGAAAATCAGACAGATATCCACTATTTATTCACAGAGTGGATAAAGCTTGCTCTTAAGCGCATGAACAGGTGAATAGTACGAAGAGATACGAAAAAATATAGGCTATTCTTCTAGAAGAAGCTGTAATTCTTCCCACTCTTCCATTAATGTGGATAACTGTGAAGAAATTTTTTCGTTTTCACCGTTTAATCTTGATACTTCTTCGTGGTTTTGATAAATTTCAGGGTCACAAAGAAGTTCTTCATTCTCTGCTTGTGCGGCTTCTAATTTGTTTACTTCAGTTTCAATTTCTTCAATGCGGCGCGTTCGCTGTCTCATCAATTTCTTTTGTTCTTTATCTTGTTTATAGGACTGTTTATCTACTTTTACCGTGCGTTCTTCGTTTGCTTTTATATTTTCTAATTCTTTGATTTCCTCTATTTCTGCTTTCTTTTCTACATAATAGTCATAATCTCCAAGAAATTCTTCTACCCCTTCAGGAGATAGCTCTGCTATTTTGTTTGCAATACGATTAATAAAATAACGGTCATGTGAAACAAATAATAGAGTCCCCGGGTAATCAATTAACGCATTCTCTAGTACTTGTTTGCTATCTAAATCAAGGTGGTTAGTAGGTTCATCCAAAATTAAGAAGTTAGCTTTTTGAAGCATAAGTTTCGCAAGAGCCAAACGTGCTTTTTCACCACCGCTAAGCGTCGAAACGATTTTCAGTACATCATCACCTGAAAACAGAAAGTTTCCAAGCGCTGTACGGATATCTTTTTCAGGTTTGGATGGGTAGTCATCCCAAAGCTCATTTAAAACGGTTTTATTAGACGTTAAATTGGCTTGCTCTTGGTCGTAATAACCAACCATTACATTTGAGCCAAAAGAAATAGTTCCAGTCTTGAAGCTGAGTTTATCCACAATACCTTTTAATAAAGTTGATTTCCCAACGCCATTAGGGCCAACCAACGCGAGGCTTTCACCTTTTTTAATGCGAAGGTTTGCCTGCTGGACGACATAGTTGTTTTCATCATATCCGATAGACACATCTTCCAGATTTAAGACTTCATTTCCGCTTTGACGCTCAATTTCAAACGAAAAACTAGCTGATTTTTCGCCTTCGTTAGGTCGATTTATTAACTCCATTCGATCGAGCTGTTTACGTCTGCTTTGCGCACGTTTTGTAGTCGATGCGCGGGCGATGTTTCGCTGAATAAAGTCATTCAATTTTGCGACTTCATCCTGCTGTTTTTCGTACTGACGCAATTCTTTTTCATATCGCTCTGCTTTTTGTACAAGGTATTTAGAGTAGTTGCCTGTGTACTTGACCGTTGTTTTTTGTGTGACTTCATACACTTGATTTACGACTTTATCAAGGAAGTAACGATCGTGTGAAACAATTAAAATAGCTCCTTCATACCCTTGCAGAAACTGTTCCAGCCATGCTAAAGTTTCAATATCTAAGTGGTTGGTAGGCTCATCCAGAATAAGCAAATCAGGCTTTGTTAAAAGCAGTTTTGCAAGAGCCAAGCGCGTTTTTTGTCCACCGCTCAAGGAGGAAATAGGGGTGCTGTAGTCAAAGTTTGAAAAACGGAAACCGTGAAGAATAGATCGGGTATCCGCTTCATATTGATAGCCGCCTAAATCTTTAAACGTTACTTGAAGCTGATCGTACTCTTTGGTTAGTTTTTCGTATTGAACTGAATCATTAAAAATGTCTGGATCACCCATCTTCGTTTCAAGCGTACGTAATTCTTTTTCCATCTTCTTTAATGGAGCAAAGACAGTCATCATTTCTTCCCATATGGAGAGTGTTGACTCAAGAACTGTATCTTGTCCCATATAATCAATGGAAACACCCTTAGGTTTAATAATTTCTCCGCTGTCATAGGAAAGCTGCTCAGCAATAATTTTTAATAAAGTTGATTTACCAGCACCGTTTCGTCCCACTAGGGCAATGCGGTCTTTTGATTGTACTTCTAACTTTATATTCGATAAAATGGGTTCTGCCCCATAGTATTTTGTAATACCGTTCAATTGTAGAATAATCATTTTTTCACCTCTAGTAGTATATCCATAGTGTATTTTAACATATTTTTAACTACAAGTTCTTCCTACAAGCGTTTGTAATTTGCAGAGGGACAAGGACAAATGATGAAGCGAATGTTTTGATTCATGAAATAAAATGATTTTACCTGCACATTTTATACAGGATACTATGTTAAAATAAGAGATAAGTGCATCTCTGAACTTATATATGATGGATGTAAAAAATCCGTCATGACTACCAAACGGATCCTTTGAAGGGCTAATTGCTTCGTTCTAGCTATCGACTTTAAGTAGTGCTGGATAGACAAAAGCCGTCGAGGTGTGAAGCGGAGTATATATAAAACAAGAGAAAAGAGAGAGAATTGGAAGCGCTACCTCAAAGCGGTTGATGCTTTGTGAAAGGTAATGCAATATGACTTAAAAATGTTAGTAATGACATACATGAACTGAGGGGGTACAACGTGAACACTGAACAATTAAAAATACCACAAGCAACGGCTAAACGATTGCCGCTTTATTATCGTTTTTTGAAAAATTTGCATGCTTCTGGTAAACAGCGTGTGTCGTCAGCAGAGTTAAGTGAGGCAGTGAAAGTGGATTCTGCTACTATTCGTCGGGACTTTTCTTACTTTGGTGCATTAGGAAAAAAGGGATACGGCTATAATGTGAATTATTTACTTACATTTTTCCGTAAAACGTTAGACCAAGATGAAGTAACGAAAGTAGCACTGATTGGCGTAGGGAATCTAGGAACGGCCTTTTTAAATTATAATTTTATTAAAAATAATAACACTAAAATTGAGTGCGCTTTTGATGTGATAGAAGATAAAGTCGGTACGAAAGTAGGCGACGTGCCGGTCTATCATCTTGACCAATTGGAAGATTATATGAGTGATGACATCTCAGTAGCGATTTTAACCGTTCCTGCCACTGTTGCTCAGCAAATTACCGATCGTTTAGTGAGTTGCGGAATTAAAGGGATTTTAAACTTTACTCCTGCACGTTTAAACGTACCGGATGAGATTCGACTTCATCATATTGATCTTGCTGTAGAATTACAGTCGCTCGTCTACTTTTTGAAAAATTATCCTGTTGAATAAGACGGACTGTGTTACGATTTCCTTAAGTCTAAATTAATAAGGAGAGTGGGAATATGGGGATTGGAGCAGGCAGTTGGATTGTTATTGCTATTGTAGCACTGCTTATTTTTGGACCGAAACGGTTACCGGAGCTAGGAAGATCAGTGGGCCAAACGCTTAGAGAGTTTAAGCATGCCGCTAGCGGTGCATCAGAAGATCGTGAAAAAGATAAACAGCGTCAAGTAGATGACAAAGAGTAAAAGGGTGATCATAGTATGACCGAACAAGAAATGTCAATATATGATCATATAGGAGAGCTGCGAAAACGCATTTTAATTGTTTTATTTTTCTTTGTGATTGCCACAATTGGCGGCTTTTTTATAGCAGATAAGGTCATTGTCTATTTACAGCATGCTGATGAGGCAAAAAATTTAACGATGAATGCATTTAGGCTAACAGATCCAGTTAAGATTTATATGCAATTTGCTGTTATTATCGGCTGTGTACTTGCAGCTCCTGTTGCACTGTATCAACTTTGGGCATTTATTAGTCCTGGTTTATATGAAAAAGAGCGTAAGGTAACACTTGGATATATTCCTGTTTCCATTTTTCTCTTTATAGGCGGTGTCTCTTTTTCTTATTTTGTGTTGTTTCCATTTGTCGTCGATTTTATGACGCGCGTTTCTGATGAGCTGAATGTAAACCAAGTGATTGGCATTAGTGAATACTTTTCTTTTTTAATGCAGCTCACACTGCCTTTTGGCCTGTTGTTTCAGCTTCCTGTCGTCGTAATGTTTTTGACGAGATTAGGAATTATAACGCCTATGTTTTTATCTCAAATTCGAAAATATGCCTATTTCGTACTGCTAGTTATTGCCGCACTTATTACACCACCGGAATTGCTCTCGCACATGATGGTGACAGTGCCGCTCTTAATTTTGTATGAAATCAGCATCATTATTTCCCGCATTTCGTATCGCAAAGTGTTAAAGGCAAGGGCAGAGCAAGAAAGAGAAGATGTTAGTATGTAAAAAAACCACTGAAACAGTGGTTTTTTTATTTAGATGAATCATCTTGATTTTTATATTGCTGCTGCAATTTTTTAATTTTGTAGTGCAAGATAAAGATGCGAACCGCAAACCTGAAATCGAATGCGGCTACGAGTGCAAATAAGATTGTGGGGAAATTCCAAACGGTTTCCTGAGCATTTTGAATTGCCAAGTAGGTGAATAAAATCCCCATAATAATATAAATAAACCCTCGTGTTAAAGGGATATTCTTCATAAAAACATGCCTCCAAAAATAAACTGCATTTGTTCTGCTTGTTTTTGCATTTCTATAATTTTATCTGCAAAAATAGTTTGAGATAAAATAACGATTGTATTCATCAACACGTGAGCAATAATAGGTACAACAATTAGTCTTGTTCTTGCATAAAGGAATGCAAATACAAATCCCATAGCTGTATACACAAGTAAATGTTTAAAATCCCAGTGTACCGCAGCGAAAATAAGGGAACTAATAAATGCAGAGAGAAAGAAATTGTATCGTTTGTGAAGAGAGCCGAAAATAATCTTTCGGAAAATAATCTCTTCTAGTATTGGTCCAATAACAGACGTAACGACAATAAGGAACGGTGTTGCTTTAACAAGATTAACAATATTTTGTGTGTTTTCAGATACTTGGGTAATGCCAAGAGCGTGCTCAATCATACCTGCTACAGCTTGACCAGCCATAGCCAGGAACACCCCAAGGACTGACCAGACCACAGTTACCGTTGTTCCCGCATGTTCTATACGCATGGACATATCACGGCGCAGCAGCAGTAAGACAATAAGTAAACCAAGGATAAAGCTAATGATGGTCCAATAAGTCAAAAGCATGACATTCGCTGTTCGAACTGGATATTGATCAAACATTCCTGTTAATTTTAACAGCGGTATACCAACAACTCCTGAAAACTGCATAAGGATGTAGGTGAGGATAACATACCAATAACGTTTTTCCAATCTTCTATACTCCTTTAAAAGGTTTTTATGTATATATGTCGAAGAAGTACTGTAAAGTTAGTAATTTCTTCTTGCTCGTATTGTAACATACATATTATTGAACAGAGAAAAGAATGCTTTATTTCTCAAAATCGTCGAAATCTAAGACTATTATATGTAGTTGTCGTAAATTTTAAATTTTTTTTGTTTAATACTTGCAAAAAAAACCCACTTTGTTTTAATATAATAATTGTGTTAGCACTCGTTGAGGTTGAGTGCTAATAAAAATGCAAACATATTATTTGAGGAGGTTGTTTCACTTGTTAAAGCCATTAGGTGATCGCGTAGTGATTGAACTTGTAAAATCTGAGGAAAAAACAGCAAGCGGTATCGTGTTACCGGACAGTGCAAAAGAAAAACCACAAGAGGGTAAAATTGTTGCTGTTGGTACAGGTCGAGTATTAGAAAGCGGTGAGCGTGTAGCTTTAGAAGTAGCTGCGGGCGATCGTATCATCTTCTCAAAATATGCGGGTACTGAAGTGAAATACGAAGGTACTGAATACTTAATTTTACGCGAAAGCGATATTTTAGCTGTAATCGGCTAATTTTAACCACAAATTTATCATACGTAAAAAATAGATTATTAAGAACATCTTGAGGAGGTCAAAGAACATGGCAAAAGACATTAAATTTAGCGAAGAAGCACGTCGCGCAATGCTACGTGGTGTAGATACATTAGCAAATGCTGTAAAAGTAACGCTTGGACCAAAAGGTCGTAACGTTGTATTAGAAAAGAAATTCGGTTCACCGCTTATTACAAATGATGGTGTAACAATTGCAAAAGAAATCGAATTAGAAGACGCATTTGAAAATATGGGTGCTAAATTAGTAGCGGAAGTTGCTAGCAAAACAAACGACGTTGCTGGTGACGGTACAACTACTGCAACAGTTTTAGCGCAAGCAATGATCAGAGAAGGTCTTAAAAACGTAACGGCTGGTGCTAACCCAATGGGTATCCGTAAAGGTATGGAAAAAGCAGTAGCTGTAGCGGTTGAAGAACTAAAAGCAATCTCTAAACCAATTCAAGGTAAAGATTCAATTGCTCAAGTAGCGGCTATCTCAGCAGCTGACGAAGAAGTAGGTCAACTAATCGCTGAAGCAATGGAGCGCGTTGGTAACGACGGCGTTATCACACTTGAAGAATCAAAAGGTTTCACAACTGAATTAGAAGTGGTAGAAGGTATGCAGTTTGACCGTGGATATGCATCTCCTTACATGGTAACTGATTCAGATAAAATGGAAGCTGTATTAGATGATCCATACATCTTAATCACAGACAAAAAAATCGGTAACATTCAAGAAATCTTACCGGTATTAGAGCAAGTTGTTCAACAAGGCAAGCCTCTATTAATCATCGCTGAAGATGTAGAAGGCGAAGCTTTAGCAACATTAGTTGTGAACAAACTTCGTGGTACATTTACAGCTGTAGCTGTTAAAGCTCCTGGTTTTGGTGATCGTCGTAAAGCAATGCTACAAGACGTTGCGATCTTAACAGGCGGAGAAGTAATCACTGAAGAGCTTGGTCTTGACTTAAAAACAGCAGGCATCGATCAATTAGGTCGCGCTTCTAAAATTGTTGTAACAAAAGAAAATACAACAGTTGTAAACGGTGCAGGAAATGCAGAAGATATCCTAGCACGCGTAAACCAAATCAAAGCTCAGCTTGAAGAAACAACTTCAGAGTTTGACCGTGAAAAATTACAAGAGCGCTTAGCAAAACTTGCTGGTGGCGTAGCTGTAATTAAAGTTGGTGCGGCAACTGAAACTGAGTTAAAAGAACGTAAATTACGTATTGAAGATGCATTAAACTCTACGCGTGCTGCGGTTGAAGAAGGTATCGTAGCTGGTGGTGGTACTGCATTAGTAAATATCTATAATAAAGTAGCAAGCATCGAAGCTGACGGTGACACTGCTACAGGTATCAACATCGTATTACGTGCGATTGAAGAGCCTGTACGTCAAATCGCTCACAACGCTGGTTTAGAAGGATCAGTAATCGTTGAGCGTCTAAAAGGCGAAGCAGTTGGAACTGGATTCAACGCTGCAACTGGCGAGTGGGTAAATATGCTAGACACTGGTATCGTTGACCCAACAAAAGTAACGCGTTCAGCTCTTCAAAATGCTTCTTCTGTAGCGGCTATGTTCTTAACAACTGAAGCAGTTGTTGCTGACAAGCCAGAAGAAGGCGGAGCACCTGCAATGCCTGACATGGGCGGCATGGGTGGAATGGGCGGCATGATGTAATCATTGCCCTCTCTGAAAAAGCGACCAAGTACTCACTTGGTCGCTTTTTTGCGTGCGTTAATATTTTCAGATTTTTTTAAAATTTGTTAAGATAGTACTATGTTTATTGGAAAACATACTAAACTCAAGGCTTAACTGAGTTTTAAGGGGGAGCTTCGTTGATTCAGCTGGATCATATTAATAATAAATTAAACCAAGTATTAGAAAACATCGATCAAATTGTAATTGGAAAGCGTCATGTATCTACGTTGAGTCTGGTTGCTTTGCTTGCAAAGGGGCATATTTTGCTTGAAGATGTGCCGGGTGTGGGGAAAACGATGCTCGTGAAGGCACTGGCCAAATCGATTGATGCAGAATTTAAACGAATTCAATTCACGCCTGATTTGCTGCCGTCCGATGTAACAGGTGTTTCTATTTACAGTCCAAGAGACATGGAATTTCATTTTCGTCCAGGTCCTATCATGAGCCACATTGTGCTCGCTGATGAGATTAACAGGACTTCTCCTAAAACACAATCGGCGCTTTTAGAAGCAATGGCTGAACATCATGTAACAACCGATGGTATCACCCGGGAAATTCCGGCGCCTTTTTTTGTGATGGCTACTCAAAATCCTGTTGATTTTGATGGGACCTATCATTTGCCGGAAGCGCAGCTGGATCGTTTTTTATTCAAACTAAGCATGGGGTATCCTACGCAAGAAGAGGAGCTTCAAATTTTAAATGGCGTATCGACTCAAGTTAACCTTGAAGATGTCAAACCCGTTATGAGCGTTCCAGAATTAGTACAGGCTCAAAAAGCTGTAAGCAGTATTTATGTAGATGATACGATCAAGCACTATATCATCGAAATCATTCGCAAAACGCGCTCTCATCCACATGTTTCGTTAGGTATCAGTCCTCGTGGAACGGTTTCCTTTATGAAGGCCGTTCAAGCATATGCTTTAGTGAAGGGAAGAGATTACTGTCTTCCTGATGATGTTCAAGAGCTTGCTTCGTATGTGTGTGTACATCGATTAACGCTAAGATCTGATACCCAGTACAGCGGCTTAACAGCGGGTGATGTGATGAAGCAAATTATGGCTGACACGAAAGTACCTGTTAAAAGGTAAGAGGTACTTTATGAAACAGTATATAAAAGTGATATGGAACAAAGGTAGAGACTGGTTCGTTTTATTTTGCATCTTTGCCGCTACGTTTTCTTACGCCATGTTTCAAGGAGGCTTTGTCAGCTGGTTTTTATTTTATAGCTTCTTACCTTTTGGGTTATATGGGGTAGCCGTTTTGCTTTATCCGTTGAAGAAGTGGAATGTTACTCGTGACATGAAGCTACAGCCTCGATTCGCTGGAGATCAGCTTTCGTATGATATTCACATTACACGCTCCTCGGCTTTTCCTGTTTATATGGCAGCGGTGAAAGAGGAAAGTAACTTTTTAGATCAAGAAGAAAGAACAATTTATCCGCTTTTTCAACGAAACGCCGTTATTCCGTATGAAAGATCGTTTGTAGAAAGAGGAGAATATGAATTTTTTACGATTTCGATTGAAATGAGTGATTTGTTAGGAATTGTAAAAAAGAAGGCGTATTATCCGCTGCAGCAGCGATTTATCGTTTATCCTCAAATTCATGAGGTAGATATCCCGTTTCTTTTAGCGGGAATAGAAGAAGGGAAAAATGAAGTTTCGACGGGAAATCAATCTACTACGTTAGTGACAGGCATTAGAGAATATCAGCCGGGTGACCGATTAGGGTCTATTGATTGGAAGGCGACGGCCCGTAAAGCTACGTTGATTTCTAAAGAGTTCGGTCATTATCATGAACGGAGCATGATTATCATTGCAGATGTTATGAGTCCTCTATATTTTGAAGAGCGAATGAGCTTTCTAGCATCCATGCTCATTCATGAAGAAACCAAGCGTAAAAAAGTCGATTTTCTTTTAGCTGGAGATGCCTTTTTTTCGCCAAAAACCTCTGAACAAAAGGAGACTGATAACCTGTTGCATCACTTAGCACGTGCACAGCCTAGTAGCAATCGAACATTCGAAACAGAATTTAAGAATATTGCCATTCAAAAGCAGCATTCTTTTATGGTCATTGTCAGTCAAGTTACCGGGACTCTTATTGGGCAGGTTCAATCTAAGCTGAGTTTCCATGCTAAGGCGTCACTAATTGTTGTTAAAGATGCAGGAGCAGGGCTTAGTGACGAAGAGGCCGTTATTGTAAATGGAATACAATCTTCTGCTTTAACGATTGAAGTCATTAATATTCCACTTTCTCTATCATCTAAAGGAAGTGAGGGCGGAAATAAGTGAATAAATCAGCTTGGTATGTAAAAAACATCTTATTGTACGCGGGAGCTTTCTTTTTATTAGTGGAATGGCTTCTCCCTTTAAACGAAGTAACGGATACCAATCAAATTCAATACTTTATCCTGTTTGTTGCTTACTGCTTTTTGAGCTTAACGTTTCGCTTGCCGTTTATCTTGATGACGTTAGGGAGCATGTTGTTTATTTTGTTTTCACTTCACAATCTTTATTTTCAAGGGGCCTTCTTTTCTTCAGACTGGCTTCCGAGACTGCTGGAAATTCTTCAGTCGGATGTACAAAGTATTATGCAGTGGGATATAGCGAATTTATCATTTGAAATGAGGAGCACTTTATTTTTTGTGTTGCTTTGGATTATGGCTTATTTAATTCGATATTGGATCTTTTATCAAAAAAGAATTTTCTTCTTTTTCTTCTTAACCATTTTGTATATTACTGTGTTGGATACCTTTTCTACTTACGATGCGGGAGCTGCTATTATTCGCGTAACGATTATCGGATTTTTATTAGTAGCCATGCTTCGCATAAATCCTGAACGTATAAAAGCTGCGAGCACTGAGCGTTTAGAAAATAGAAAACGATCGTTTCTTTTTCTAGGCAGCTTTTTAGCTATCGTCATTGTGCTGGCTTATCTCGCTCCTAAACCAGGGCCACAGTGGCCAGATCCCGTATCTTTTATCACAGCGCATACAACAAATCAAGGACAAGGAGAATCTGCAAGCGGTCAACGAATTGGCTATGATATGGACGATTCTAAATTGGGAGGATCGTTTGTTAATGATGATACGGTTGTGTTTACAGCCAAAGTAGAGGATGAGCACTATTGGCGTATTGAAACGAAGGATGTTTATACAGGTAAGGGGTGGGAGCTGTCTAAAGAGGAAGAAAAAGTGCCTTTCAAAGGAAATGAAAACTTACTCCCTCAATATGACGCAAATGTAGCAGGACAAGTAAGAAAAGCGGAAGTTACCTATTCGCAGCCTTCTGTTCATCTTATGCATGTTCCTCAACTGCTGTCGCTAACCTTAAAAAATGGCATTCAAACCGATGTTACACCGACAAATGAAAAATTATATCCTTATCAAAATGACAAGCTTGTTACTGTTCAATCGTATGAGCTGACGTATAAATATCCCGTATTTGATATTGGACTTCTTCAGCAAGCAGAGGAAAAAAAGGCAGAGAGTCTAGAGAATAATAACGAATTTATAGCAAGGTATACACAACTTCCTGCTAACTTGCCGAAACGATTAAAGGATTTAGCTCGTGAGGTAACAAAAAATAAGAACAATCGTTATGAAAAAGCGAAAGCCGTTGAAGAATACTTCCGATCAAATCCATATGTATATGATACTGAAAATGTTCCAATTCCTACGAAAAATAAAGATTATGTGGATCAATTTTTATTTGATACAAAAAGAGGGTACTGCGATAACTTCTCTACTTCTATGGTCGTGCTGCTTCGTTCATTAGATATTCCTGCTCGGTGGGTAAAGGGCTATACAGAAGGTGATGCCACCGTTATTTCAGGAAGTAGTAAGTGGACAACCTATGAAATCACACAAAATAATGCTCATTCTTGGGTCGAAGTCTATTTTCCAGGAGCGGGTTGGGTACCTTTTGAACCAACAAAAAGTTTTTCTAATCCTTATGATTTTGTAGATAAACCTAACAACTCTAGTGAAAATAGTCAAAGGGAAGAAGAGAAACAAGAAACGCAGGTGAAGGAGCAGCCTAAGGAAAAAGAGCTTCCGGCACAAGAAGAAAGAGCGAAAGAAAAAACAGCTTCTCTTCAAAATGCTAAGCTGTCTATGAAGTGGAAAGTGTTTTTCTACGGACTGATGGTAGTTATGTTAATAGTAATATATCTCAATCGATTTAAATGGTTTTTACCTTTTTATATCTCTTTTTATAAAAAGAAAGAGAGTGTGGAAACCTTTCAATCAGCGTATGCTTTTTTACTTAAAAGACTCGCTGCAAATGGACTAAAGCGGCAAGAAAGTCAAACGCTGCGCGACTTTGCAAGAGAAGTAGACGAAAAATTAAATACGGTAAATATGCTACAATTAACGGAAAAATACGAGCGGGTTTTGTATCGAAATGCAGATTCCATAAAAGAATGGAAAGAGTCGATTGAATTGTGGGAAAATTTAATCAAAAAAACGAGTTCTTGACCATTGTTTCGCGGATTGATAGAATATTCTCGAACTTACTATAAATGTTTCGTATACCTTCATATATCCTCGATAATATGGTTCGAGAGTCTCTACCGGGTCACCTTAAACGATCTGACTATGAAGGCAGAACAGTCTATTTGACGATAAACGTCGTGCTCAACTAGACTTCTGCCTTTGTTTTTTGAGGGAGAAGTCTAGTTTTTTTTATATTTTAGGGCATAATAACAAGTGATTATTTACACATTCGGAGAGGTGAACAAGATGGAAGGCATGATTGTTGTATTAGATTTTGGTAGTCAATATAACCAACTGATTACGCGTCGCATTCGCGAGTTCGGAGTATATAGTGAATTGCATCCGCACACAATTACAGCAGAAGAGATTAAAGCATTAAATCCAAAGGGAATTATTTTCTCTGGAGGCCCAAACAGTGTGTACGGTGAAAACGCATTTCACTGCGATGAAAACATTTTTGAATTAGGTATTCCTGTTTTAGGTATTTGTTATGGAATGCAATTAATGACTCATCATTTTGGCGGGAAGGTAGAAGGTGCTAGCCATCGTGAATATGGTAAAGCAGCGATTAACGTACAAAACGATTCATTAATGTACCATGAGTTGCCAAAAGAACAAGTTGTTTGGATGAGTCACGGTGATTTAGTTGTAGAAACACCAGCTGGTTTTGAAGTGGACGCAACTAGCCCATCTTGTCCAATTGCCGCAATGAGTAACAAAGAAAAGAATATGTACGGAGTGCAGTTCCATCCAGAAGTTCGCCATTCAGTGCATGGTAACCATATCTTAAAGAACTTCGTGTTTGAAGTATGTCATGCTGAAGCAAACTGGTCAATTGAGAACTTCATTGAAGTTGAAATGGATAAAATCCGTGAAACAGTTGGAGATAGAAAAGTACTTTGCGCACTTAGCGGCGGAGTAGACTCTTCAGTAGTAGCTGTATTAATTCACAAAGCAATTGGTGATCAGTTAACATGTATGTTCGTAGATCACGGTTTATTACGTAAAGGTGAAGCGGAAAGCGTAATGGAAACATTTAGCGAAGGCTTTAATATGAACGTAATTAAAATCGATGCAAAAGATCGCTTCTTAGAAAAATTAAACGGCGTATCAGATCCTGAACAAAAGCGTAAAATCATCGGTAATGAATTTATTTATGTATTCGATGACGAAGCTGCTAAATTAAAAGGGTTTGATTTCCTAGCTCAAGGTACGCTATACACAGATATTATTGAGAGTGGGACAGCTACAGCTCAAACGATTAAATCTCACCACAACGTAGGTGGATTACCGGAAGATATGCAGTTCAAACTAATCGAACCGTTAAACACGCTATTCAAAGATGAAGTACGTGCATTAGGTTCTGAATTAGGTATTCCTGATAACATCGTTTGGCGCCAGCCTTTCCCAGGACCAGGTCTAGGTATTCGTGTACTTGGTGCAATTACGGAAGAGAAGTTAGAAATTGTACGTGAGTCGGATGCTATTTTACGTGAAGAGATTGCAAAAGCTGACTTAGAGCGCGATATCTGGCAATACTTTACGGTTCTTCCTGACATCCGAAGCGTAGGTGTAATGGGAGATGCTCGTACGTATGATTACACAATCGGTATTCGTGCTGTTACATCGATTGACGGTATGACTTCTGACTGGGCGCGTATTCCTTGGGATGTGCTTGAAGTTATCTCAACGCGTATTGTAAACGAAGTTAAGCATATTAACCGCGTAGTGTATGATATTACAAGTAAGCCACCTGCAACAATTGAATGGGAATAATATGTAAGAAAACCGAACAAACGAACATTCTTTTATAAGAATGTTCGTTTTTTGTTGACTTTTTTAAAAAGTTAATGGTAGGATAGTAACATAAAATAGCGAGATATAGCTTTAATGTCGTATAATCTTGGGGATAAGGCCCAAAAGTTTCTACCGAGCTACCGTAAATGGCTTGACTACGAGAAAGTAATACATGTATGTATAAAAATCTTTTGGTTTTTTTTGCTCATACATTTCTCTTTTAGTCGATTTTATGCCTTTACGCGCCATAGTGTAGAGGCATTTTTTATGGCTTGCCTAAGTGCATGCGGCTTCTATAAAGGGAGGAAAAAACGTGAAGAAGTATTTTCGTTTTGAAGAGCTGGGTACTAGCTATCGAAAAGAGTTTATAGCTGGCCTTACAACTTTTCTATCTATGGCTTACATTTTATTTGTTAATCCATCTGTGCTATCACTAAGTGATGTAAAGGATCTACCTGACAGTATGAGAATGGACCAAGGGGCTGTATTTACAGCTACTGCTTTAGCGGCAGCTTTGGGATCAATTGTTATGGGAGTGCTTGGCAGATATCCAATTTCATTAGCTCCAGGTATGGGATTAAACGCATTTTTTGCTTATACAGTTGTTCTGACGATGGGAATTCCATGGCAGACGGCTTTAACGGGTGTTATGATATCAGGTGTTATCTTTATTCTTTTAACATTAACAAGCCTGCGAGAAAAAATTATTAATTCTATTCCTATTGAATTAAAAATGGCTGTTGGAGCAGGTATTGGTTTATTTATTAGTTTTATTGGTATGAAAGGTGCCGGAATCATCGTCAAAGATGATGCCACATTTGTTGGACTGGGTGATTTAACTAACCCAACAACGTTACTTGCAGTTTTTGGTATTGTCATTACTATCGTATTAATGGTGCTTCGAGTAAATGCAGCTGTATTTATCGGTATGATTGTAACGGCTATAGCGGGTATGGCTTTTGGTTTAATTGATACACCTAAAGCAGTTGTTTCATCAGTTCCTAGTCTTGACCCGACGTTTGGGGCAGCTTTTCAAAATATCGGTGATATCTTTACTGTAAAGATGCTAGTCGTCATTTTAACTTTCTTATTTGTTGATTTCTTCGATACAGCAGGTACGATGGTTGCTGTAGCAAGTCAAGCTGGGCTTATGAAAGATAATAAGCTTCCGCGAGCGGGCAGAGCGTTATTGGCAGATTCTAGTGCAATTGTAGTTGGTGCTGTTCTTGGTACCTCATCAACAACAGCTTATGTAGAGTCTACGGCTGGAGTAGCAGCGGGTGGACGTTCAGGATTTACTGCAATCGTAACGGCGGCGTTTTTCTTAGTTGCACTGTTCTTTTCTCCGTTGTTAGCGGTCGTAACACCAGCTGTTACTGCGCCAGCTTTAATTACGGTAGGAGCTCTGATGGTGTCAAACTTAGGAGAAATCAATTGGAAAGAGTTCGAAGTGGCAGTTCCGGCATTTTTCACAGTGATCATGATGCCATTAACGTACAGTATTGCAACAGGCATTGCGGTTGGCTTTATCTTTTATCCTATTACAATGTTATGCAGTAAGCGTGGGAAAGAAGTTCATCCCATTATGTATGCTCTCTGTATCATCTTCATACTTTATTTCGCGTTCTTAGCAGAATAGTTTAAATAAAAAAGCTCAGTTTAATGACTGGGCTTTTTTTTTATGGTAAGATAAGAAAACTGCATAGCGGCTAGATAGCTATTGTAATAGAGACTATTCAATCATTTTACTGAAGGTTTACTTCATTAACTTTTTTATTTATAAAGTTTTTTAGAAAAACGATTGACTCTATATATTATATATGGTAAATTATTAAATGTCGCTGATGAACAGCGCAGTTGAGAGAAGCATCTTAAAAAAAGATGTTGACATCAAAACGATAGAATGTTATACTAATAAAGTTGCTTCAGAGCAACGCTTGAACTTTGAAAACTGAACAAAGCGACAAACGTCAACGTTAATTTTTTATTTTTAAATGAGCAAGTCAAACATTTCTTCGGAGAGTTTGATCCTGGCTCAGGATGAACGCTGGCGGCGTGCCTAATACATGCA
>ENA-ORXC01000911-ORXC01000911.1-marine-metagenome-genome-assembly--contig:-NODE-911-length-18877-cov-10.601809_pt1 | contig 18877 bp, 22 predicted proteins | sample MGYA00237865_ERZ511478 | MGnify/ENA metagenome assembly ERZ511478 | reverse complement strand
GATCAAGCAGCTTTCCGTGAACTAGAAGCGTTTGCAAAGTTTGGATCAGATCTAGATGCTGCTACCCTTAACGTAATCGAAAAAGGAAAGCGTAACGTAGAGATACTTAAGCAAGCAGAAAACACGCCATTTACAGTAGAGGATCAAATTGCAATTATTTATGCAGGATCTAAAAACTTATTACGTGACGTGCCTGTAAACAGAGTTAAAGAATTTGAAGCAGAATATATCGAGTTCTTAAACGCAAAGCACAGAGGTATCCTTGATACACTTAAGTCTGGAAAGCTTACAGATGAAGTTACAGATACACTTGTAGCAGTAGCAAAAGACCTATCTGCTAACTATAACTAGTAGAATTTCGCTTTCGCGAAAAATATAATTCAACAACTCCCGCGCAAGCGGGAGACTTGTCAAAATTAAAGACAAATCGTGCCTAGCAAGTCTTACTTGTAAACACGGGAATTTATACAAGATGGCAAACTTAAAGGAAATAAGAAACAGAATTTCATCAGTATCTTCTACGATGCAGATTACTAGTGCTATGAAAATGGTATCTGCTGCAAAGTTGAAGAAAGCACAAGATGCAATTACAGCAATGCGCCCATATTCTGATAAGCTTACTGAGCTTTTACAGAACTTAAGTGCAACGCTAGAAGGAGATTCTGGAAGCAAACTCGCAGAAGATCGTGAGATTAATAAGGTACTTATTGTAGCTATTTCATCAAACAGAGGTCTTGCAGGAGCTTTTAATACAAACATTATTAAAGGTGTAAATGCACGTGTTGCTGCAAAGTATGCTGGCAAAGAAGTGCACCTAGTAACCTTAGGTAAAAAAGCAGATGCTATACTTGGTAAGACTTTTAAGGTAATCGAAAATAACAATGATATTTACGATGATCTTACTTTTGATAACGTATCAGCTATTGCAGAAGATTTAATGGCTCGTTTTGAAGCTGGTGAATATGACCGTATAGACATCATTTACAACAAGTTTAAAAATGCAGCAACGCAAATTGTTACTCCTGAGCAGTTTCTACCTATCGTAGCAACCGTACAAGAAGAAACAACTGCCACTGCAGATTATATCTTTGAGCCGTCTAAAGAAGAGATTGTAGAAGGATTAATTCCTAAAGCATTAAAGACACAGCTTTTTAAAGGTATAAGAGACTCTGTAGCATCAGAACACGGTGCACGTATGACTGCGATGCACAAAGCAACAGATAACGCAACAGAGCTTAGAGATGCACTTAAGTTGCAATATAACAAAGCACGTCAAGCAGCTATTACAAACGAGATTTTAGAGATCGTGGGTGGTGCTGAGGCGTTGAATAGCTAGTATTGATTTAAATAGCACTATTATTACTCATATAGTAAACCCCAATCGGTAACGGTTGGGGTTTTTTCATGTAGCTTTTAAGTGTTATTTGAGATTCTAATGCTTGCATAGTTGTTCTCAGAATGCTGCTAGTTTCAACAAGAATAATCTTTATTACCTTTATGGCAAGGGTTTTGACTATAAAGGCTAAACAACCATTTATGAAAATGTACAAACTAATAATACTTTTAAGTGTAGGTTTTTCCTCCCTGTTACTCACACAATGTAAGTCTACCACTGTGTCAGATACTCAAGAAACAATGATATTATCTCAGCCATCTTTTGCATCAAGTCCAGCATATTTTAACACCTATGTTTCGGGTATGGAGCAAGGAGGCTCAGGAATAGAATTTTATATAGACATAGCATCACTAGAGGATGGTTTAACATTAGAGAACGTATATTTTCGCGAAAGCGTAGGGAAATTAATGCGTGGTAATGATAATTATGTAGCTCGCTTTAGAACGGATCAAGGGAACAATCAAGATCTAGTGATGTCTTCTAATGTAGAAGATGAGGCTGTAAATACTCCACCAGTTCAAAAAAATGTATTTCCGTTTACGTTATTACCATCCGAGGCTGGTATCACATACCGCGATAACGGAGTGCTTAAATATGCCAAAATCTCAAACGTTGTTGAGAAAGAAGAAATAGCATATCCTAGCCAGAAACCACATGGTGGACGTAACTAGTGGCTAGTATAATTTCTGTACTTTTGGTTACTTAAAATTTATCTATTTGAGTTCTCTTAAAAGCCTTTTCAAACACACTTTTGTGTATGGTCTCGCGACGGTATTACCGCGCGTTCTTACGGCTTTACTCACTCGTCTGTATACTGGATATTTGCCAGACAAGGAAGCCTTTGGAGAGGTGACTATCGTGTTTTCATACGTGATGATTATCAACGTACTTCTTACCTACGGGATGGAAACCGCTTTTTTTAGATTTTTTAATGACGATAAGCATAGTGCTAAGACGCTATCTACATCCCTCATTACGCTTCTAGTTTCTACTGTTGTATTTACAGTTATTGCATTCTTGGGTATTGATACGCTATCTCAAATCTCAGATGTACCTGCTATGTACTGGAGGTGGGTGATACTAATCATTGCATTTGATACCCTTACCGTAATTCCTTTTGCATACATGAGAGCGCAAAAGAAGTCGGGAACATATGCACTTATAAAATTGCTCAATGTGGTTATCTCAACAGGACTCTCTGTATTATTATTAGTATGGCTGCCTGGTTTAGACAGTGTTTCTAGTTGGTTGCCATCAGATAAGATAGAGCTCGTTTTCATAGCACTTTGTTTACCAAGTATTCTCACTTTTTTAATCGTGATCAAGCCATATTTTGTAAAGTGGTCTTTTGATGTAGATTTGTGGAAGAAGATGGTTACGTATGGAACACCTGTTTTATTGGCAGGCTTAGCTTTTACAATCAATGAATCTTTTGATAAGATTTTATTAGAAAAAATACTACCAGAGGATATTGCCAAAGGGGAAGTGGCTATTTACGGTGCCTGCTATAAACTATCCATTGGGATGACATTGTTTGCAACTGCTTTTAGGATAGGGATTGAACCTTTCTTTTTTAGCGAAGCAAAAAATGAAAACGCACAAATAATGTATGCTCAGATTACAAAGGCATTTGTAGTCTTAGGTTCTATAGCATTATTTGTTTATGTGGTTCTTGTAGATGTTGTAAAAGTGATTTTGCTCGATGGAGAAGAATATTGGGAAGGCATGTACATCGTGCCACTCATTCTCGTAGCATACTTGTTTTTTGGAATTTATCAAACGTTGTCCGTATGGTATAAAGTGACAGATAAAACTCGGTACGGGGCATACATTTCTGTAGGCGGTGCTATTCTCACTATTGTTATAAACGTAACGCTAATATCTAGGATAGGATATCTCGCCAGTGCCATTGCTACTTGTAGCGCTTATGGATTAATGATGGTAGTGTCTTATCTCATAGGACGTAAACATTTAGCAGTTCCTTATGATGTAAAAAATATACTTTTGTACCTAGTCACGAGTATTGCATTTTCTTGTGTTTTCTTCTATGGTTTTAGAGATTATTTTGGTGTTGGGAGCTTGCCATTGTATCTTGTAGGGATGGTGATGATTATTATCTTAGTAGGAATAATTAGCTTTCGCGAAAAAGAGCTTTTATTAAGATTAGTAAAGAGAAAATAGCAAAGAAGCATCGAAGAGCAAATAGCCTTATAAAGGAGTAATTTAATATAAACGTCTACTAACTAAAGACTACCGATTATAAATGAAGATTAAAGTAATTAATAAAAGTACACACGCATTACCTCACTATGAAACCATTGCTAGTGCAGGAATGGATTTACGTGCAAATATTACAGAGGCAATCACGATAGGGCCATTAGAAAGAGCCATTGTCCCTACTGGGATATTTATGGAACTACCTGTAGGAGTAGAAGCACAAGTGAGACCACGTAGCGGTCTCGCTGCCAAAAAAGGAGTCACCGTACTCAACGCTCCAGGAACCATAGACGCAGATTATAGAGGAGAAGTAGGAGTTATTATTGTAAACCTATCTAATGAACCGTTTACGATAGAAAATGGTGAGCGCATTGCACAGATGGTGATTGCAAAGCACGAGCAGGGAGCATGGGAAGAAGTTACAGAACTGTCAAGTACAGATCGAGGTGAAGGCGGTTTTGGGAGTACTGGGGTACAATAAGAAAAGGTAAATCAACCACAGCTTGCCTCACTGGATGGAATAATCCTTAATAGTATCTTTTGAAAACTTAAGGTAAAAAACGGCCTACACTAACATCAAAAACTAAAAATATCGCTACAAGATGACTTTTGATAAAGAATTTAAAGAAGCAATAAGTCTACTCCCAGATAAGGAGAAAGACAAATTACTTCTTAGACTGCTCAAAAAAGATATCAATCTTGCTCAAAAACTTCATTTTGAACTTGTAAATACAAATACAATAGATGAGCAAAGAGAAAAGATGGAAAATCATGTGCGAGACCGCGTAGTTTTTTTTAGTGAGGGGTTTTATTCACCTGGGTATTTAAATATGGATATACGTTATCTAAGTGGTGATATCACACAACATGTGAAAGTGACTAATGATAAGTATGGTGATGTAAGTCTCAACTTGTTATTGCTCAATGAGGTAATGAAACATAATGCAATACGCCTTGATCAAAATAACACCGCAAAGTATAAGAAGATTAAAGTCGCGCTACTAGCACGTACCTTTAAAGTACTCGTAGGTATTCGTAAAATGAATGAAGACTACTGGATGGATTTTGATGAAGGTCTTGAATTATTAGGTGCCGCTTTCAGTGCAAATGACAGCATCATGCAATTGTGTATATTTCATGGCTTAGATGTAAATTGGTTGCTATCTTCAGACATTCCAGAAAATATTGATGAGATACATAAAGATTTGAAGGCAAAGGGATATTTAAAATATTGACATCTTCATTATAGAACATGGCATAATAAAATAGATTAAAGTTTAACTAACAAAATACCTGCCTTCGCTTTGTTTCTTATGATATAGATACGAGGGATAGAAATAAAAAGATATGAAAATAATAGTACCAATGGCCGGACTCGGCTCGAGATTAAGACCGCATAGTCTTACCATACCTAAGCCATTAATTCCTGTTGCAGGAGCACCTATTGTGCATCGTTTAGTGCGTGATATTGCAAAAATTTTGAAACAGCCAGTAGATGAGATTGCCTTTATTCTAGGTGATCCTATATTTTTTGGTGATCCTGTAATTGCACAACTTGAGGAGCTTGCAGAGAGCCTAGGTGCAAAAGCATCTATTTATCGTCAGGGAGCGCCATTAGGAACTGGGCATGCGATTATGAGTGCAGCACCTTCCTTAAGCGGTCCTGCAGTAATTGCTTATGCAGATGCATTGATACGAGCAGATCTAGAATTAGATCCTACGGCAGATAGTGTTATATGGACTAAGAAAGTCCTTAATCCTGAGGCTTACGGAGTTGTAAAGCTTAACGATAAAGAAGAAATTACAGAGCTTGTAGAGAAGCCAAAGACTTTTGTGTCTGATCAAGCCGTTATAGGTATCTATTATTTTAAAGATGTAGCCGTTCTTAAAGAGAAGCTGCAAGAAGTATTAGACGAAAATCTAATGAATGGAGGTGAATACCAGATTAATGACGGGATTAAAAAAATGATGGCCGAAGGTCGCGTTTTTAAAACAGGTACCGTTACAGAGTGGATGGATTGTGGTAACAAAGAAGTAGCGATAGATACTAATTCTAAGATGTTACAGTTCTTATACGATGAAAAAGAGGAGCAATTAATTGCAGACTCTGTAATAAATGAAAACTCAACGATTATTGAGCCTTGTTTTATAGGAGAGAATGTAGTTCTTAAAAATTGTACCATAGGTCCTGGAGTATCCATAGGAGCTGGCACAACTATTGAAGATAGTATCATAAGTCATAGCTTAATCCAGAAGGAAAGTGTAATTAAAAATGCACAGTGGACAGAGGCAATGATAGGTAATAAAGTACAGTATAATGGAGAACACACGCGTGTTAGTCTTGGAGACTACACCGTGATGGAATAAGACTAGGAGATATCATAATAAAGCAATGAATAAAGGAATTTACATACTCATACTAACAGTGTTTTTTACGCTTTCGCGAAAGCGTATATATGCACAGCAACCGCAAGAGATTACCCCTTTTGCAGATGAGAATGTGGATGACCTAGGTGACGTGTCTGATGCTTTCCAATCTGCCTTTTTTGAAGCATTAAAACAAAAGGGAATTGAAAATTATGAACGCGCCATCACCTCATTAAATAAGTGCATCACACTAGAGCCTGAGCTTGCAATCCTATTTTTTGAAAGAGGTAAAAATCAAGTGTTTCTCAAAAATTATGAGGAGGCTGCTCAAGACTTTAATACCTACTTAGCTATAACACCTAATGACGTAGATGTCTTAGAGGCGTTGTATGAAGTGTACTTCCAGCAGCAAGATTATGCCGCCGCCGCCGCAACGGTACAAAAGCTTATTACTTTTGATGTACAATATAAGGAAGATCTTGCTCGTATTTACTTGACTACAAAGCGATATGAGGAAGCACTTGACCTTATAGAAGTACTGGATAATGAGATAGGAAGCGATATTTACCGCGACCGATTAAAAAATAGATTATACGTATTATCTGGTAATACAAGTCGCCAAGTAAAGGAAATAGAAAAGAATATTGCATCAAACCCTAAGAGTGAAGCAGAATATCTTAAACTCATATTATTATATAGTGAGCAAGGAGAGACTCAAAAAGCGTATGATACAGCACTGGAGTTACAAAAAGTAAATCCCTATGCAGATGAGGTGCACCTTGCTTTATATAAATTTAACCTTAATGATGGAAAGATAGATGATGCCATTGCCTCTATGCAAAAGGTACTTGAAAGTACTCGCATGAGTCCAGCGGCAAAACATCGCGTACTCAATGATTTTGTTCTTTTTGTAAACAATAATCCTAAGTATGAGCCAGCACTAGAGCGCGCCATTGCCATTTTTGACACACAAGTGGCAGATGCAAATATTTACCAAGAGCTGGCCACCTACTATATTCAAAAAGGAAACAAATTAAAAGCACTACCATACTTGCTTAAAGCACTTGATAGTGAGCCAGAGAATCTTGAACTTATAAAAAATACAAGTTTACTCTTATTAGACGCTGGTAACTTTATAGATGTAGAGGATGTAGTAGCAAATGGACTAGATTTATACCCATCGCAACCATTGCTTTATCTCACTTACGGAGTAGCACTTAGTAAACAAGGTAAGTTTAAAGCGGCTATAGACCAATTAGAACTGGGCGTAGATTATATTATTGATGACATAAATATGGAGATTGACTTCTACCAGCAGTTAGGAGATGCATTTACAGGTGATGGCAATGCAGAAAAGGCAGCGCGTTATTACAGCAAAGCACAAGAACTCAAAGCACAGAGAAATTAATGAAAAAACTAGCTTACATAGTAATAGTAATAGTGCTCTCAAGTTGTGGTGGTGCAAAAAAGACGGCCAGTACAGAAACTGTAGAGGATGTCTCTTCAAAGCGTCTTGTAAATGAATATTATAATAATACGATAGACTTTACAACTCTTGATGCGCGCACTAAAATCAAATACAGAGACAAGAAGGGGACAAAACCTACCATAACACTTACTATTCGTATTGAAAAGGATAAGCAAATCTGGATGAACGCTTCATTTATAGGTTTCTCTGGTGCAAGAGCGTTAATTACACCTCAAAAAGTCCAATTTTATGATAAGTTAAACAGTCAGTATTTTGATGGAGATTTTGAATTTTTGAGTCAGTATCTAGGAGTAGAAATAGATTTTTTCCAACTACAGCGATTACTCACGGGACAAACAGTGTATGACTTAAGAGAAGGAAAGTATACCTTCAAAGAGACAGAAAATGGGTATGAAGTAACTCCTAGAAAGCAGCTCGATGGGGTTAATCTATTTTTTGGTATTAATACGCAAAACTTTGTGACACAGGAACAGCGTGTTGAGCAAATAGAAAATGGAGGGTCTCTGGATATTGCTTATGGAGATTTTAAGGAGATAGGTGGTAAACCTTTTCCGTTTTTATTAGACATACTTGTAGACGATGGTAGCAACCAGTCTCAGGTACAAATAGAGTATCGAGATATTGATGTAAATGGAGAAGTACGTATGCCATTTGCTATTCCATCTGGATATCAAGAAATCAAGCTTGATGCAAAGAAGTAAGCACATATACTCCTTTATTGTAGGTTGCCTCTTGATGCTATTTGCTGCTCAGACAGCTTTTTGCCAGTCTACAGAGCAAAAGCAACTAGAGCAGCGCAGAGAGGCTCTTAAAAAAGAAATGCAGCAGCTGCAACGTTTACGAGAGACTAATAAAAAGAAAGAGATTTCTATACTTACTCAAGTAGAAGATCTAGATACAAAAATTAGACTACGGTCAGATCTCATAAAAGTCACTAATAGTCAAGCCAATTTACTTACTCGTGAGATTAATGAAAACCTTACTAATATGGAGAATCTACGCAAGGAGCTAGCGATTCTTAAGAAGGATTATAGCGATATGATCAAGAAGTCCTACAAGAGTAAGAGTGGGCAAAGTAAAATTATGTTTCTGTTATCTAGTGAGAGTTTTAAACAAGCTTACAAGCGCACGCAGTACATGAAGCAATATGCAAATTATCGTAAGAAGCAAGGTTTGCAGATTAAGGAGCGCACCACGCTCATACAAGAAACAAATAAAAAGCTACTCAAACAAAAAAGTGATAAAGAAGCCCTCATTGCAGAGAATAGAATTGCTAGGACAGAGCTAGATAAAGAAAAGGAACGTCAAGATGAGCTTGTAAAAGAGATACGCAAGAAGTCTAGCAGCTATATCAACCAGATTAAAACCAAGCAGCAAGAGACAGATCGTATAGACAGGCAGATAGATAAACTCATTGCAGCAGCAATAGCAGCGAGTAATAAAAAAGCAGGAAAATCTGCAGGTAGTAAAACCTTTGCCATGACACCAGCAGAGGTGGCGCTAGCAAAGGAATTTTCCGGTAATAAAGGAAGATTAATATGGCCAGTAGTACGAGGTAGAGTTACAAGACGTTTTGGAAAATCTGCACATCCTACACTTCCTGGGATCACACTTACAAATAGTGGGGTAGATATTGAGACAGATCCAGACGCATCTGTAAGAGCTGTGTTTGCTGGAGAGGTTACCCAGATACAAGACATGCAAGGTGGTACTATAACTGTTTTTATAAGGCATGGAGACTATCTCACGGTGTATACAAACCTTAAGAGTATCAAAGTAAAGCAAGGAGATCAAATTTCTTTCAAACAAGAAATAGGGCAAGTAACGCGCAATGCTTTCAGCGGAAAGAGTATTCTTAAATTTTCGGTGCGTAAAAATACGTCAAAACTCAATCCAGCAGATTGGGTACTTAATATGTAATGTTTACGCTTTCGCGAAAGCGTACTGCCTACTCATATTTGGCAGCAGTCTTATTATTTTGTAATAAGCTTAACACAAGAGTGTTATGAATAGTGTAGTTTTAAACTTATGAAACGCTACACCTACCTCTTTTTCTTTTGTATTAGCTCATTTGTGAGTGCTTAAGTAACTTCAACTTCTGGGGAATCATTTTTTGACATCAAGACTGTAGGTGCTATAGCTAGTAATGTAGGGGAGCTCAATAAGGAATTTTATGACCAAACACGCACGCTTTATGTGGGTGCCTCTGTAGGTTACAAATCTATGATACAAATGGGCATATCAAGAGTAGGTAATGATGAAGTGCTTGAGTTTCCGCTCATTTTCAGATATCAGGCTATAAAGGGTATAAGCACTTATCTAGGAGTACAAGGACAAGTGGTGAGAGGAATTAATACAAGTGGGGCAAGATTTACAGAGCTTTCTCCTACGATGGGAGTAGATGTGCAATTTACACCAGAGTGGGACGCTGGTATTCAGTTTTTTACACCCGTTTATAAAAATGAAGCAGCTCCCGCACTTAATTACCAGCTGTCACATCCCTTAAAATTGAGAACAGGTATTAAGTTCTAGTGTAAACGTGTCTCTAGAGATAACTTTAGGACAACCATAACATTTTTTAATATGATCTTAATACAAGGTGGCTCTCCTAATAAGTAATTTAGTGGTGAACTTAAAAAGATAAGATTATGAACAGCACAGAACTAGAAGGAAAGTGGAATCAAGTAAAAGGAGATTTCAAACAGAAATACGGTAAGCATTTTGATAACGACGAGACATTTGCAGAGGGAAAATTTGATGAGGTTTTAGGTCGTCTTCAAGAGAAAACTGGAAAAACTAAAGAAGCAATTAAAGAAGAAATTGAAAAGTGGTAATAATCACAAACACAAAAAAGCCTCCATCAGGAGGCTTTTTTGTGTTATATAAATAATGCTTTGAGCTCTGTTGCATCTTCTGGTTGCATCTTACCAGCCAGCACCAGAGATAGCTGCTTGCGTCGCAATGCAGCATCATATCGTTTCTTCTCAAGATCAGACTCTGGGGTTACTTGTGGTATTAATACGGGAATGCCTTGCTCATCTACAGCAACAAAGGTGTAAATCGCCTCATTTGCCTGTGATTTTAAGCCACTCTCACGGTCTTCTATCCACACATCAATCACTATCTCCATAGAGGTTCTAAAAGCGCGAGAAATCTTTGCTTCTACAGTGACTACACTTCCTAGAGGAATCATGCGGTTAAAGGCTACGTGGTTTACAGATGCGGTTACTACAATGCGACGAGAGTGTCTTCTTGCAGCAATACTTGCAGCTCGGTCCATACGAGCGAGTAACTCACCTCCAAAGAGATTACCCAAAGGGTTAGTCTCACTAGGTAGTACTAAATCTGTTAGTATTGTTTTTGAATCAGTAGGCGTACGTGCTTCCATTACATGTCAATTTTGGCGCAAAGGTACGGCAAACTAGAAAGGTTAAAAATAAAATCTAATAAAGGATTATTCCATTCCTTGCACAAGAAGCCATGCTTCTTTATTATCTATAGTGCGTATAGATTTTAATGCGTCAAGCGCTTCTTGAGAGTCTGTGTAGCTCCCGTACACCACTTGGTGAAGACCATATTTATTAGTCCCTATCGTACGTGCTTTAAAACCTTGTTCTGTAAGTTGATCTACACGTGTTTGTGCATTTTCTTCCATACGGAAGGCTCCTGCAACAATGTGATAGCTCCCTACGGGCTTAGTAAGTGATAGCTTAATCGCTGGTAATGGGTTAGGTATTTCAAAAGTAGCTTCTTGAATTTTATCTTCTAGTTGCTCCTTTGCCTCTTGATGAGAAACATAGTTATGCTGCTCAACATCTTTTACATAATTAATCCCCACAGCCCCTATAAGACCAAAGGCTATAACAGCTGCAGCTGCATACTTCATCCATGAGCTTGTTGCCTTGCGTTCTGGAGTAAAAGCTATTGGAGTAGTACTCTCTAGCACTGTAACTTCTTCTTTATATACTTCTCTCAAAATCTTTGGAGAAGTAAATGAAGAAAGACCAAAAGAATCTGTAAGATAATTAAGGTGATATGAAGGCTCAAATTGCAACCTATTTTCTGTGTCAAGAGAAAGTGTGCCCACATTTGTTAAGGTATGTGACGCTCCTTTATGAAGTGCTTCATACATAGCACGTACACAAGATGAAATACGAGTGCTTGCCTCCTCATGAGAGATCATCTCCGTTTTAGAAATATAGTTTGCTAGTAATCCATCACTATTTTTAAGCTGCGCGTTAAAAGATACTTTCTTCTTTGGTGGGTAGAAAGCATGGGTGGTTGAGTGAATTTGTGCACTCTGGATTTGAGTCAAAAAGGCCCCAAAACCAGGTAATATCACACATTCATATCTATATAATAAGTCACTGATGTACTGATCTAACTGCATAATTCAAAATTAACCAAAATGCACATTCCTCCAAGATTTAGTCATTTATTTTATTAACAGATATAATAGTTGTTACTTAGATGTCTAAATACCAGAGACTAATGATTGAAAAAGAATTACTTTCCTTACTTGCCTTGCAACATACTCCTAATCTAGGTGATGGCACGATCAAGAAATTAATACAACAATTTGGGAGTGCAGAAGAGGTTTTAAAACAATCTAAAACTACTCTGCTTCATATAGATGGAATAGGAAATCATAAACTCAGCGCCTTTGGTGAGGAGAAGTATTACGCTTTCGCGAAAGAAGAGCTGAAATTTATCCAGTCCCATGATATTAAGGCAACTACTTATACAGATCCCGAGTATCCGCAGCGGTTAAAATATTGTATAGATGGACCAGTTGTACTCTTTTCTCGAGGAAACATTAACTGGAATAATCCGCGTATTATAAGTATTGTAGGTACTAGAAAGATTACTACTTATGGTGAGAATTTTATAAAAAAGTTTATCAAAGAGATAGCGCCTCTCAATCCGCTTATAATCTCTGGTTTTGCTTATGGAGTAGATATTATAGCACACAAAGCGTGTATGGATAACGGTTTACAAAATATAGGTGTGCTCGCTCACGGCCTTAATCAAGTGTATCCTAAGGTGCATAGTAAGTACATGAGTGGAGTAGAGGAGAATGGTGGTTTTGTGACAGATTTCTGGAGTCGTAGCAGTTTTGTGCATACTAACTTCTTACAGCGCAATCGGATTATAGCTGGTCTGTCTGAGGCGACCATCGTCATAGAATCTGCAGCAAAAGGTGGTTCTCTCGTTACAGCAGATTTTGCAAATGGTTATAATAGAGATGTCTTTGCTGTTCCTGGACGTGCGGATGATAAGCAAAGTATAGGGTGTAATAACCTTATCAAGCAGCAGCGTGCAAATCTTATGACGAGCGCTGCAGACTTGTTGTATATCCTTAACTGGAAACTAGAAGAAAAGCAGCAACCAGTAATCCAAAAGCAACTTTTTGTGGAGCTTACAGATGAAGAAAAGGTAATCTGGCGCTTCCTTAATGAGAACGGAAAAGAGCTTATGGACATTATAGCATTGCATTGTAAGTTTCCTACTTTTAAGATTGCGAGTCTATTACTCCAGATGGAGTTAAAAGGAGTTGTGAGGCCGCTTCCTGGGAAGTTATTTGAGTTGACTTGATCTTCATGATATTTCAAGTATCCTCACTATGAGTTCGTTTAATATTAAGCGAATACTTCATAAATAAAGTACTTTTAGGAGGTTAAAAACATTTTCTCGAAGGCGGAATTAAAACATAAGAATCTAGTAAAGAGTTGATTATATTTATGGCACGCCGTTTGAATACTGTTTATAGAATCCAAAAACAAACAGTATGAAAACGATCAAAAAATTACTTGCAGTTGCATTTATCGCAGCGCTATTTACTTCTTGTGTAAGAGAAGAGATCGTAGTGGTAGATCCTTTTGTAGAAGTAAATAATGGACCTTCACTTAATCAAGTGTTGAGTCAGTATGAAATATGGTACGTAGATATTGATGCTTCTTCTGGTAATCTCACCGTTCCATTTTTACAGAAAGCGTTTACAGTATCCTTTAGAAATGGAATTCTTTTTGCAAATAACAACTTATCTGGTCTAGGTCAGAATGGTGGAGGATTTGGCATAGATGTAGGAGCTTATGATACATTTGGTTTTGAACTTGATGCCTTTCATGATCTAGATGGTGATTACTCTTTTGATGTGCGTACACTTTCTAATAACGAGATAGAATTATTTCATCCATCTACTGGGTCCGTATATATTCTTGTAGGATACCAGCGTAGTAACTTTGATTATGAATTAGTTTTCTATAACAATATCCACTACTTCTTACAAGAGTTTGAAGCGTGGGAAAAAATATATACTAGTGAAGAGGGAGCAATAAATCCTTTTGATAATGAGAATTTCTTACAATTTTTACCTGCGGGGCAGTCTGGAAACTTTAGAAGCTCTGAGGATGGCAATGGGACGGCTGTAAATAATATTTTCTGGGATTATGATGGAATTTATGATGTAGATGATGTACCGGGAGACTTTTACGTAAAAACTTTAACACTAGATTATAATTTTCCAGACAATGAGTTCTTTGACCTCACCGTTATTGATGATGAAACGATAGAGCTGTTTCAAATAAATACAGGAACTACCTACCAGTTTAGAGGTAACGGTTATATCCAGTTTAGAACAGCAAGAGACGGAAAGAGTAAAAATGAGCCAAAACTTCGTAGGAAAACGGCAGCTATTAAAGCAGAGATAAAAGCACTTACTGCAAATAAAGCAAAGGCGCTTAAAAAGTAAAAGCCACTGCAGGAATCATGGCAGTGTGATATAAGAATTTTTGGTTGGTTATTTAGTTGGAGAATCCTTACCTAGGTGTTACTTAGTGTGAGGATTCTCTTTTTTATAGCAATCACTAGTTGTAAAAAGATGTATGATGAATATAAGATGCCCAGCATACATGTTAGGTAAGGGTTAATATCAGTGAGAATTTATTAAAGTCATCATAACAGAGGAGTGATAAGCCTTGCTTTTTTGTAACTTTCGTACTCAATAAAAACACTAACTAAATATTATAATTATGGGATTATTTTCATTCATTAAGAATGCAGGAGCAAAAGTTTTTGGAATAGGAAAAACAGATGCAGAAGAAGCAGCAGAGAAAGCCGCAGTAGCCGAAGAAAAAATTGCAATGTCTAATGCTAAGGCAGCAAGTAACATGGCAGAAACAGTTAAAGACTTAGGTCTTGATGTAGACAATCTTGATATCTCAATAGATGGAGATGTAGCAGTGGTTTCTGGTAGCGCAAATGATCAAGCAACTAAAGAAAAGGTAATCCTTGTAGTAGGAAACTCTACAGGAATCGCAACGGTAGATGATAGACTTACCGTAGAAAATCCAGAACCAGAAGCTCGTTTTTACACCGTAGTAAGTGGGGATTCTCTAAGCAAGATCTCAAAAGCAATGTATGGCGACCCAATGAAGTACCCACAAATTTTTGAAGCAAATAAGCCTATGCTTAAGGATGTAGATAAGATTTATCCAGGTCAAGTATTACGTATTCCTCACCTAGAGAAATAGAAGAAATCGCTTAAATGCGATTATAGACTAATTAAAAGAACAAATATGAAGGACGATAGTCTGGAATGTTTGTTCTTTTTTGTTTGTGGTAATAAAGAAAACTGACTAAAAAACTCCAAAACTTCTTTAGAAAGGTTCACTAAGAAAAATAGCCAGAAAATAACTGCTATAATCACAAAAATGCGAGCCTTAGCGAGCTTAGGGCTTTGGGGTTCCTTTCTAGCTTTACGATATTTAATGATAGTGAGTATACTAGAGACCATAAATAAAGCAACCGTAAACCCTAAGAGAAAGTCTGGCAAATCATTATCTGAAGCTTTTACACGCTTGAGGGCGAGGTGAACTAGAAAAGAAACCACCATCAGAACGCCGTAATAGGTGACTTCTTTACTATTTTGATGTGAGAAATCCCGTTTAGACATACTCTTATTGCCTACTTATAAAAGTTCATTTGGTCAATGTAAGTATGCACCTCAGGTGGTAATAAGGGTCGTATGTTTTTACCATCCTCAATAGCCTTACGAATCATTGTAGAAGAAATCTCCATGATAGGAGCATCTACTTTGTGAATCTTTGAGTGGTTGTCAAACTGTGTTTCAACCGTGCCTTCAGAGATTCTAGGATATACGTAAATGTCGTGACGCTCAAGAATCACCTCGTAGTTTTTCCACTTATGAAGACTTTTAAGATTGTCTTCCCCCATGATTAAGCAAAACTCGTGTTGAGGATACTTTTCTTCTAGATGAGCTAGTGTGTATACCGTATAGTTAGGCTGTGGTAAATTGAACTCAATATTACTCGGGGCTATTTTATCATAGGTTTCAAGAGCTTCTAGAACCATCTGGTAACGGTGATTATTATCTAGTAAGCTACTCTTTTTCTTAAACGGATTGTGTGGCGTGATGACCATCCAGATTTTATCTAGGTCACTATACTCTGCCATGTGATTTGCGATTGCAAGATGCCCTATGTGAATAGGATTAAATGTTCCGAAGTAGAGACCTATTTTCAATGGAGTAGTATTTAAAATTATTTCGTGCTTAGAGGATTTGCATCAAATGTGATACCGTCCCAACCGTACTGCATGAAGTTTCTAATGTTTTGGTGATCTGTACCGTTTGGGTTGTTCAAAACATCTTCTCTGTAATATGCGTCAAAACAGTGTAGTGTATCATTTTTATTGAATTCTTGATCTTTTGCAAATGCAAATAACTTACAAGAACCATTATTCTGATCACTTTCATTACGGATGTCTCCATTTGTAAAGGAGCTAGGCGTAAAAGTGTATAGTGACTCTATAATCGCCATGGTATCTGTAAATTCAACCTCAATAGGTGTGGTAGTAAGTTTGGTTTTAAAATCTTGTAATGTCATCTCTATATTATTTTACAAAATCAGTAACAAGAGTTACTGCTTCCTTAAGGGCTTTTTCTAGATTGTCGTTAAGAATGATATGGTCAAACTGTGGTGCAGTAGCGAGTTCTACAGAAGCTTTTGCAATACGCATGTTGATTTTATCCTCACTCTCTGTGCTACGCTTCTTAAGGCGTATTTTAAGCTCGTCTACGCTAGGTGGTTTTACAAATACGGCAAGTGTTTTGTCTGGAAATTTCTTTTTGATACGAAGTCCGCCTACTACATCTATATCAAAAATCACATGTTTCCCCATGGCCCAGATACGTTGTACCTCGCTCCACAGTGTCCCATAAAAGTTGTCGCGGTATACTTCTTCCCATTCTAGAAAGTCCTCTGCCTTAATGTGATTTTTAAATTCTTTGAGATCTATAAAATAATAGTCCTTCCCATTCTTTTCTTCTCCACGTGATTCACGACTGGTGGCAGAGATGCTAAACTCTAGGTTGAGCGCCTCTTGAGCAAGGAGGTGTCGTACTATGGTCGTTTTCCCACTCCCTGAAGGTGCCGAAAATACGATGAGTTTCCCTTGATGTTCACTGTTATTATCTTCCGGTTGCTTTGCCATTAGAGTACATTTAAAACTTGCTCCTTTATCTTTTCTAATTCGTCCTTCATTTGCACTACCAGCTGCTGCATAGGTGCATAATTAGACTTAGATCCTACTGTATTAATTTCGCGACCTATTTCTTGACCTATAAAGCCAAGTTTCTTACCATTAGAATCATCAGATTCTAATGCTTCTGTAAAGTAATCTAGGTGATTCTTTAAGCGAACTTTTTCCTCAGTAATGTCATATTTCTCTAGATAGTAGATAAGTTCTTGCTCAAAGCGATTTTCATCTACATTTACTTTAAGGTCAGAAACAGCTTTTTCAAGCCTTACTTTTACATCACTCAATCTATCTACATCAAGTACAATTACCTCTTCCAGCAAGCGCTGTAGGTTTGCAATACGTAGTTCAAACTCTGTTTTAAGAGAATTTCCTTCGTCTAGACGGTATTGATTAATTTCCTTAAGTGCTTCTTCTAGATTTGATACAATCGATGTGTACTCATTTTCATCTAGCTCTTCACGTTCTGTTTTTAGAGCATCTGGAAGGCGCATTGCCATTTCCACCATTTCTACCGGACGAAAACTACCTGTAGTGATACTACTTAGTTGAGAAATGTAAGAGGAGACAACGGCTTGATTAACAACAGTGTTGGTATTCTCACCCGTACTTTCTATATAGAGGCCCACATCTATTTTACCGCGCTCTAGTGCCTTTGCAACCATGTTTCGGAGAGTGAGTTCTTTCTCACGGTACGTGGAAGGTATACGAGCATTTAGGTCTAGATTCTTGCTGTTAAGCGATTTGATCTCTATTGTAATTTTTTTTCCAGGAAGTTGTAGTACACTTTTCCCAAAACCAGTCATCGATTTTATCATGCGGCAAAGATAAAGGTTCAGTAATTAATTATTAAGTGGGGTTATTACGCTTTCGCGAAAGCGTAGTTGTATTCCCATAATCTTGTAATTAAGAGTATTTAAGTTGTGCTTAAAAACTATCATTCACGACGTTTGGTGAATGCAATCAAATTTTCGCGAAAGCGTGATAGTTTTACTTGACCTTTTCTTGCATGTAAGAACGCACTTGATAGTTAGCCAAAACCACATAAGCAACGAGAGCGGCATAACCTCCATAAGCTGCATAAGGAGATTCTAGAAATAGGAGACAGCTACATAGCACAAAAAGAGCGATAGTACCGATACCGTATTTTTGAGCTAGGACAGTATACGCTTTATCCCATGTGTCTTGATCCCTCATCCACCACTCAGGAGCTTTAGATAAAAAAGCATTGCCTATGGATGGAGCAAAGTAGCGAGTATTAATAAACAAAGCTAGGCTTATGAGTGCTGGTGCTAGCGTGGTAAGTATTGTAGAGATGTCCATTAATCTAATTTACGTAACCAAATATTTCTATAACCTACACCACTCATATCGCCGTGATCTTGAAGTATGATAGGGCCATCTCCATGAGCATTGTTTTTAGGATATCCTATATATTCTGTACTACCTTGTATCTCGTAGTGGTCTTGAACAAGCACATCATTAAGTAATACTGTGATTGTACCAGCCTTCGTTCTTTTTCCCACACTATCAAATTGTGGTGCGTGGAAGATAATGTCATAGACGTTCCACTCTCCAGTAGGTTTTGCAGCCATTACATCTGGTGCTTTCTGCTTGTAGATAGAACCTACCATACCATTTACATAGGTGTCGTTATCATTATTATTTAAGATTTGTACTTCGTACAAGCCTTGAAAAAACACACCGCTGTTACTTCTGTTTTGGTTAGTCTGTGTGTTGTTTGGATCACTGCGCCATTCTAGGTGTAATTGTACACTCCCGAAGTCTTCTTTGGTCACAATATCTCCCGTTTTATCCTTTACGGTCATACTGCCGTCTTGATTAATCGT
>ENA-ORXC01000909-ORXC01000909.1-marine-metagenome-genome-assembly--contig:-NODE-909-length-18907-cov-3.201487_pt1 | contig 18907 bp, 16 predicted proteins | sample MGYA00237865_ERZ511478 | MGnify/ENA metagenome assembly ERZ511478 | reverse complement strand
TGTTATAGCCTGAATCAACCCGTTTTTGAAAATTGGAATAGTGGTTATAAATGCCGAATTGATTTTCCCAATGAGCTTTGCATTCCCTCTCTGAAGCAGTCTTATTTGTGGTGCAGTCTGCAAAGCGACGATTTTTGCCATTCCAAGGTTAAATATTCTGTGTTCCAGGAGCTCTATCGCATTGCGCAAGGAATCAAGTTCCATCGAAACTATTTGATCACCATTCAAAGCATTTTGTTCAAGCTGCGGAAGCTTGCTGGTTTTCAATTCATTCAGCTTCAGCTCTCCAGCCACCACAAATTTTTCAAGTCGCAGGTAATATTGAATGTTCTGTTCATACAGACGTTCTAGCATAGTCGCTGTTTCAGCCATCTGACTCTGATATTCAGAAATTTTCACATATACCTGTTCCATTTCTATTCCTATCGACTGGTATTTGCTATATAGCCTATCAAGCATCTTTTCCCGTTTCTTGAATAGCTTACTGATCAGTCCTCCAGAGTTTTTTTCAAAATCTTTTTTGTCAAAACGATCCATAACCCTGCCCAGCTGCGATTGTAATTGTCCAATTTCCTTTACATTGTTCATCCGCATTACAGCAAGGATTTGGTCCGAAAGACGGGAAATCTCAACTGCTGGCTCCTTCCCGTATTCGAGAATTTGGATGATATCATATTCATCAATGCTCCGTGCCAGTTGCTGCACCTCGGGTTCATTTCTCAATGCCAACTGTATATCGTTAACCGCGTCTTCACTCAACAGTTCCTTCGAATTGTCCATTAACGGGCTCATATTCCGGTCGTGAATAGGATTCATCAGCTTAATCTCTCCTTAGGATTTTTAAAATGCCTTGAAAGATTACTTTTTTTATAGCGGAAGGTTCCTTTATCTCTTGTTCGAAAACAACATCCTCAAGCCAGTGGGATACAAATTCGCTATTGTCGATGTATTTTTCTATATCACTGTGACCAGCCGGGTTATAAACCACTAAATCAATACCAAATTGATTTAATAGCAGCAGGAGCGCAGCATCTGGCCTGGTCAGCAATCCATTGAGTTGGTTATTGAAAATAATCAGCTTAGGCACATTCTGGGAGTAATCGTATTTCTGCAGCATTTTTAAAATAAATGGCGGTATCTGCATTGACTGGTTAAACAAATAGACCCTGACATCATCCTCTTTCTCACTATTCTGCGGCTTCAGTTTTGGCTTTGTACATATATTCCTGATTGCAGCAGCAAGACCTTTTTGCAGACCTGAAGGCAAGTGGCTGTACTTCCAGTAACGGGCCCCTGTCATCTTTTCCGGATTGAGCATTCCGTCATTGGCCAGGGACTTATGATAATGGAATCGGAAATCATTGTTTGCACCCTTTGAAAATGGAAGACTTTTAACGAGATAGGTATTTTCCTGCAAAATCAATCCATGAAGGCGGTTCCAATATTCACGGCGATTACTTGAGACGCCATTAACTTTTGCAAACAAGGCGGGAATCTTAACACTTTTGTTCTCCACTTCAAAATATGGCCTGATCATCGCCTTTTCCCTGGCAACTAAAAACAATTCATCATATGTTGTCTTCAGGGTAACGGCATTCGGTACGTACTCTCTTAACTGCCATGGTTTATAAAAAATTGTTCCATCATAGTTTAGGAGTTTTTCAATATCCTTTGATGCCCGGTATGCTACCGTCGAGGTTTGCTTACTCTTTTCCATTGGAAACGGCTTTGGAATACTTGTCTCCGGGAAAATATGGACAAAGGCTTTCAGCTTATCCGGCCCGGTGATCGCTAATACATCATTTCCTGCCGGTGTGAAAGTAACCAGGTCGCACCCAAGTTGTATTAAAAAGTATAACAGGTACTGATGACTTTTCCTGTAGTTTCCATACCAGAGGAATGCAGGCATATCACCTTCAGGATTTGCTTTCTTTAGATGGTGATTCAAATTGTAAAAGAGCCATGCTATGACATCGTTAAGAATTGAAATAAACTCCTGGCTCTCGAGTCCGCCTTTTTCAGTTCTTAAATAAAGTTCGATCATTTTAACAGCAGCATCCCGTATTTGTCTATTGATCAGGAAATTATCAAAGGATGGCAGTAAATTTTCTTGGTCCATGAGCGCCACAAAGCGTTTTATTGATAGAGTTTGTTCTCCATTAAATTTGCTTATTTTTTCGATTGATTTTAATCGGAAGTGATCAAGTGAATGATTTAGTGAAGAGCCGCTTAACAATATCAGCTTGTTCGAGTGAACATAGTCGTACAATTGGTTATAATACTCATCTTCAGCATGAGGAATGCCGATGAAATTGGCAGTGACCTGGCCGATATGTGTGAAGGCACCGTCTTTTTTGTAAAATGGCCGCTCACTTGCAGGAGTATTGATCAGGTCCAGCCAGTTGTCATATGTAACAGGCAATGGATGTATTATAATTTGGTTCACATGTGAATACATAGAATCACTTCCCGCTGAGGACGATAGACTAAAATGAACATTTATATTGGATTATTATAACGTAAATAACAAAACGTCTTTTTAGGCTTTTAATAGCAGTACGGACAAGTTGATCAAAAGTTTCAAGAAAGTTTATAATTCCTTGATTTCACCTTTATTCCTGTCCATGCATATAGATGAATACTTAGATCTGGAAGGTGAACTCATATGCGCTTTATATATAAAAGAGAGCCTGTTGAAGATTTGCAGCTCGAATTACGGAAAGTCAGCCAGGTTATGAGCTCTGGTGGTCTCGTTTTGTTTGATTTATTATTTTATTCACTTATTTTCACCCTTTTAATCATGCCAGCAGCCTCCCCAATACTCCACCTATCAGGCATCTATTTACTCATATATGTATCATTTTCCTGTATATTCTTATTTGTCAGGAGGACAGCAAGAGAGATTTCTGAGTATCACGAAAAGTAGGTCATAGTTCAATTGTTTTCAAATATAAAATAAAAAAAGGAACAGACTTGCATCCGTTCCTTGTTCCATTATTGGACATTCTTTTGCTGCTCATTTACTTCAGCTTTTTTCTTGTTCAAGTAATGGACGACAAATGTTCCTGTAAAAGTGATCAGCAACAGGATGAAGAAATAGGCATGTTCTATATAGATTCCAAAAACGCCAGCCAGCATTTTTGCCGAAATGATAAAAATCAGGATGTAGGCAGTCGTCTCCAGTTCGGGAATCCGCTCAATCAACCTAAGGAATACTCCCGCAACTCCTCTCATCATTAAAACACCCAGCATACCGCCAAGAAGCAATACCCACACTTCCTCACTGATGCCCAAAGCTGCCAGAACGCTGTCCACTGAGAATGCAATATCCATTAATTCCACAGCAGCAACCGTACCCCAAAATGTACCAAACAACCGGATCAGCAAGCCGCTCTGATTGATTCCAGCAACTTCCCCGCTATCCCGATTCTCACTTTTTTTCTTTTCGATAAAGTATTTGATTGCCAGCCAGGCCAGATAAGCTGCGCCAATCACTTTGACCCACCAGAACTCGATTAGATATACACCTATCCCAATCGCGATGAATCTGAACGCATATGCGCCAAGCAGTCCATAGAATAAAGCTCTTTTTCTCTGTTTCTCTGGCAAATGTTTCACCATCACAGCCAGCACTAAGGCGTTATCAGCAGATAAAAGCCCTTCAAGGATGACGAGTGTCCCGATCAGCCCCCAGCTGACAGGGTCCGTTAAAACCTCGACCCACATATCCCAATTGAAAAACTGGACATAAGTATCTACAAACCCTTGCAGTATGTCTGCCATTCTAGATGTTCCTCCCATTTTTTTGGTTCTTAGGCTGTATAGAACAACCCAGCATTAGCCGGGCCTCTATAAAAACTTATTTCATTTTTCTTAATTTCAGTCCTAAATCAGCCAAAATAAATGAGATTTACACATTTTTTATTAATCAACACAGTTTTTTTCGAAAATGGGATTTTTCGATTCTTATCTTCAGCTCTTCCATTTAGGCGGAGTATTTTTCGCCCAAAAGATTTTTCCAAGCTCATAATGGGTCTGGAAGTTATCATGATACGTATGGTAATGGAAATTAAACCAGAAACCATCCTTCGGCGGCTGGTCTCTCCTTACGTGGAAACGGATAATGTCCTTGCCATTGTCTCCGATGATATGGAATATTTTTTCCGACTCACCGCCGCCAGGCATTTCTGTGATACGGAGTGAATTCAGTTTTTCACCAGGATACTGGAAAGCTACCATTTCAATAGCCGTCTCAATGTTTGGCAAAATACTTTGCCTGAATTCATCTTCAATCACTGGACCAATTTTCGTTCCGAATTTCTGGAAAGATTGTTGTTCGGCTTCTCTCATTGCTCTGCCAATGAACATGTCCCTTTCCGCTTCCTCATCTAAAGGTACATCGAGCGAATCAATGAAACTGGTTTCGGCAGAGGTTGATTTTTCTGATCTTTCAGCTGTAGTTGTCAGGAACCCATTAACCTGGGCAGGAGACACCATCCCAAAAGTGACGATGGAAATCATGACAACGAGCGATTTGCGCAGCCATGCGGGCATGTGGATCACATCCTTATGTAAATAAGAAATCATTAACTTTTAAAATAGCAATCTGTCTAAAATAGTTATGAGTAGAAATCACCTGAATTGGTGATAATATATAAAATTCGGCTTAAGAATATTATAACTTGTTTATACGTAAAATTGGGCAAAGGGTTTCAGATTTTTCAAAAATGGTAATAAGGAAATAATAGAGGCTTCATCATTGAAGGAAAAGGGAGGTCATATTATGGAATGGGTCGCTGTTGCAGTCAGTCTCATTACGCTTGCTTATTTTGTCTATTTGGCAATTGCGGATTAAGTCTTTGGACGGAAAAACTTTATTTTCCGTTACGCAGTGATATTGGCTTCTGACCATTCAAAAATGGATGGAAGTTCGTTACATACAAAAAGAATGAGGTGTATCCTCATTCTTTTTCTATTACTCCGAAATGGAATTTTGCTGTTTTTCTTCTGTAAACATTGAAGCCAAACTCATCAAATCGCCCGCTTCGGAAATGGTCTTTCAGAACTACTCGTTTCCTGGCAACACGTTTAGCATGATCAATGACTTCTTGTGTAAGCCCATCATATACAGCGAAATGAGTCAGGCCCCTGATTCCATCTGACTCTAGTATCGATTCATCGAACATTGGGTCAAAATATACACAATCTACGCTCTTGTCTTCCTGCAACTTGAGGAACTCCAGTGAATATCCTTGCATGACTGTTATTTTATCCATCGACTTATTGATGGCTTCATATCCTGAATCCCATGCTTTGAGTCCGGTTTTAACCAAATATGCGAGCTCTTGTCTTGCTTCAATACCTGTGACAGATCCTGACTCACCTACCACAAAGCTCGCAACAATACTATCTGACCCAAGACCGAGCGAACAGTCAAGAAAACTCATCCCTTCCTGCAGTTTTGCTGCATCTATGAGAGGATCACTTTCCCCTTTCATTACCCTTTTGATTCGGAACATAGCGGAATTCGGATGGAAAAAGAAAGGGTCCTCAGCTCCCAGCGGGAAAAGCTCAAGACGCTCTTTGCCAACTACCAGGCAATCATCCTTTACGATTTCCTGTATACCTGACACTGACCTTTTTCTCCTGGGGATGAAATCCACATCAAGCTCCAGGGCTACGGCTCTTGCTTTCGCGGTCATACTCTCATTTGTCCTGCCTGCTGTTGTCACAAACACGCCCTAAACCCCCTGACACCTATTTGCATACAAACAAAAAGGACGTCAATAGACATCCTTTTCGAATTTTTTGAGCAATGCAGTTTGGTATACTCTCATAGTATTGTCCCTTAAAGTTGCTCTTGTTTTGAAAAATAAAGACCGCCTAGCAATGGGCATCAAAAGCAGAAGTTAAGTTTTCCATGATTGCTTCCATCGGCTGACCTTCGATATCATGGCGAGGAATGAAGTGAACAACTTCTTTCCCTTTCAACAATGCCATTGAAGGTGAGGATGGCTCAAGACCTGTGAAATATTCACGCATTTTGGCAGTTGCCTCTTTATCCTGGCCAGCAAAAACAGTCACAAGATGATCAGGCTTCTTCTCACTTCGCAAGAGTGCTTGAGTTGCAGACGGACGGGCAAGACCCGCAGCACAACCACAAACAGAGTTTACTACGACAAGCGTTGTTCCCTCAACATTTTCCATGAATTCTTCAACTTCATCAGCGGTAAGCAGTTCTTTAAAATCCGCACGTGTCAATTCCTCACGCATCGGCTTTACCATTTGTCTCATATATTCTTCATATGCCATTGACATAAATAAATCCCTCCCAAACGATAGTTTGCAGTGTTAGCATACTATATTATTTATACCAAACGCAATAAAAGAACGTCGTCTCACACTAGGAATGTACAGGCTCTTGAGCTGTCTTTCCTTCAAAATGATCCGTTACGGCACCTTTGGAGGAACAAGATACAAGTCTGGCGTACTTGGCAAGTGTCCCTCTAGAAGGAAGTGATGGCGGTGTCCAGGTTTGCCTGCGGGCAGCCAGCTCTTCCTCGCTCAAAGCAACTGAGATCAGCCTTTGTTCACTATCAACCGTAATCATATCCCCATCTTTAATCAACGCAATTGGTCCGCCAACCTGTGCTTCAGGGGCAATATGGCCAATAACCAGCCCATGGCTCCCTCCCGAAAATCTGCCATCTGTCAGCAAGGCTACACTTTCTCCAAGGCCTTTGCCTACAAGTATAGCTGATAAACTCAGCATCTCGGGCATGCCTGGGCCTCCTTTTGGTCCCTCATAACGGATGACCAACACGTCTCCAGCAACAATTTCATCAGACATAACGGCTTTGGATGCAGACTCCTCATCATCAAAAACCTTGGCGGGACCCGTCATGGCCTTCACCTTCAAGCCGGATACTTTTGCTACTGCGCCGTCTGGTGCAAGATTTCCTTTTAAAACAACAAGCGGGCCGTCCTTCCTAAACGGCTGAGCTGCAGGACGGATGACTTCCTGGCCAGGTTTCAAGTCAGGAAAATCCTTAAGATTCTCTTCGAGTGTTTTTCCGGTAACTGTGAGGCAATCACCGTGCAGCATCCCTTCTCTTAGAAGGAGTTTCATGACTGCCGGAACCCCGCCAGCTTCAAAAAGGTACTGCATGACATATTTGCCGCTTGGCTTCAAGTCAGCAAGATGTGGGACTCTTGCCTGAATTCTGTTAAAATCATCCAGTGTCACGTCGACTTCAGCAGCATGTGCTATTGCCATTAAATGCAGGACGGCATTCGTGGATCCGCCGAGAGCCATTACGACTGTAATCGCATTCTCAAATGCTTCTTTTGTTAGTATCTGTCTTGGCCGAATATCTTGCTCCAGCATCTGGTAAACTACTTCTCCTGCTTTATAGCAGTCATCACGCTTTTCATCGGTTTCCGCTGGATGTGATGAACTTCCCGGCAGGCTCATTCCAAGGGCCTCGATGGCGCTGGCCATTGTATTCGCTGTATACATCCCGCCGCAGGAACCAGAACCCGGGCAAGCATGACATTCAACTTTATGAAGCTGTTCATCACCAATTGCACCCTTGTTATATTGACCAACACCTTCAAATGCGGACACTATGTCAATATCCTTACCATCAAGTTTGCCGGGCTTTATCGTTCCTCCATAAACAAAAACAGCAGGAAGATCCATTCTTGCAATAGCCATCATGCAGCCAGGCATATTTTTATCACAGCCGCCAATTGCGACGAAACCATCAAGGCTCTCTCCCTGGACCACTGTTTCGATCGAGTCAGCGATTAAGTCACGACTAGGGAGCGAATAGCGCATGCCGTCTGTCCCCATTGAAATTCCATCTGATACAGTGATCGTGTTGAAAATCAGCGGCGCCCCACCTGCTGCTCTTGCACCCTCTTTCGCTTTCACAGCAAGCTTATCAATATGTATATTACAAGGAGTAACCTCGCTCCAGGTACTCGCTATTCCGATCATCGGCTTCTTGAAATCATCGTCACCGAATCCTACCGCCCGAAGCATGGCCCTGTTCGGCGCCTTTCTTGCATCATCACTAAACACATGGCTCTTGATTCTTAAATCTTTTTTCAAAGTATGTCCCTCCCAATTTTTTATTCACTACGATACCGCTTTTTCGGGGTAATTGCAATAATAATCTAAATATTTTAATTATTAAAAATAAGTAAGCGGATACATTTTCTCATTGGAGAGTAATATTTTTTTCCTAGAAAAAAAACACCCCGAACGTTAAAACAATCCAGGGTGTCTTTATAATCATTTATTGTTTCCTGGCTTCCGTCATCTGTTTCCAGACAGAGCCTTTTGCTTCCTCACCAAGCTCGATACGGGCAATTGCCAGTTTCACCTGCATGCTTACTTCGAATTCCGGGTCATCTTCTGCACCTTTTAAAGATGGCAATGCGCTTTCATCTCCAACTTCATAAAGGAACATCGCTGCTCGCCAGCGGACAAGCTTACTTGGGTCCTTGATCGCTTTCATCATTTCGTCCATCGCTTCGGGGAAACCAAGATCTGATAAGCAGTCACCCGCTGTCCTGCGAACGGTAACGGTTTTGTCGTTTAAGGCTTTGTACAGCAAAGGCAGCACCTTTATGTCCTCAATCATTCCTAAATAAACGGTGGCCAACCGGCGTATGGATGCTTTCTCATCCTGTAAAGCTTTTTCAAGCACTGGCAGATCGTCTATCGTCGGATCTTCTATTTGCTCAAGAAGCTGGTATCTTACCCGCCAATCCTTATTTTCCAAATCCGCTTCTGTTATCCTGATTTTTTTCTTTGCTGCTTTTAACTGAGCTTCCTGCCCCGGATTTTTAGCAAGCTTTACGAGCTCCTCCAGCCTCTCAGGAGGGTATGCCGCTAAAAGCTCTTCCACAACATCATTTCCTACCTGATCGAATTCTCCGTACCGGACTCCGAGTTCTTTCCACCTGCGGACCATAACAACGTTATCCTCCGGAGTCTGTACCTCTCCTACTTTCTTCACAAATATTTCTGGCAGTCCATACCGCTTCTCTTCAGTGCCGTCAGTAAGCTTCACCTGCATGGGAATCCCCTTATATACTTGCACAAGGACTTTCACTTCCCCAAAATGCTCATTGATTTCGGGTTCAGCATCCCCTGATTCCTCTGCATCTTCTCCGAACGCTTTCCTGACCTCAGGAAGAATTACCTTCCAGTCATACTTTGCATTTCTTTCGACTGCCAGGAAATCTGCAACATGGTAAACCCCTTTTACCCCTTCAATATCCAGTATGTTCAACACGACTTCCGGTGCCCCGGCCGCTGAATCCTTTTTATAGTTATTGCTCTTGCCCATAGGAAGTTCTTCATCCAGATTGATTTTCATCGTATTCGGGCTTGGCGTTGGTTCTATTGATACAATTTTCACATTCCCACCCCTTTATATTTTTCAGGAATGAAGCCATTTTAACACAATGAAGGATAGATAGCATTTCGAAGCCCTTGTGACATTGGTTCGGACAGCTTTTCCGCTTTTCCGGCTGAACCTGTCTGAAGTTGCTCTTTCTTCTGACAGCTTTTCCGCTCTTCCCGCTGAACCTGTCTGAAGTTGCACTGACTTCTGACAACTTTTCCGCTTTTTCCTTCAAACCTGTCTGAAGTTGCTCTTTCTTCTGACAGCTTTTCCGCTCTTCCCGCTGAACCTGTCTGAAGTTGCACTGACTACTGACAACTTTTCCGCTTTTTCCTTCGAACCTGTCTGAAGTTGCTCTGACTTCTGACAGGTTTTCCGCTTTTCCCGCTGAACCTGTCTGAAGTTACTCTGTCTTTTGACAGGTTTTCCGCTTTTCCCGCTGAACCTGTCTGAAGTTGCTCTGTCTTTTGACAGCTTTTCCGCTTTTCCCGCTGAACCTGTCAGAAGTTACTCTGACTTTTGACAGGTTTTCCGCTTTTTCCTTCAAACCTGTCTGAAGTTGCTATGACTTCAAATAAAACAGAAAAAAATAAGACCCGGTTTCCCAGGCCTTATTCGTTTTCTGCGAGCTCGGATAAATAGCTCCATCTTTCAATAAGATACTCTAATTGGTCATTCAATTCTTTCTCTTCGTTCACCAAAGCCTGGCCCTTTTCAAAATCACTTCCGATATTGGCCATTTCTGCCTGGATCTCTTCAAGGCGTGTTTCTGTACCAATAATCTTATCTTCAATTTCTGCCCATTCTTTTTGCTCTTTGAAGGATAGTTTCTTTTTCTTTGGCTTTTCTGTCTGCTCTTCTCTTTCCTTCTTCGGTACCGTAGGAGCAGCTTCTGGTTTCGGTTTCTTTTCAAGGTATTCGGAGTAGTTGCCGTAATGAAGGTCTGTCTGTCCGTTTCCTTCCAGTACAAGCAGCAAATCTACGACCTTATCAAGGAAGTAACGATCATGGGAAACGGTAATGACGACACCCGGGAATTCTTCCAGATAATCTTCCAGTACAGTCAATGTCTGTGTGTCCAAATCATTCGTCGGCTCATCAAGGAGGAGGACATTTGGTTCTTCCATTAACAGTTTTAACAGGTAAAGTCTGCGCTTTTCGCCACCGGAAAGCTTTCTGATAGGAGTTCCATGTGCATAAGGCGGAAACAGGAATCTCTCTAGCATTTGTGCAGCGGAAATGGTCTTGCCGTCAGTCGTATGGACTATTTCCGCCGTTTCTTTCAGGTATTCTATTACGCGCTTATTTTCGTCCATATCTTCGTTTTCTTGAGTATAGTAAGCGATCTTAACGGTTTGTCCGGTAATGATTTCACCATCATCAAGCTTGATCCTGCCTGCGAGGAGATTCAGCAAAGTTGATTTGCCTGTCCCGTTCCGGCCGATGATTCCCAGTCTGTCTCCAGGTTTCACAAGCAGATTGAAGTGGTCGAGTATTACTTTATCTTCGTATTTTTTGGTTGCATCCTTCAGTTCCAGCACTTGTTTCCCCAGCCTGCTGCCACTTAAAGAGATATCGAGTTTTTCTGAAGACTTAACATTAGAGACTTCATCATCCAGTTTGTCAAAGCGCTGTATGCGGGCCTTCTGTTTAGTTGTCCTTGCCTTAGCTCCGCGCCTGATCCACTCGAGTTCCTGTCTGAACAAGTTCTTCTTCTTTTCAAGTGTTGCCGCTTCGTTTTCCTCGCGGATCGCCTTGGCTTCGAGGAAGCTGGCATAGTTGCCTTTATAGCTGTACAGACTCCCTCCGTCAAGTTCAAAAATCCTATTCGTGACTCTATCAAGGAAATAGCGATCATGGGTGACGAGCAGAAGCGATCCTGAATATCTGGAGAGATAGTCTTCAAGCCATTTAACCGTCTCATAATCAAGATGGTTTGTCGGCTCATCCAGAATCAATAAGTCGGGAGCTTCAATCAACACCTGAGCGAGTGCGACACGCTTCTTCTGCCCACCGGATAGCTCCCCCATTTTTTTGGAGAAGTCAGAAATCCCAAGCTGCATGAGAATGGATTTTGCGGCAGTATTGGCATCCCAGCCATCTGAACTATCCATTCTCCGCTGCAACTCATAAAATCTTTCCTGAAGTCCTGAATCATCAGCTTTTCTGCTTAATTCAGATAGAATAATCTCATAATCCCTCATCAGCTTCAGGATTGGCGCCTCCCCGCTAAAAACCTGATCAAGGACGGTTTTATCAGGTTCCATTTCAGGCTGTTGGGATAAAAATGAGATTTTATAGTCTTTTGCAAAGATTAAATCTCCAGAATCCGGCTGATCAATCCCAGCCACAATCCGGAGTAAAGAAGACTTTCCTGTTCCATTCACCCCAATCAGGCCTACTCTTTCACGCTCGCCGATCGTAAAAGAAATCCCATTGAAAAGCTCTTTTTCTCCGTATGTTTTCGTCACGTTTTCAATCGTGATCATTTTCATGCCTTACCATTCCATTCACTGTAAAATTGATCAAGGAAAGTCTCCATGAATCTATGTCTTTCCTCAGCTAGAAGTCTCGCTTGCTCAGTATTCATTTTATCCTTAAGTTTCAAAAGCTTCTCATAAAAGTGATTGACCGAAGAACTGTCACCATTCCTGTATTCCTCAAGCGTCATTTCCCCCCTGACATCCAGGTCAGGCTCATAGATTGGGTGGCCTTTTTTACCGCCGAAAGCAAATGTCCTTGCAATCCCGATCGCACCGAGAGCATCGAGGCGGTCGGCATCCTGGACGATTTTCGCTTCAATACTATTAAGCTCGATTACCCTGCCGCCTTTATAGGAAACTGTTTCAATACAACTCTTTATTCTTGATGAGGTTTCACTATCTAATTGTAAGCTTTGTAAAAATGAATCAAGTTTCACCCAACCGGCTTCTTCTGATTCATTCAATTTATCATCTGGAATGTCGTGGAGCAAGGCGGCCATTTCTATGATGAACCAGTCACCCTGCTGTTCTTTGCTCCATATAAGTCGGGCATTCTTCCTAACCCTGTCAATATGGTGCCAATCATGCCCGGAAGAATCCTTGCCAAGTTCGGTTTTGACAAACTCCTCTGCCATTGCTATGTTATCTCTCATATTCCGCACCTACTTTCCTACCGAATCATTTTACCATAGAAATTGGTTTATGGTGGCTGGGTTAATTGGGAATTGAACTACCAATCTTTCTTGACTGAAATGTTGAATCCTTTTGTTGCCTCCCATTGTCCAATAGAACCATCTATAGGGTATTTTCCTGGCTTCCCTGTTTTGTTTGTTAGATAGTGCCTTGCTATCGGACAATTTTCTTGCTTTGCGCCTTACGTATGTCCGATAAAGCTCTCCTATCGGACACTTTTTCTGGTTTTCCCCCTCCTGTTTGTCCGATAGACCTCTTCTATCGGACACTTTTCCTGATTTCCTCCTTCGGTTTGTCCGATAGAGCTCTTCTATCGGACACTTTTCCCGGGTCTCCCCTTCGGTTTGTCCGATAGACCTCTTCTATCGGACATTTCCCCGGTTTCCTCCTTCTGTTTTGTCCGATAGACCTTTTCTATCGGACACTTTTCCTGAATCCTGACATCCATTTGTCCAATAGAGCCTTCCTCTCCTGATTGCAGCGGAATAATTGTAAAAGTAATAAAAAAAGTGCCAAATTGGCACTTATGCATCTGCGTTATTCCAGCTGATCCCGATTGTATGTTCACCTGCATGGACGCCGATCACGGCTCCAATCGGACAGCTGAGGAAAGTGATATCAGGAAATATTGCCTCCAGTTCTTTTTGCCATTCATCAGCAACCTCCTTATGAAGGCCATAGAGAATGTAGACTTCCTTAATTCCGTATTTCTCGTGAGACTGGGTCAAATAGTCAAATATCTTCTCGCGCGCTTTTTTATCGCTGCGGACCTTTTCCTTTGTATTCAAAACACCATCTTCAATACTGATGATTGGTTTGATACTCAGCATGCTTCCAAGATAGAATTGCATTCCCGACATTCGGCCGCTTCGGTGAAGCTGCTCCAGGCTCCCAATCATCACATAGGTTTCATTGGACTCACGGATGGTTTCCAGCTTCTCTTTGATTTCCTCGATTGTTGCCCCTTGTTCAGCCAATGCAATTCCTTTTTTCAATTGGGACGTTAATGGATATGTGAGAATTTTAGAATCAAAGGTAATGACAGGGATATTGACGGCTTGTGCTGCCTGTAAACTTGAGGCGACTGTTCCGCTCAGCTTTGATGAGATCAGGACTGAGAAGACGAGATCATAGTCTTTCTCAAGCTTCTCATATAGTTCCATAAAGACACCAACAGGCGGCTGCGAGGTTTTCGGCGCTGTTTTCACCGTCTTTAATTTTTTATATAGTTCTTCTGCAGTCAGATCCTCTCCATCAAGGTACTCAACATCATCCAATACAATGGTCATCGGTACTTGATATACATCAGGATGATTTTTCAACTCCTCATCCAGGTAGGCTGTACTGTCAGTAACCCAGGCGATTTTCTTCAAATAAACTCCCCCTATTTCGTTTTTCCGTTTTAATAGTATTATGGTTTGCAGATATCCACCCGTTCCCCTCGAACAAACGTACAGAACACCCTATACTGCTAAGCAGACCTGCTTGTACAAATAATGGGTGCTTTCACAAAGAGCAGATCTAATAGTGAACCCCTTTGTTAATAGATTATTCTGAAAACAACACAGAAATTCCTGCCTTAAAGACAGGAATTATTATTCAATCAATAATTATTTTTAATTTTTCCAGGGAAGTTATCATATAATCGACCATTTCTGATAAGTCGTCGATCTGCTCTTCGAAAACGAGACGGTTAAAGGAAACCTGCACCTGGCTTTGAATGAGTGATTTATTCTCCAAAGGGTCGATCATGGCGGTCTGCACAATCGCCCGTTCCGTTCCCCATATCTCAACGAGCGCTTTCTGAACTTCCTTAAAAACATTCAATTCGTTTTTATGTAAAAGTCTGAAGGAAATACCTACTATACAACCCGCAAGCTGTTTGGCATTCTCATTTTGCAATAATTCAGCAGAGAGGTTCTCCAATCCGGCCTCAAGGGTCATGTTTGCCGACAAAAGCTCCTGTTTAAAACCTTTTTTTATGAATGAAATTTCGTATTTACGCGACAACTTGGCGGCATTGATCCAGTCATTGCGGTCGATGACAATAATTTCCCCGCTCAAATCCCTGTCATATATATCGCCTTCAATGACGACTTTGATGTTTTCAAAAGCTGTCGGGTCAAACAAAGCTTCCACTCCTTTTACCAGTCATAATCCTGCCCTTTACCAAAATGCAAAATGGCCAGTCCAATGTACAGCACTATGTCAGACGCAAGATAGAAAAACAGTCTCACGTCGACACTATGCCCGTCAGGACTGACCAAGGTTTTGTTTTACTTAGAACAATCCAACAGCGTTGCCCTCTTCATCGACATCCATATTTAGTGCTGCCGGAAGCTTCGGCAACCCTGGCATTGTCATGACTTCACCTGTCAATGCGACGATAAATCCCGCACCTACTGACGGCTTAAGTTCCCTGACTGTAATAGTGAAGCCTGATGGCCTTCCAAGTTTTTGCGGATCATCAGACAATGAATATTGTGTTTTGGCCATACAGACTGGCAGCACACCCCAACCAAAACCTTCAAAGTCAACAAGCTGCTTCTTGGCTTTCGGTGAAAACTCGACTCCATCCGCACCATAAACCTGGCGGGCAATCGTCTTGATTTTATCCTCTAGTGAATCGGACAAGTCATACAGGTGGGCAAAAGTATTTTCGCTTTTTTCAATCACATCAAGAAGTTTTTCTGCAAGCTCCACTCCGCCTGCGCCGCCCTTTTCCCAAACTTCCGTCAAGGCAACCGGGATTCCCGCATTCTCACACAGCTCTTTCAATGTATTTGTTTCAAGCTCTGTATCTGTAATGAAACGATTGATTGCAACGACATATGGCAAACCAAAGCTGGAAATTGTTTCAATATGCTTTTTAAGGTTCGTGAATCCATCTTTTAATGCTTGCACATCTTCCTTGACCAATTCTGTTTTCTTCATTCCGCCATGCATCTTCAGCGCGCGTATAGTCGCAACAATAACAACAGCTGACGGATCAATTCCTGCTGTTCTTGCTTTAATATTCAAGAACTTCTCTGCTCCAAGATCGGCCCCGAACCCTGCTTCCGTAACGACGAAATCAGCAAGCTTGGATGCAGCCTCGGTCGCGATGACACTGTTGCACCCATGTGCAATATTCGCAAATGGACCACCATGGATCAATGCCGGAGTATGTTCAATCGTCTGGACAAGATTTGGCTTGACTGCTTCCTTCAATAAAAGCGTCAAAGCCCCTTCTACTCCTAGATCGCCCACAGTAACAGGCTGCTTGTCATAATTATAAGCAACAACCATTTTTGAAAGACGCAGTTTCAAATCCTTAAGGTCACTTGCAAGGCAAAGGACAGCCATAATCTCAGAAGCAACCGTAATATCAAAGCCATCTTCACGAGGAACGCCTTGCATTGGGCCGCCAAGTCCGACGATCACTTTCCTAAGTGCACGGTCATTCAGGTCTAGCGCACGTTTCCAAACAATTCGGCGCTGGTCAATGTTCAGCTTGTTTCCCTGCTGCAGGTGGTTATCAATTAAAGCAGCCAGCGCATTATTTGCCGTAGTAATTGCATGCAGGTCCCCTGTGAAGTGGAGATTGATATCCTCCATCGGAAGCACCTGCGCGAATCCTCCGCCTGTTGCACCACCTTTAATCCCCATAGTTGGTCCTAATGATGGCTCACGCATGGCAATCATCGTTTTTTTGCCAAGCTTATTCAATGCATCCGCAAGCCCAACGGTTACAGTAGACTTTCCTTCCCCTGCAGGAGTAGGATTGATCGCCGTTACAAGTACGACCTTGCCGCTTTCCTTTGTTTTCAATTTAGCCAAAGCTTCCGAAGACAGCTTTGCCTTATACTTTCCAAACAGCTCAATATCATCGGCATCCAGGCCAATGTTCGCTGCAATATCAACAATCGGTTTCATTTTACTATCACGAGCAATTTCAATATCTGACTTAACTTGAATATTTGTTCCCATTTCCATTCCCCCCAGATATTCTCTATATGCTTACCAACTTATATTTTACCATCAGAGAAATACTATCAGGCAAAAAATATTTATTTGTCATAAAATTTCCTCTTTAGCCAATTGCTCCATGAAAGAATTCAGACTATAATAAAAATTACTGAATTTGTTTACCAAAGAGGAGGTTATACTTTGCCAATAAAAATCCCGCTGCACTTGCCAGCGAAAGAAATACTGGAAAAAGAAAATATCTTTATCATGGATGACAGCCGAGCTGCAAAACAGGATATCCGGCCGTTGAATATATTGATCCTGAATCTTATGCCTGAAAAAGAAAAAACAGAGAGACAGCTGCTGAGGCTGCTCGGAAATACACCACTCCAGGTGAACATAACCTTTTTAAAGACCGCTACATACGATTCAAAAAATACATCACAATATCATCTGGAAGAGTTTTACCAAACCTTTACCGAAGTAAAAGAAAAGAAGTATGACGGCATGATCATCACCGGTGCCCCAATTGAACTGATGGAATTTGAGGAAGTACACTACTGGGATGAACTGAAGGAAATCCTCGACTGGACAGAGCGGAATGTAACGTCCACTTTGCATATATGCTGGGGTGCACAGGCTGCTTTATATCATCATTTTGGCATCAAGAAATATGCCCTGCCGAGGAAATGCTCAGGCGTATTCAACCATAGAGTCCTTGACCATACCGAAAAAATCTTAAGGGGATTCGACGATGAATTTATTGCTCCTCATTCGAGGAATACGGATTTAAATAAAGAAGCATTGCAAAACCATCCTGATTTGAAGCTGCTGGCTTCATCAGAAGAAGCCGGCGCATTGATCCTTTCCAGCAGGGACAGCAGGAAAATCATGATTACCGGCCACCTTGAATACGAAGCCACTACACTGGCAGAAGAATACCTAAGAGATAAGGAAAAAGGCATCGAAATCGACATGCCTGAAAACTATTTTCCGCAGAATGATCCCGAAAAGAAACCGGTTAACCGCTGGAGATCACATGCGCATTTGTTCTTCTCCAATTGGCTGAACTATTATGTATACCAGGAAACTCCTTACGAATGGGATTAAGAAAAGCGCAAACTCCTGGGTTTGCCCTGCCAAGCGCTGACCGCCTGAGGTGAAGCTTTCTGCTTTCTTATCGAAAAGGCATCGACTGAGTCAATGCCTTTTTTCTTATCTGATAAAAAGTAAATTAGTTATTTGCTAACCCCTATTAACTCTGCTGTGTATAATAAACTTCTTCAAATGGCTGGACGACAACAAAGCCTTCTCCGATGAATTTCATCTGGATTGATTCGCCGCTTCCACGGCCAAGGAACGTTTTGAACGAAATATCTGTTACGAATTCCGGCTGTAGATTTCCTGACCAGGCTACTGTTGCGTTTGGGTCTGTATAAACCGGATTATCAGGGCTGACAAGCAGGGTCAGCGGTTCATAATGGGATGTGATCGCTACCATGCCTGTACCCTCGAGGCGGACATTGAACAATCCGCCGGACAGCATTCCTGCGACCCGGCGCATCAGCTTGATATCCCAGCTGATGGAAGGCTCAAATGCCAGAAGGTCATTGCCGTTTACAAAAATGGCTTCATTTTGCAAATGCAAGATTGATATTTTCTTCCCCTGATCAGCGAGATAAAGCTTTCCATTTCCATTTGCCTTCATTAGTGAAGCACCTTCACCTGTTAATGCCTTTTTAAACATCTTGCCAATCCCGTGTTCAAGTACTCCTTCGCGTTCAAACTTAATTTGCCCGCGATATGAAACCATCGCACCAGCTTTCGACCATACCTGGCCATTCAGGTTGATTTCCAGCATTCGCGGTGTTTCCAGCTCAAATAACCCTTCCCCTTTATCCTGCTGCTTAGTGTTGCTCACAAACTCCTCAATTGAATAACGACTCATCCCATTGCCTCCTTATTTAAAACCTGGAACATAAAAACCCACATAAATGATAGTGCTTGCTGCAGTTCTGCTGGCAATGAGCCGTGCGGCAGCTGCTCTGCAGCTTTTTTAAATACTCCGAACTCACCCGCTTTTCTCCAGCCATTTTCCAGTGCCAGCTTTTCCAGCTCCCATGGCATGATTGTGTTGCAGAGTACCTCTTCTCCATATAACCTTCTGAAGCTGTTCTTCCTAGGCTTTGCAGTTGGTCCGAGGATGCCAATGCAGGCATAACCATCTGGCTTAAGGATCCGGGCCATCTCTTTTAGAGATTCATAGGGATTGTTCGTCCACTCTATTGAATTAATCGCCATTACTGCATCAAAATGATTATCGGGGCTTCCGCAATCCGATAGATCCCCTTTAGTGAAAGAACA
>ENA-ORXC01000908-ORXC01000908.1-marine-metagenome-genome-assembly--contig:-NODE-908-length-18937-cov-4.087858_pt1 | contig 18937 bp, 19 predicted proteins | sample MGYA00237865_ERZ511478 | MGnify/ENA metagenome assembly ERZ511478 | reverse complement strand
CAAACGACAAGCATCGCGTGAAATCAGTCACGTCACGCGACTGGATCAAAACGGTCAATGATTAGGGCCGGTGGTATGATACCAGCGATCATTCGACGGCATGCTTTTCGAGATTGCCACCCCGCGCTCGCGGGTTCTCTACATGAGGTTGCTGGATCAAGGTCTTTCCCGGCTTCGATTACAGCGTTTTGCTTATTGTCGAATCGCCCTTCGCTGCCTCTCGCCCAATAGGCTCGAACGCGAATGGCGATCAGAGTGCCTCGACATAAAAGCAGAACGCTGTAAACTCACGGGTGCGGGCGGCGCTCTGTGTGAAATGCCGCGTTTGCTGCAACCGACGTTCTCGCAACTCGGCCCTCCGGGTCGACCTGCCCGTGAGGCGGGGTCAATGCCGCGCTATTGCGGCTCTCCTTTCGGGGCTTGCCACCGGAGAGCTTCCAATCTCTCAGGGCGAGCAGCAACCTCGTGATTCAGGTACGGGGTGTATCACACATGCGGATAGATCCGCTGCGGCGGCACGTGCAGGCGCGCGCGTTCGCCCACCGCGATCTCGCCCTCGCGCTCGACCCAGGCCGTCACGCCCCGGCGGCCCTGCGCGTGTCTGGGAAAGCCGGACCCCTGCCCCGGCCTGAACTCGTCGATGGACCCGGCGGCCAGGCGGCAGGGCGCGTTCTCCATGTCCACCACCAGCGATACGCCCCCCTCGAAGATCAGGCGCGAACTGGGCGGCATCTGCGTCAGGTCGGGGATGCCCCGCATCACCACGTTGGCCCCCACCCAGCGCGGGTCGATTTCGTCCAGCCCCATGGCGGCGGCGATGGCCTCCAGTTCCTCCACCGACAGGATGCAGACCTGCCGCACGTTCCGGATCTCGGTGTTCTTGGGGTATTGCAGCTTGACCCGCGTGCAGGAGGGCCGCGTCAGCCCGCCATGCGCCTCCCCCTCGAACCCCGCATAGGTCACGCGCACCCGCTCGACCGTGCGGCTGGCCAGCCCGTCCAGGCGGTCGGGATTGACGTAGAGACCGGCGGTCTCGCCATGGATATCGCTGGGCATGAGGATCGGCATCGGCGTGGCTCCGGCTGGTCGTCGGGGAAAGGGTCGCGGCAGTGTCGGATGCGGGGCGGCGGGGCGCAAGGGGCTTGGCGTCAACCATCCCTTCCCCCTGAGCGCCTTTCGCTGTAAAGTGTTGCAAGCCGACGTTGCAATGCGGAAAAGGGACGACAATGCTGAATCTGGCACTCGGGATGGGGCTTGTCCTCGCGGCGATGCTGATGCTCGCCCTGTGGAAGAGCTTCATCATCGTGTCCCAGAGTCAGGCCTACGTGATCGAACGGCTGGGCAAGTACAGCCGCGTTGCCGGGGCGGGCATCCACGTGCTGATCCCCTTCGTCGAATCGGTGCGGCGCAGGGTCGACATCATGGAGCGCCCGCTGGAGCCGATGCACCAGGACGCGATCACCAACGACAACGTGGTCATCGAGGTGTCCGTCGCCGTCTTCTTCCGCGTGGTGAAGCCCGAACGCATGATCTACCGTATTCGCGACATCGATTCGGCGGTCATGACGACCGTAGCCGGGATCGTGCGCTCCGAGATCGGCGAGACGGAGCTGGACAAGGTGCAGTCGAACCGCACCGAACTGAATCTCGCCATCCGCGAGCAGCTGGCGGGCGCGACCAGCGACTGGGGCGTCGCCATTACCCGCGCCGAAGTGCTGGACGTGAAGCTGAACGAACGGACCCGCGACGCGATGATGCAGCAGTTGAACGCCGAGCGCAAACGCCGCGCCTCCGTCACCGAGGCCGAGGGGTCGAAGCGGACCATCGAGATCAATGCCGACGCCATGCTCTACGACGCGCGCAAGCGGGCCGAGGGGCGCAAGGTCATCGCCGATGCCGATGCCTACGCGATCCAGATCGTCTCCGGGGCCATCGCCGAGCATGGCGGAACCGCCGTCGAATTCGAGATTCGCAAGCGCCAGATCGAGACGATGGCAAAGGTTGCGGATGGGGAAAATACCCGTACTATCTTTCTACCGACCGAAATGGCGGATGTATTCGGCAAGGCAGCGGAACTCCTGAAGAAGAAGTGAGCGCGATGGAGATGTGGAAGGAACTCAGTTTCTCTTACCAGATGTGGTTTCTGGTCGCCTTCGGTCTCGGCAGCCTGCAACTGATAACCGATGAATTCTTCTTCGGCGGGGCCTGCATCGGTGCCCTGCTGACCGGGATCGTGCTGTTCGCCATCGAACCGGGCGTGGTGGTCCGGCATATCAACCCCAGCCTGCCCTATGTCCTGTGCGGCGTGGGCGGCCTGCTGGGCGCGGTCCTGATGCGCCGGGCCTGTCGCAACCAGTTGAACGCGCCGGATATCAACGAGGAACCGTATGAAAGCGATCGTCGCTGACGGGTGGCGGGGCGGTTCCGGGTGCGCTATCGTGACATCCATGAGTGATGAAATCCTGTTCGACGAGGCGGAGGGTTGGGGTGTCGTCACCCTGAACGCGCCCGGGCGCCTGAACGCGCTGTCCCATGCCATGTGCCGCGATCTGGGCGCGCAACTCGCCCGCTGGCGCGACGACGGGGCGATCCGCGCGGTGATGCTGAAGGCCGCCGGGGACCGCGCGTTCTGCGCCGGGGGCGATATCCGGGCGTTGTACGAGGCGCGGGTGGGCGGCGACACGCGCACGCCCGTCGCATTCTTCGCGGATGAATACCGCACCAACTGGCGCGTGGCGCGCTTTCCCAAGCCCTATGTCAGCCTGATCGACGGGGCGGTGATGGGCGGCGGGGTCGGCATTTCGGTCCATGGCCGCTATCGCGTGGCAACCGAGCGGGCGCTGTTCGCGATGCCGGAATGCGGGATCGGGCTGTACCCCGATGTCGGCGCGACCCACGTGCTGCCGCGCCTCGGCGGATCGGCGGGGATGTGGATGGGCCTGACCGGGGCGCGGCTGGGGCAGGGGGACATGCTGGGCCTCGGCCTCGCCACCCATACCGTGCCGTCGGGCGCGCTGGCCCAGGTCGAGGCCCGCCTGCGCGCGGTGGACTGGCGCGACGGGGCGGTGGAGGCGGCGCTGGATGCGTGCCACGAAGTCCCGAACGCCCCGACGCCGGCCATCGATGCCCGCCACGAGATCCGCTCGATCTTCGACCAGCATAGCGTCGAGGCCATCGTCGCGGCGCTGGAGGCGCAGGGCGGCGACTGGGCGGGCGAGCAGCTTGCCGCCATCCGCCGGGGCGCGCCGCTGAGCCTGAAGGTCACGCACCGCGCCCTGACGCTGGGCGCGCGGCTCGACATCACCCATGCGCTGCGGATGGAATTCGCCCTGACCCGCCGCTTCATCGAGACGGGCGCGATGCTCGAAGGCATCCGCGCCCAGATCATCGACAAGGACCGCAATCCCCGCTGGCCCCACCCCGCGCTGGAAAGCGTGACGGATGCCGAGGTCGCCGCGATGTTCGAACCCGCCGCCGACACCCCCGATTTCGGATGGGAGACCGATCCATGACCGCCGACATCCTGCTGCGCGCGGAGGTCGGCGGCTGCGTCACCCTCACGCTGAACGACCCCGCCCGCTACAACGTGCTGTCCGAGGCGATGCTGGGCGCGCTGGAGGGGGAAATCGCCGAAATCGGCACCCGGGGCGACCTGAAGGTGCTGGTCGTCGCGGCGAACGGCAAGGCGTTCTGCGCGGGCCACGACCTCAAGGAAATGCGCGCCACGCCGGAGCGCGGCTACTACGAAACCCTGTTCGCCCGCTGCTCGCGCTTCATGCAGAGCCTGGTCGCCCTGCCCGTCCCCGTCATCGCGCGAGTGCAGGGGCTGGCGACCGCCGCCGGGTGCCAGCTAGTCGCGACCTGCGACATGGCCGTGGCGGCGGAGGAGGCGCGATTCGCCGTCTCGGGCGTCAATCTGGGGTTGTTCTGCTCGACGCCATCGGTGGCCCTCAGCCGGACCGTGAACCCCAAGCGGGCCTTCGAGATGCTGGCCACCGGCGAGTTCATCGACGCGGCCACGGCGCAGGACTGGGGCCTGATCAACCGCGCGGTTCCCGCCGCCGATCTCGACACCGAAATCGCCCGCCTGACCGCCAGCATCGAGCGCAAGAGTCCGGTGCCGCTGACGATGGGCAAGGCATTGTTCTACCGCCAGATCGGCGTGCCGCTCTCCGCCGCCTATGCCGATGCAGGAACCACCATGGCCGCCAATATGATGGCGGCGGATGCGGTCGAGGGCATCGACGCCTTCATCGAGAAGCGCGATCCGAGATGGACGGGGAAGTAGGGTCGCACTGCCCCGTCGCGTGATACTGCCGTCGACCGAACCCGTATGATCCCGGAAAGAATCGTTCTTTTTCGATACAAGTAATCGAGATACTTTTCATAGTTGAATTTTTTTGATACAGTATGTCGATATTGTCAGGGAGACTATCGATGCGCGTATCCAATGAATGCTCCGGCGCAGGTCGCCGTGACGAAGACTCGAATTCCTTCGCCAGAAAACTCGCGGACGATGCAGGTTCCAAGCAGGGCCGTGCGGGAGACTCCGGCAAGGGCAAGGACAGCCCCTCCCCGTCCGACCGGTCCAAGGGCGGCGATAAGTCCGGAGGCGGCGACAGGAAAGACGCGAAGGAACCGGAGATCAGGGGCGGCGGCTCCAATCCCGGTGATAAGGGTTTCGGCGGAAAGACGCCCGCGAACGATACCGGTACCGGCAGCGGATCGCCCATGCCCGTCGAGCCTGACGGCGGCATCGGCGATGGTGCGGGTCCGATCCCGACCGATCCCGATGACGGCGGACCGACCTTGACCACCCTTGCCATCGGTGAGGAAGACGGCGGCGCTGGCACCCCCATGCCCGTCGAACCCGATGGCGGCATCGGCGATGGCGCGGGGCCGATCCCCGGTGCGCCCGAGGGTGGCACGATCAAGGGAACGCGCGGCAACGATACGTTGCAGGGCAGCGACGGCAACGATCTCATCAAGGGCCGGAAAGGCGACGACACCATCACCACCGGTGCCGGCGACGACACCGTCCGGGGCGGCAAAGGCGACGACACGATTACCGTGACCGGCCCCGGCGACAAGAAGATCAACGGCGGTAAGGGCCACGATACCCTCGAACTGCAGGGGCAGGCCTCGGATTACGCCGTCAAGGAACGCCAGAACGGCAGCACGGTCTATACGGCGGAGGACGGGTCGCGCATCACCGCCCGTAATATCGAAGCGGTGCAGTTCGTGGGCGGCGGCGCGCCCATGCCTGTCGAACCCGATGGCGGCATCGGCGACGGCGCGGGGCCGATCCCGACCGATCCCGATGATCCGATAGCCACCACCCAGGCCATCGGCGAGGAGGACGGCGGTGCGCCCATCCCCGTCGAACCCGATGGCGGCATCGGCGACGGTGCGGGGCCGATCCCGACCGATCCCGACAACCCGATGGCCACCACCCTCGCCATCGGCGAGGAGGATGGCGGCGGCGACATGCCTCCCCCCTTCGACTTCATCGGCACGAACGGCGACGACACGCTGAACGGCGGGGATGCCGACGAGACCTTCAGCACCGGGCAGGGCACCGACACGGTGAACGCGGGCGCGGGCGACGACCGCATCGTCGTCAACGGTACGGGCAACAAGACGATCGACGGGGGCGCGGGTGCGGATACGGCGATCCTGAAGGGGACCGCCGACAATTACGGCGTCGTCGCGAATGCCGATGGCAGCACGGTCTATACTGCCGCCGACGGGTCGGAGATCAGCGTGCGGAGCGTCGAGACGATCGGCTTCGCGGACGGACCGGCCCCGGCATCGGAGTTCGTCGCCTTCTACACACTCGCCCCGAACGATCTGGGAGCCACGAACCTGGATGTGGAAAACGGTACGGCGACCCTGACGGGACCGGGTACCGACTTCACCTTTACCGGCATCGATGCCTCGGCACTGGCCTTCGACGGCCCGATCACGGCCACGGGCGGCTCCGGCACGATCAACGGGGTGGAGACGACCGCCGTGCCGCTGCCGAACAACGGCGGGGCGGTCCTGACCATCGGGTCGGGCTTCGGCGGATCGGTCCCCGTATCGGCGGCCTTCGCGAATGGCGAGACGCTGGGCACGACGGTCGAAGCCACCGCCGTGCCATAGCGCGGACCGGACGCAGAAGGGGCGCGACCGCAGGCCGCGCCCCCTCCCCTGTCCGTGGCGGCAGGGTCTATTCCAGAACGAAGTTGCGGCTGATATCCAGCACCGGCTCGCCGCCGCGCAGGATCTGATAACGGCCCTGGTATTCCCCGGTCGGCAGCGGTTCGCCCTTCGCCGGACGACCGACGAAGCGCATGATCTGGGCCTTGCCCTTCGCCAGCGGACTGCCGACGCTGCCGATCGGCTCGAAACCGTCGGGACCGGTGAGTTCGATCTTCTCGACATCGCCCTTCTGCAGCCCCACCGCGCGGGCATAGAACGCCAGTGCGGGGGAGGCGGCGACGGGGTTCGAAGGGCGGCGCTCGATCATCGCGAGATTGACGGGTTCGGCGGTAAAGCCGCTCTTGAAGATGAACGGCCCCGCCGAAGGCTGCCAGTGATCCGGCACGACCCCGGCCCACAGGCTTTCACCCGTGGCCTGGCCGCAATCCCTGCCGTTTCCGACTTGCAGGCCCGTGAACGGATCGACGCGCCTGCCGTCCCTGGTGACCGACAGGTGCACATGCGGGAACTCGGCCCGGCCCGACATGCCGACGCTGCCGATGCGCTGGCCCTGCTTGACGGTGTCGCCCTCCTCCACCAGCAGCGAATCGCGCTTCAGGTGGCAGACCTGCGTGACGTAGCCGTCCGCATGCTCGATCGAGATGCCGTTGCCGCAATCGCGATCCTTCACGACCTCGCGGCCCTTGGCCAGCCATGCCCCGTCGAACTCGCCGTCGCGCGCGCCGATGACCGTGCCGTCCGCCACGGCCACGACCGGCACGCCCGACATCATCGTCGGCAGGTCGAGAATGCGGAAATCGACGCCCTGGTGCTCGTCGTAGCTGCGTGCGCCGCAGGCGGCATCCACCACGCCCGGCCCGGCCTTCAGGTCGACATGGTTCTGCACGACGCAGGCGAGCGGGTCGCTGCACTCGGTCGGCGCGACGAAGGGACCGCGCCCGACACGCGGCCCGACATCCTTGCGCAGGGCGGCACTCGTGCGTTGTGAAATGCTGTTCTGCGCAGCCTCCTTCGGCAGGGCGGCTTCCGTCTCCGACTGGTTGCCCGAAAACACCCAGAGCGCGCCAACCGTCACCGGCACGATCAGGAGGGCGGGCATCACGAGGTTCTTCATGGCTGGGCCTTTCCAAAATACTATTATGTACAGGCTTAGCGAAGACATCTGAAAAAGGACTGAACGCGATGACCGTGGCAGTGATCGGGACGGGATTGGCGGGCCTCGCCTGCGCGCGGATGCTGGCGGAGGGCGGCGAGAAGGTGGTGCTGCTCGACAAGAGCAAGGGATACGGGGGCCGCATGGCCAGCCGGCGGCGGGGGGATTTCGCGTTCGATCACGGCCTGCCCGCCTTCGACCCGATCCCCGCCGAGACGATCCCCGCGCTGGCGGACCTGCCGGAATGGGGCGCGTACGGGCGGGTGGGGACGCCGCGCATGAACGCTTTCCCGCGCGAGATCGGCGAGGGGTTCGAGAGCCGGATGGGCGCGCGAATCATGGCGATCGACGCGCGGACCCTTGACCTGACCGACGAGGAGGGGGCGCGGCATGGCGGATTCTCGCGCGTGGTCGTGGCGATTCCCGCGCCCCAGGCTGCCGCGCTGCTGCATGGGCATGGCGACGCCTTCGCCCCGGCCGGCGCGGCGACCTACGAGCCGGGAATCACGCTGATGCTGGGGGGCGGGGCGGGGGATGCGGCGGGGGCGCAGCGCATGACGCCGCAGAGCGGTCCTCTCGCCAGCATCATCCGCGACGACCTGAAACCGGGGCGCATGGCGGGGTCGCCCTGCCATGTCGCCCATGCGTGCACGGACTGGGCCGCCGCCAATCTGGAGCGCGACCCGGACGCCATCGCGCGGGACCTCTGCATCGCCTTTGCCGCCCTGACCGGTCTCGACCCGACCGACGCCGCCTATTGCACCGCGCATCGCTGGCGCTATTGCCATGTGGCGCGGGGGGTGGAAGCGCCGTTCCTGATATCGGCGGACGGGCGTATCGGGGCCTGCGGCGACTGGTGCGGCGCGGATCGCGGCGGCGGCGATGCCCGGGCCGCCTGGCGCAGCGGCGAGGCGGCGGGGCGGGCGATGCTGGGGTAGATTGCGCCGGACGTCAGGCGCGCACGGCCCCCTTCGACTCCACGAGGTACTTGAAGCTGGTCAGTTGCTCCGCCCCGATCGGCCCGCGTGCATGCATCTTGCCGGTGGCGATGCCGATCTCGGCCCCCATCCCGAACTCGCCCCCGTCCGCGAACTGGGTCGAGGTGTTGCGCATCAGGATCGCCGAATCGAGCCGGGCGAAGAAGGTCGCCGCCGCCGCATCGTCCTCGGTGACGATGCATTCGGTATGGCTGGACCCGAATTCGCGGATATGGGCGATGGACCCCTCCACGCCGTCAACCATGCGCGCGGCGATGATGGTATCGAGGAACTCGTGCCCCCAGTCCTCGTCGGAGGCAGGAATCACCCCCTCGGCGGCGGCCATCACGTCGGCGTCGCCCCGCACCTCGCACCCCGCCGCGCGCAGGGCCGCGACGACCGGCCCGACCGCATCCGCCGCCGCCCGGTCGAACAACAGGCATTCGGCGGCCCCGCAGATCCCCGTGCGCCGCATCTTGGCATTGACGGCCAGCGCGACCGCCATCTCCCGATCCGCCCCCGCGTCGATATAGAGGTGACAGATGCCGTCGAGATGGGCGAAGACCGGCACCCGCGCATCGGCCTGCACCCGCTCGACCAGCCCGCGCCCGCCGCGCGGCACGATCACGTCGACCGTCCCGTCCAGCCCGCCGAGCAGCGCCCCCACCGCCGCCCGGTCCCGCGTCGGCACCAACTGGATCGCCGTCTCGGGCAGGCCCGCCGCGCGCAGCCCCGCGACCAGCGCGGCATGGATGGCGGTGGCGGAGTGGAAACTCTCCGACCCCCCGCGCAGGATGGCGGCATTGCCCGATTTCAGGCACAGCGCCCCGGCATCGGCGGTGACGTTGGGCCGGCTTTCGTAGATCACGCCGATCACGCCCAGCGGCGTGCGCACGCGGCGGATATGCAGGCCGTTGGGCCGCTCCCACTCCGCGATGACCGCGCCGACCGGGTCGTCGGAGGCCGCGACACTCTCCACCCCCGCCGCCATCGCCTCGATCCGCGCGGGGTCCAGCGTCAGCCGGTCCATCATCGCCGGGGTCAGCCCCTTGCCGCGCCCGTAATCCAGATCGCGCACGTTCGCCTCCAGCAGCGCCGGGACCGATCCGCGCAGGGCGGCGGCGGCGGCGCGCAAGGCGCGGGCCTTGATCTCCGGCGGGGTCGAGGCCAGCACGGCGGCGGCCTCGCGGGCATCGGCCCCCACGCTGCGCATCATCAGGGCGGTGATATCGACGGGGGCGTTCTCGGTCATCGGTCTTCTCACAGGGTCCAGAGCGCGCCGAGGCCGAACGGCACGGCATCGAAGGGCGGCACATCGCAGGTATCGTCCCCCGCGCGGGCATGGGTCAAGAGCCATCGGCCGTCCTGCAACGCAAACGCCTCCAGCGTCTGCGCCACCGGGTCGACATGCCAGAGCCACGTCACGCCCATCGCGGCATAGGCGACGCGCTTCTCCATCCTGTCCAGCCGCATGGTGGAGGGGGACAGGACCTCGCAGACCCAATCAGGCGCAAGTTCGAAATACGCCGTATCAGGCAAAACCGTCATCCGCTCGCGCCGCCAGCCCGCGAGGTCGGGGACGATGACATCGCCGCTCACATGAAGTTCCGGCTCGTCGAGAATGATCCAGCCGCCGACCTCGCTATCGTCACCGTCGAATCCGTTATCGAGCTTCGCTCCCAGCTTGCTGGACGCGCGGGCATGTTTCGGGGCGGGCCGCGCCTGGGTATAGAGAACGCCGCTCAGAATCTCGCCGACCATGTTCGGCGGCAATGCTTCGATATCCGCATAGGTCGCGGATTTTCGCGTAACGGGAAGCTGGACGTTCACGGCGCGCTCCTGATGGATCAGTCCCACAATACCATATCGTCACGATGCGCGACAGCGGAGCGGCCCGGGTAGCCGAGCGTGGCCTCGATCTCGCCGCTCTGGCGACCGGCGATCCGGCGGCATTCGTCGGCGGTATACGTGCACAGCGCCGCGCCCACCGCCGCGCCGGTCGGGGACAGCAGCGTCACCGGCTCGCCCCGCCCGAACGCGCCATCGACCCGGCGGACCCCGGCGGGCAGCAGCGAACGGCCCGCGCGCAGCGCCCGGGCCGCGCCGTCGTCGATGACCAGCGCGCCCTCACTGCGCAGGCCCGCGATCCATTGCTTGCGGGCATTCTGGGGCGTCTCGGTCGGGATGAACCACGTGCACGGCGCGCCCTCGCCCAGCGCCGCCAGCGGGTTGAGGCGGTCGCCCCGGGCGATGGCCATGGCGCAGCCGCCCTGAAGGGCGGTCTTGGCGGCGAGGATCTTGGTCCGCATCCCCCCCTTCGACAGGGCCGAGGCCGCGCCCCCGGCCATCGCCTCGATCTCCGGCGTGATGCCGTGGACCAGGTCGAGCCGCCGGGCGCTTTCGTCCAGCATCGGATTGGCGGTATACAGACCGTCGACATCGGACAGCAGGATCAGCCGGTCCGCACTGGTCATCAGGGCGACCCGGGCGGCGAGGCGGTCGTTGTCGCCGTAGCGGATCTCGTCGGTCGCCACCGTGTCGTTCTCGTTGACGATGGGCACGACCCCCAGGTCCAGCAGCGTGCCGAGCGTCGCGCGCCCGTTCAGATAGCGCCGCCGGTCCTTGGTATCGTCGAGCGTCAGCAGCACCTGCCCCGCCGCGATGCCATGGGGGGCGAAGGCTTCCGCATAGGCCCGGGCCAGCGCGATCTGCCCCGCCGCCGCCGCCGCCTGCGCCTGCTCCAGCGGCAGGGCGGTGCGGGGCAGCCCGAGAATGCCGCGCCCCAGCGCGATGGCCCCCGACGATACCAGCGCCACGCGCTTCCCCTGCCCCCTGAGCATCGCCACATCCGCCGCCAGCGCATCCAGCCACGCCTGCCGCACCCCCCCGGTTTCGGGATCGACGAGGAGGGCCGACCCGATCTTGACGACGAGGGAGGTGCCGTCGGCGAGAAAGGCGGGGGGGGAGAAGATGTCGGAGGTCACAGGCGGGCCGCTGCCGTCGTGGACCAGTTCTGGCCGCCGAAGGAGGCAAGCAAAAACAGGACATAATTCTCTTCGATACACGGTTCGAAGATGATGGATATCTTGTTGTCCCGGCCACCACTGCGGCGCAGGTATCCTTCAAGAGGACCGTGAAGGCGGTATCCCGAAAGGGGGTTGAGCAGGATTTGCCGCACGAGGGCATCGACTTCCCTGATCCGTCGCAGGGCGGCTTCCGGATCACCCGTCATGTCCGTGATATGCGCTCCGAGATTGTCGATATCCGCCCGGAACTGCGGATCGAAGGCACTGCGGATCACGAATCGTTCCCGACCAGACCGTGTTTTCGGCGAAAGCGATCCGTGAAATACGTTTCGCTATCCGCCCATATCCACTGATCTTTCGGAGTTCTGGCCCGTCGTAGCACTTCGTCGACCAGCACCTGATCCTGCTCGACGCGCAGGTCGCGGGCGCGGGCGAGTTCACCCCGCACCGCCTCACCCAAGGAAGCGTACACCCCTTGTTCGACCAGACTTTTCGCGTAATCGAGATCGGCTTTTTCGAGAACCACGGATGTATCGTTGGCGGGCATCGCTCTTCCTCACGGTGATGCGCTACCTTACCACGCCCCGCGCGCATCCTTCAAGATACGCTACGGCACCCACGCCTCCTCCACCTCCGGGGCCAGCGCCGCGCGCTCGGCGTCGATCTCGCGTTTCATGGCGCGCAGCACGTCCTGCACGCCCATGCCCGTCACGCCGGAGAGGACCATCACGCGCTCGGCCCCCGCCGCCTCCAGCGCCGCGCGCTTCTCGTCGATCTCCTCCCCGGTCAGGGCGTCGATCTTGTTGAGGCCCACGATGCGGGGCTTGTCGGCCAATCCGCCGCCATAGCCTGCCAGTTCGCCCACGATGACGCGGTAATCCTCCGCCACGTCCTCCGATGTGCCGTCGATCAGGTGCAGCAGGATGGCGCAACGCTCGACATGGCCCAGGAACCGGTCGCCCAGCCCCGCGCCCTCGCTCGCCCCCTCGATCAGGCCGGGGATGTCGGCCAGCACGAATTCGGCCCCGTCCACCGTCACGACGCCCAGGCCCGGATGCATGGTGGTGAAGGGGTAGTCGGCGATCTTGGGTTTCGCGTTCGTCACCGCCGCCTGGAACGTCGATTTCCCGGCATTGGGCAGGCCCAGCAATCCCGCATCGGCGATCAGTTTCAGCCGCAGGATCAGCGTGCGCTCGATGGCGGGCAGGCCGGGATTGGCGTGGCGCGGGGCGCGGTTGGTCGAGGACTTGAACCGCACGTTCCCCCAGCCGCCATTGCCCCCCTCGGCGATCAGCACGCGCTGGCCCACCTCGGTCAGGTCGGCGATCAGTTCCTCGCTGTCCAGATCGATGATCTCGGTGCCTACGGGTACCTTGAGGATCCTGTCCTCGCCCCCCGCGCCCGTGCGCTCGCGGCCCATGCCGTTCTGGCCGCGCCCGGCCTTGTGGTGCTGCTGATAGCGAAAGTCGATCAGAGTGTTGAGGCCCGGCACCGCCTCGGCCCAGACATCGCCGCCCCGGCCCCCGTCGCCGCCGTTCGGGCCGCCGTATTCGACATGCGCCTCGCGCCGGAACGACGCGCAGCCGTTGCCGCCCGCGCCGGACTGGATGTAGATCTTGGCCTGGTCGAGAAATCTCATGGGATAGGGGTCCAGTCTTGGCGGTCGAGGGACAGCGTGATCGAAGGGGCGGGCGCATTCCGGGCGGGGGAGTGCAGCGTCGCGGTGTCGCCCTCCGCAAATCCGGGCTTCTGGTAGATGCGGCGGCGGGCGATGGTGTTCATAAAGGTGGAAGACCCGGTCCGGTCAAGGCCGCCCTCGCGAAAACCCCGCACGTCCCGCGCGGCATCGGTCAGCGCCGGGGGGTGCGGGGTCGGGCGCGCGGTCCCGGGGAGGGGGGGTATGGCGGGCGGAGTCATTCGGTCATCTCGCGGTTGATCTGCGCACGAAACGCGCTGCCGGACAGGCGATACAGTGCGGTGACGATCCGGGCGGCGGCATCGCGGTCGAGACCGTCGTCGATGCGCCAGACCATCGCCGCCCGCGCGGGAAGCCATCCGCCCAGCGCCGCCCTGCGCGGTGCCCGGGCCGTGACCACCGCCGCCAGACCGCCCGCGCGTCCCATGCCGGAGGAGACATGGCGCAGCTCGATGCGCCCGTCATGGTCGCTCAGCACCATAAAGGCCGCGCGCCCGCCCTGCCCCGCATCGATGAACTCGTCCAGCACATCCAGCGCCCGCGCCAGCGAGACCATCCCGCGCCCGGTGAAGGCCCCGTCCGCGTCGGTCGCGCTGACGAAATGCTTGCGGGGGGTCAGGGGCATCGAACGTCTCGTCCCGGGGCGAAGGGCATGGCAAGGGCGGGGCATTCGCGCACCCGGCCGTAGCGCAAGGGGGGAAAAGTGAGAAGCCGCACGACCCGAAACCAAACCGTTGTGGCTGCTTCCTTCCGGACCTGACCAGGTTGGCGGTCGGCTCGCCCGGCGACTCCTCATCCCCTAGATAGGAGATGAGGGGCGGGGTTGGCAAGGGCAAGTGACGCCCGCGATGCAAAAACGGATACTTCCTGTTTCCCCCGGGTCGGGAGTTGCTCTAGTACTCTGCGCATGTTCGAAAAAGCCAGCCGCCCCGCCCTGACCCACGCCTCGCTCGACCGCGCCGCGCATCTGCGCGCGGATGCCGGGGCGATGGCGACGATGCGCGCCGACCCCCGCGCCCGCGCGCTCCCCTTCCGCAAGCGCGACCCGCTGCTGGTGGGCGAGGATCGGGGGGCGCTGGGCTGGCGCGCACTGGACGATCCGCTGGTCGCGGGGGCCGATCTGATCTTTCTGGGGCTGAACGACGGCGCGCCCCGGTACGCTGCGGGTCTCGGCGAAGTGGACGCCCCCGAAGGCGAATTCGTCGAGATGCGCGCGGCCCTGCTCGGCGGGGCCTTCGACGGGGATGCCGCCGCCATCGCGAGCGGGGCGCTGGCGCTGGTGAACTGGCACGCGACCCACGGGCATTGCGCGCGCTGCGGCGAGAGGACAGCCATGACCCAGGGCGGATGGCGGCGCGACTGCCCGGCCTGCGAGGGCATGCACTTTCCCCGCACCGACCCGGTCGTCATCATGCTGATCGAGCGGGACGGCCATTGCGCCATCGCCCGCAACGTGAACTTCCCCGAGACGCTGTATTCGTGCATTGCCGGATTCGTAGAACCGGGCGAATCGGTCGAGGAGGCGGTGGCTCGCGAAACCCGCGAGGAACTGGGCCTGAGCACCGGGCGCATCGGCTACGTCTCCTCGCAGCCCTGGCCCTTTCCGATGTCGCTGATGATCGGGGCGATTGCCGAGACGACGGATACGGACTTCACGCTGGAGGAGGCCGAGATCGCGGATGCCCGCTGGCTGTCGCGCCCGGACCTCAAGCGCCTGTTCGAGGGCGGCTGGGACGACATGGCCCCGCCCCGCAAGGCGGCCATCGCCGGCACGATCCTGCACGACTGGATGGATAGAAGGATAGGCTGGACATGAGCGACCATTCCCTGACCGCCCTGCGGGCGCAGGCCCTGACCGGCACCGCCGAGATCCCCGGCGACAAGTCCGTCTCGCACCGCGCGCTGATCTTCGGCGCGATGGCGGTCGGGGAAACGGTCGTGACCGGGTTGCTGGAGGGCGAGGACGTGCTCGACACCGCCAGGGCGATGCGGGCGCTGGGTGCGACGGTCACGCGGGACGAGAGCGGCACCTGGCGCATCCACGGCGTCGGCACGGGCGGCTTCACGGAACCCGAGGACGTGCTGGATCACGGCAATGCGGGTACCGGATGCCGCCTCGTCATGGGGGCGGTCGCCACGCACGGATTCGCGACGACCTTCACCGGCGATGCCAGCCTGCGCTCGCGGCCCATGGGGCGCATCCTCGATCCGCTGGCGCTGTTCGGCGCGCGGGCCGAGGGACGCAGCGGCGGGCGGCTGCCCCTGACGCTGATCGGCACGGGCGATCCGGTGCCGGTGGAATACACCCTGCCGATGCCCAGCGCCCAGGTGAAATCCGCCGTGCTGCTGGCGGGCCTCAACGCCCCCGGCAGGACCACCGTGATCGAGCCGGAAGCCACCCGCGACCATACCGAGCGGATGCTGCGCGGCTTCGGCGCGGACCTGACCGTGGAGGAGACGCCGCAGGGCCGCGCCATCACCCTGACCGGCCAGCCGGACCTGACGCCCTGCACCATCGCCGTGCCGCGCGACCCGTCCTCCGCCGCCTTTCCGGTGGTCGCCGCGCTGCTGGTGCCGGGGTCGGACATCACCGTGCCGGGCGTCTCGCGCAACCCGACCCGCGACGGGCTGTACCGCACGCTGGTCGAGATGGGCGCGGATATCGCCTTCGAGAACGAACGCGAGGAGGGGGGCGAGCCGGTCGCCGACCTGCGCGTGCGCCATTCGGCCCTGCGCGGGGTGACGGTGCCGCCCGACCGCGCCGCGTCGATGATCGACGAATACCCGATCCTCTCCGTCGCCGCATCCTTTGCCGAGGGGCAGACGGTCATGCGCGGCGTGGCTGAATTGCGGGTCAAGGAAAGCGACCGCATCGCGGCGATGGAAACGGGGCTGAACGCGAACGGCGTCATCACGTCATCGACCGATGACAGCTTTACCGTCGAGGGGCGCGGGGCGGGCGGCGTGGAGGGCGGCGCGAAGGTCGCCACCCATCTGGACCACCGCATCGCCATGAGCTTTCTGGTCATGGGCATGGCCGCCCGCAACCCCGTCACCATCGACGATGCGCGGCCCGTCGCCACCAGCTTCCCGAACTTCACGACGCTGATGGGATCTCTGGGCGCGGATTTCTCTCAGGGTTGACGGGTGGCGCGGCCCGTCCGTCAGTCCCGGTCTTCGCCCAGATCCTGCTGCACCTTGGGGTCCGCGAACATCCTCGTTGTCGTGTCGATGCGGTCGAAGGTGCGGTCGATCTCGAACACCAGCAGGGGGGTCGAGCGCAGGCCCAGATTGGCGAGCGCCTGACGCCGGATCTGCTTGTCGTTGCGGCGCAGGCCCGCGAGCACCTTCTCCTCGTTCTTTCCGCCCAGAACCGACACGTAGAGCGTGACGCTGCGCAGGTCGGTCGTGGGGCGCGCCTCGGTCACGACGACGGAGTTGCCCTCCAGATCCGGATCGAACAGGTCGCCCCGCATCAGCATGTCGGTCACCGCACGGCGGATCACCTCGCCGACGCGAAGCTGGCGGTTGGAGGGGCCGCGATCGGGGGAGGATTTCTTCATGGCATCTCTCAAAATAAACCTGCCCCGGATACGCCGTGTAGCGGTTGATCCGGGGCCTCTTGGGGCAGCGCGCCGCCCTCAAAGGCCCCGGATCAGGTCCGGGGCAGGATTTTCTTGTTGAACGCCGCGCCTAGTCCAGCGTGCGTTCGACTTCCTTCGTCTCGAAGATCTCGATCACGTCGCCCTCGCGCATGTCCTCGTAGCGTTCGAAGGCCATGCCGCATTCCTGACCGACCTGCACCTCCTTGACCTCGTCCTTGAAGCGCTTGAGCGTCTTGAGCCGGCCTTCGTGGATGACGACATCGTCGCGCAGCAGGCGCACCCCCGCCTCGCGGCGGGCGACGCCTTCGGTAACCTGACACCCGGCGACATTGCCGGTGCCGGAGATGCGGAAGACCTGGAGGATCTTTGCGTAGCCGATGAAGGTTTCGCGAATTTCGGGCGAGAGCAGCCCGGTGGCGGCGGCCTTCAGGTCGTCGAGCAGGTTGTAGATGATCGAGTAGTAGCGGATCTCCGCGCTCTTCTGGTTCGCCGCATTGCGGGCGGCGGCATTGGCGCGGACGTTGAAGCCGATGATCGACGCACCGGAAGCCTCGGCCAGCGTCACATCCGATTCGGTGATGGCCCCGACGCCGGAATGCAGCACGCGGATCTTGACCTCGTCATTGCCGATCTTCTCGACCGCCTGGATGATCGCCTCGACCGACCCCTGCACGTCGCCCTTGATGACGATGGGCAGTTCGGCGGTCGTCTCGTCGGCCTTGGCCTGGGCGAGCATCTGGTCGAGCGTGCGCCCGGCCCCCTGCGCCGCCTTCTTCTCCTTCGAGACGCGCTGGCGGTATTCGGTGATCTCCTCGGCGCGCTTTTCGGTTTCGACGACGACGAGCTGATCGCCCGCCTCCGGCGTGCCGTTCAGGCCCAGCACCTCGACGGGGACGGACGGGCCGGCCTCCTTCGTGCGCTTGCCGTGGTCGTCGACCAGCGCGCGGACCTTGCCCCATTGCTCGCCGACGACGAAGATATCGCCGACATTGAGCGTGCCGCCCTGGATCAGCACGGTCGCGACGGGACCCCGGCCCACATCGAGCTGCGCCTCGACCACGACACCGTCGGCGGCGCGATCCTCGGAGGCCTTGAGGTCGAGAACCTCGGCCTGGAGCAGGATGGCTTCGAGCAGCTTGTCCAGCCCCGCGCCGGTCATGGCGGAGACCTCGACATCGAGCACCTCGCCGCCCATGCCCTCGACCTGCACGTCGTGCTGCAACAGTTCGGTGCGCACTTTCTGCGCATCGGCGGCGGGGCGGTCCATCTTGTTGATGGCGACGATCATCGGCACCCCGGCGGCCTTCGAATGCGCGATCGCCTCGATGGTCTGGGGCATGACCGAATCATCCGCCGCGACGACGAGGATGACGATATCCGTCACCTGCGCCCCGCGCGAACGCATGGACGTGAACGCGGCGTGACCGGGCGTATCGAGGAAGGTGACGATCCCGCCGGGGGTCTTCACCTGATAGGCGCCGATATGCTGGGTGATGCCGCCCGCCTCGCCGGAGACGACATTGGCGTCGCGCAGCTTGTCCAGCAGGGACGTCTTGCCGTGATCGACGTGACCCATGATCGTGACGACCGGGGCGCGGGAGACCTTCTTCCCGTCATCCTCGATCTCGACCACCAGACCGACCTCGACATCCGCTTCGGAGACGCGGACGGGCTTGTGCCCGAATTCCTCGACCACGAGTTGGGCCGTCTCGGCGTCGATCGGTTCGTTGATGGTGACCATCATGTCCATCTTCATCAGGGTCTTGACGACTTCACCGGCGCGCTCGGTCATGCGGTTGGCGAGTTCCTGCACCGTGATGGTGTCGGGAATCTTCACATCGCGATAGACCTTGGCGGCGGGACCGCTGGACATCTGCTTGCGCTTCTCGCGCTCCTGACGGCGGCGCATGGAGGCGACGGAGTGGCGGCGACCGCCGGCCTGGTCGCCCGTGGCCTGCTGGATCGTCAGCTTGCCGGAGCGGCGCTTGTTGTCGACGGGGGCCTTCTTGCCGCCCGCCTCGCGCTCGGCCTTGGTCGGCTGGCGCGGGCCGCTGCGCAGATGCGACGGCGAATCGGCACCGGGGCGCGGACGCGAGCGCGGCTGGTTCGGGTCGGCTGGCGCGGCGGCGGGGTCGGGCGCGGGTTCCGCCTTGGGTTTGGGCGGGGCGCGCGAGATGATCTTGGGTCCCGGCAGGGCCGTGGTCAGCGCGGAGATATCGACCGCATCGCCCGTCTTGACGCCATCGTCCTGACGCTTGCGGCGGGGCGGCTCGGGG
>ENA-ORXC01000905-ORXC01000905.1-marine-metagenome-genome-assembly--contig:-NODE-905-length-19001-cov-3.314627_pt1 | contig 19001 bp, 14 predicted proteins | sample MGYA00237865_ERZ511478 | MGnify/ENA metagenome assembly ERZ511478 | reverse complement strand
AATGAAAGTCCGATTAAATACGCTTTTGCAATTTGAGCTACGTTGTCTTGAAGATCCATTGTATTTAAAATAGGATCCAAAATGAAACTTCCAACTACTAAAATACTAATGGATAATGCAATGGAAAGATAAATGCCCTGCAGGACTGAAAAGGAAACGCGTTCTTCCTGTTTGGCCCCAATATAATGTGATACGATTGGCGTTATGGCAAGTAAAATGCCGCTTAAGCCTGTGAAGACAGGTACCCAAAGACTTGAGCCAATCGCAACCCCGGCAAGATCATTCGCCCCAGCTCTTCCGCTCATGATCGTGTCTACAAAATTCATTGAATAAAGACCAACTTGCGTAATTAAAATCGGGTACAAAATGACAATTAATAGTTTGACTTTTTCCTTGAGTGAATGAGTTGGATACATGGTGCAACACCCTTGCTATGTAAAATACTGAACACGGAAATTATAGCACATTCCGCATCATCAAATAGAAAGTTATGCTACACTTAATATGTGAAATAGTGAACATACAAACGAGGTGTTAATACATGAAAAGTCGAGTAGACGTGGATACAAATATTATTCTATTTGATGGGGTTTGCAATTTATGCAATGGATTAGTGAAGTTTATGTTTAAATACGATAAGAAAGCCGTTTTCTCTTTTGCATCTCTTCAATCAGAATCGGCACAGATTCTTCTTAAGAAAGCTGGTCTAACAGAAGTCCCAAATAGTGTGATTATGATAAAAGAAGGGAAGGCGCTAGTTAAATCCGAAGCTGCTCTTTCGATCATTCAACAACTTGGCGGATGGTTTAAGCTATTGCTAGTATTTCGCTTATTCCCACGTTCAATTAGAGATCGGCTCTATGACGAAGTAGCCAAACGTCGTTATAAATGGTTCGGAAAAAAAGAAAGCTGTATGATCCCAACAAAGGAACAAAGAAAGCGATTTTTGTAAAAAGACATACTTTTTAAAATGGCCCCCACCTTTTTTATCCGTTATATAATGGAAAAAACAAGCGTGATAAAGTTATAGATGTTTAACAAATTCTTCTTGCAAGAATGGCATTTTTCATTCATATAACTTACATATCGCTATAATGCTTCACTTAAGAGGGGGATTTCATGGAACTTGTCATTAAAGTAGAGGGTGTATCTAAAAAGTATGGTTCTATGTTTGCAGTGAAGGGTTTATCTTTCGCAGTAAAAAAGGGAGAAATCTTCGGGATTATTGGTCCTAATGGTGCAGGCAAAACAACGACGCTTGAAATGCTTGAAGGTATATTAAAACCTAACAGCGGTACGATTGATGTATTGGGTTATGTTCCAACGAAACAGTTGCGCGCATTGAATAAGCGCATTGGCGTACAATTTCAATCCACTTCGATTCAAAAGAAAATGAAAGTAAAGGAAGCGCTTCAATTGTTTGCATCATTTTATGATGGGCCGAGTCAAAAGGATCATTTGATTGAATTACTCGGATTGCACGAGAAGCTAAACGTTAATTTTGAAGATCTTTCAGGAGGTTGGAAGCAACGTGTCACGCTAGCACTCGCTACGATTCATCAGCCAGAAATTTTATTTCTTGATGAGCCAAGTATGGGGCTAGATCCTCATGCACGTAGGGAAATGTGGTCGTTGATTGAACGATTGAGAAAACAAGGCTGTACAATTGTGATCACTACCCATTACATGGAAGAAGCCGAAAAATTATGCGACCGTGTCGCTATGATTTACCATGGGGAATTAAAAGCGCTTGATACGCCACAGCAGCTATTAAATAGGAGTGTTTCAAAAAATCTTACATTCGAAAGTCATCAATTAAAAATTAAGGATATAGAAACAATACCTGGTGTGATAAGAGCGGAAGAAAATGATGGTCTTTTTCACGTGTTTTGTAAAAACCAGCAAGAAACAGCTTATCATATTTTCCGTATCTGTCATGAACGAGAAATTTTTCTTTCGAACTTCTATTTCGAGAAAGGTACTTTAGACGACTTATTTGTACACTATCTCGAAGAGGAGGTCGTCCAATGAACGCTGTCGTACAATTAGCGATTCTAGAAACGAAAATGTTCTTTCGAGATCGTTTAAGTGTGTTTTGGACCTTTCTTTTCCCTGTCGTTATGATTTGGCTGTTTGGTTCCATGTTTGTTGGAAATGAAATGAACGGCCTTACTTTTGCTGAGCAATTTGTTCCTTCTTGGATTGGAGTGAATATTGTGACGACTTCTTTTTTTACTTTAGGTACAGTTCTAGCTGGATACCGAGAAACAGGCGTTTTGCGAAGGTATCATTCAACCCCTCTTCAACCTTGGAAAATTCTTGCAGCGCATACTGTGCAGGGGACTGTTATTTTCTTTTTTTCTGCAGTGTTACTGATGGTTTTTGGAATGTGGATGTATGGTCTTTCATTACCCGAATACATCGGAAGCACACTGCTGGCTTTAGTTATTAGTATTCTAGCTTTCTTTCCTTTTGCTCTATTCCTAACATCGCTTGCTAAAAATACCCAGGCAGCTGCCGCTATAAGTTCCCTCTTCTTAAACGTCATGCTTTTTTTATCTGGGGCCACTTTTCCAATTGCGTTTATGCCAGAAGCGCTTCAGTTCGTTGCCAAACTACTTCCGCTTTATTATGTGATTAATTTGCTTCGTGGAACGTGGAACGAAGCTCCCATTTCCTCTTATGGAGTTGAAGTAGGAATTCTGCTAGGAATTTCAGTAGTATCTATCATACTGGCATCTCGTTTTTTTAGATGGAGCGGGAAGTAGCGATTGGAAGTATGTATAGTTGTCTAACAGTATATAAAGAATCAAGAAAATAACTAAAATCCTGCCGGGTGATAACAAAAAACAGCTTAAGCAATAAGTGCATGGTAAGACGCACTTATCTTAAACTGTTTTTTTTTATTTTCTCATCCATCCTACTAGCTTACTTGCGACAGTATGCTAGTTTTTTATGCATTTCATTTTACACTTTGTATAGTGTATCAAAGAAATGAATCTTCTACACTTTTATTAGAAAGAAAATTCAGTTAATTACTCGAATGGGAGGGTATACATATGTCAGATTCAGTGAAAATTGGGTTGATTCAGGCAAAAAATGAGGTTGATGGCAACGAACCGGTTGAGCTGCATAAGCAAAAAGCGATTGAAAAACATATTCAGCTTGTACGAGAAGCAAGTGAAAAGGGGGCTCAAATTGTTTGTTTACAAGAGATTTTCTATGGACCGTATTTTTGTGCAGAGCAGAATACGAAGTGGTACGACGCTGCAGAGGAAATTCCAGAGGGACCGACGACGGTAAGGTTTCAAGCACTTGCTCGTGAACTTGGAATCGTGATCGTATTACCTATATATGAACGTGAAGGTATCTCTACCTATTACAACACAGCAGCTGTCCTTGATGCGGACGGTTCCTATCTTGGAAAATACCGAAAACAACATATTCCGCATGTAGCGGTTGGGGACAACGGACACGGCTTCTGGGAAAAGTATTATTTTAAGCCAGGAAACCTTGGATATCCAGTGTTTGATACGGCTTTCGGAAAAATTGGCGTATACATTTGTTATGATCGTCACTTTCCTGAAGGAGCGCGATTACTTGGTTTAAACGGAGCAGAGATTGTTTTTAATCCTTCTGCTACAGTAGCTGGACTTTCTGAATATTTATGGAAGCTTGAGCAGCCAGCTCATGCTGTAGCGAACGGCTACTATTTAGGAGCTATTAATCGTGTCGGGACTGAAGCACCATGGAATATGGGAGAATTTTATGGTCAGTCTTACTTGGTAGATCCACGTGGGAACTTTGTTGCGATGGGCTCCCGTGATGAAGATGAAGTTATTATCGGTGAAGTGAATAAAAAGATGATTCGAGAAGTTCGAGATACATGGCAATTCTATCGTGATCGCCGTCCAGAAACTTACGGAGAAATGACGTCGTTATTGCCTTAGCGAGCAGGTGTGGCTTGGCCACCTGCTTTTTCAGTTAAAGCTCTTGCAGTACAGAGCTCATTTTAATTATAGGGGGGACCCATATGAGTACTAGCGAACCAATGATCCAAAGGGAGATTCAGAAACGTTTTAACGAAGTTACACCACCGCTCACGAACCAGGAAGCGTTTCAAGAATCGCAAAGGTGTCTTTATTGTTACGATGCACCGTGCATCCAGGCGTGTCCAACTGGCATTGATATTCCTACTTTTATTAAGAAAATAGCGTCAGGTAATATGAAAGGTTCCGCTAAAACAATCATGACAGCCAATCCAGTAGGAGCAAGTTGTGCCAGAGTTTGTCCAACCGAAGAATTATGTGAAGGTGCTTGCGTACTTAACCATTCGACGAAACCGATTTTAATCGGAAACCTTCAAAGGTACGCTACCGATTGGGCAATAAAAAATGATCAGGTCCTTTTTAAAGAAGGTCAACCGAACGGTAAGAGCGTCGCCATTGTAGGAGGAGGTCCAGCGGGATTATCTGCTGCTCGAGAGCTTGCTCTGCTTGGGTATAGTGTGACGGTTTATGAAGCTGAAAAGCAAGCAGGGGGGCTCGATACGTATGGTATCGTCTCATTTCGCTTACCGAAGGCCATATCATTATGGGAAGTTGAGCAAATCGAAAACTTGGGCGTTACGATTAAAACGGGTGTAAAGATTGGCATAGATATTCCATTTCATGAGCTTCTTTCAACGAATGATCGCGTGATTTTAGCAATTGGAATGGCAAACGTCCCTGATCTTCAAATTCCAGGTGAAAATGCGGAGGGCGTTTATGATGCGATTGAACTCGTGAAGATGACGAAAGATGCACCATTTCCATCTCACTTAAAAGATAAGAAAGTGGTTGTGATTGGCGCGGGCAATACTGCAATCGATGGTGCTACTTGCTCTGTTCGACTTGGAGCAGAAAATGTGAAAATTCTTTATCGTCGATCCGAACAAGAAATGACCGCCTATGATTTTGAATATGAGTTTGCTAAACAAGATGGCGTTGAGTTTCGCTGGTTAACGCAGCCGGTCGAAATCGTCACAAATAAATCAGGACAAGTTACAGGGATGAAATGCGTGAAAATGAAGCTTTCAGAAGCCGCTGAAGATGGGAGAAGGAGAACTGAACCTATTCCGAACTCTGAATTTTTAATTGAATGCGATGCGATCGTAAAGGCGATCGGTCAAAAGCGTCATCTTTCTTTTATTGAAGATCTTGGTATTGCGCATAACGACGGCGTTATTTTAATTAACCCTGATACGATGGAAACATCCAATCCAAAAATCTATGCTTGTGGTGATGTGATCTTTGGAAAAGGTCAGGGGGAAGCCATGGTTGTTTCCGCGGCACAACAGGGGAAAACAGCTGCTTATCATATGCATGAAAGTTTAAAAGAAACGTACTCAGCGTAAGAGGAGAAAGGGGAATAACGATGGCAGATCTTAGAACGAACCTTGCGGGAATTACTTCACCGAACCCATTTTGGCTCGCTTCTGCACCACCTACGAACTCAGGATATCAAGTACAGCGTGCGTTTGAAGCAGGATGGGGAGGGGCTGTTTGGAAAACGCTAGGTGATCCGATTTTAAATGTTTCTTCAAGATATGCTGCCGTTCACTTTAATGGGCAACGGGTAGCAGGATTTAATAATATTGAGCTCATCACGGATCGACCGCTGGAAGTGAATTTGAATGAAATCTATGAAACGAAGAAAAAATTTCCTAATCACGCTGTAGTTGCTTCGTTAATGGTTGAGCCAAATCAAGATGCATGGCATGAAATCGTTAAAAAGACAGAGGCGGCAGGTGTCGATGGTCTCGAACTTAACTTTGGTTGTCCTCATGGAATGGCTGAACGAGGAATGGGTTCTGCGTCCGGACAAGTGCCTGAACTTGTAGAAAAGCAAACCTATTGGGCCAAAGAAGCGGCTGAAACACCAGTTATTGTTAAGTTAACACCTAATATTACGGATATTACTGCTACGGCTGAGGCAGCAGTTAGGGGTGGAGCCGATGCGGTGAGCATGATTAATACGATTAATAGTCTTGCTGGAGTGGATATTGATACGTGGCGACCCATTCCGCATGTTGGAGGAAAAGGAGCCCATGGTGGCTATTGTGGACCTGCCGTGAAGCCGATCGCATTAAACATGGTCAGTGAATGTGCTAGGAATAGTCGTATTAATGTCCCGATTTCTGGTATGGGTGGCGTATCTAATTGGCAGAATGCGATTGAATTTATGTTAATGGGCGCAAGCAATGTACAAATTTGTACAGCAGCGATGCACCACGGTTTCCGCATTGTCGAAGATCTGATCGACGGTTTGTCTACGTATCTTGATGAAAGAGGCATTCTTTCAGTTCAAGATATTATTGGAAAATCTGTTCCTTCCTTTTCAGACTGGGGAAACCTCGACCTCAATTACAAAGTTGTCGCGCGGATTAATAATGACGTTTGCATTAATTGCAATAAATGTCACATTGCCTGCGAAGACACTTCTCATCAATGTATTGATATGTTAAAAGATCCAAAAGGACATGCCATTCTTCAAGTAAGAGAAGAAGATTGTGTTGGCTGTAATTTATGTTCAATCGTCTGTCCAGTTGATGGTGCGATTGATATGGTGGAGCTAAAAAGTGACTTGCCACCGATGACCTGGAATGAACGCCAATCGCTCATTACGTCGCTTAAAGATCATAAAGTTACAAAATAAATAGGAGGGTTTTTTATGAAAAAAATCATTCGCAATGGAACAATTGTAACGGCAAGTGAAACGTATCAGGCTGATATTCTTATATCAGATGGCGTCATCTCTTCTATCGGAAAAAGCATTGAAGTGGAGGGTGCTGAAGTTGTTGATGCTACGGATCGCTATGTTTTTCCTGGCGGTATTGACCCCCATACACATCTTGAAATGCCATTTGGAGGCACAGTAACAAAAGACGATTTTGAGACTGGAACGATAGCGGCAGCGTTTGGTGGAACAACCTCGGTCATTGATTTTTGTCTCACTGAAAAAGGAAAACCACTTTCTCACGCAATTAAAACGTGGCATGACAAATCAAAAGATAAATCAGTTATCGATTATAGCTTTCACTTAATGATTAGTGAAATAAATGAAGCTGTTTTGGATCAATTACCTGATGTGATCAATCAAGAAGGAATTACATCTTTTAAAGTATTTATGGCCTATAAAAACGTCTTTCAAGCAGATGATGAAACCCTTTATCGTACCCTTTTAGCAGCGAAAGAGCATGGGGCACTCGTCATGGTTCATGCGGAAAATGGAGATGTTATCGAGTATTTAACAAAAGAAGCGCTAGCAAAAGGACAGACAGAGCCGATTTATCATGCTCTTACAAGGCCACCGGAAGTTGAAGGAGAGGCCACTGGGCGTGCTGCACAATTAACAGGACTCGCCTCTTCTCAATTATATGTCGTTCACGTAAGTTGCCAGGAAGCGGCGGATAAAATTGCGGAAGCAAGAAAGAAAGGCTATGACATACATGGAGAAACGTGTCCGCAATACCTTGTTTTAGACCAATCGTACTTAGAGAAACCCAACTTCGAAGGCGCAAAATATGTGTGGAGTCCACCTCTGAGAGAAAAATGGAATCAGGATGCGCTCTGGAATGCACTTAGAACAGGGCAGCTAGAAACAATTGGCTCGGATCAGTGCTCTTTTGACTTTAATGGTCAAAAAGATTTGGGAAGAGATGATTTTACAAAAATACCAAACGGTGGACCAATGATTGAAGATCGATTTAGCATTCTTTTTTCAGAAGGTGTTCGAAAAGGCAGGATTTCATTAAATAAATTTGTTGATATTACTTCTACAAAATCAGCAAAGCTATTTGGGTTATTCCCTAAGAAAGGAACCATATCGATTGGAGCAGATGCTGATTTAGTCATTTTTAATCCAGAAACAAAACGAAAAATTTCTGCTGACACTCACCATATGGCAGTTGACTACAATGCGTTCGAAGGTATGGAAGTGACTGGTGAACCTGAAACTGTACTTGTAAGAGGAGAGTTTGTTATCAAAAACAAACAGTTTGTTGGAACACCGGGTTCAGGTCAGTATCTAAAACGAGCAAAGTATGGCAAGACGACAAATATGACAGACAAGCCGATGATGATCCAGTAAGAGACTGAAAAAGGAGATAGCTGAATGAAAAAAGAGGAAAGCTATTTAAAATCGCCTGATCTTTTGCCAATTGCTCATAAGGATAAAAAGATCGGGACCGGCGGGTTTGCCATGATGTGGGTTGGAATGGCTGTTGTACTTGCAGCATTTGCAATTGGTGGAGCCGGGGTTCAATCCTTATCACTGACATGGGTCGTCGTTGCAACGATTATTGGAACGATTGGAATTGGGTTGTTTATTACGGTGATAGGTGATATTGGCATTGAACATGGGTTATCTTTTCCCGTTTATATGAGAGCGCCTTTTGGAACGATTGGAACCCATATACCCTCAATCGTTAGAGGACTTGCAGCATCATTCTGGTTTGGAATCAACACTTACTTTGGAGCAACCGCGATGAATGCAATTTTAAACGTTCTATTTGGATTTGATAACTGGTTCGTCTGTTTCCTTATTTTTGCTACTGTTCAGCTTGTTAATACAGCGCTTGGGATTAAAGCTGTGGAACGATTCGCAGATCTTGCCGCCCCGGTTATTATCATTATTTCGGTTTGGATGTACGCTTCTCTTTCGGAACAAGCCATTTCTCAAGGCAGAGAAGTGTGGGCTTGGATTGAAAGTCCCGTAACAGGTGGGGCTGCAGTAACTGCTTTTCTCGTCGTCATCTTTAGTAATATGGGATTTTGGGCAACGATTTCAGCTGACATTCCATCGATCTCTCGCTTCATCAAAGCCCCTAAATTTGAACGAAGCTGGGTAAAAAGAAATAAAGGAACACTTGTCGGAAGTATGGTTGCGTTACCGATTACCCAGACCTTCATGGTCGTGATCGGTGGTGTGTCTTACATTGCTGTATCAAATTACGATCCAGTAGTTGCGTTACAAGAAGCCGCGACAGGTTTGGTACTGGGTGTCCTTCTATTAATGATTGTACTTGCACAGTGGTCAACAAATGTTTCTGCAAATCTTGTGCCAGCCGCAACGATTTTTTCAAATGTTGGAGGCCCAAGAGTACCGTTTTGGGCTGGGGTATTCATTGCAGGGGTTGTCGGATCGGTTGTTCAGCCATGGAGTCTATTTAATATACTTATTCCTATTCTATTGATCGTGGGTGGCATCTTATCCGCAATCGTTGGTATTCTCTTTGCTGACTATTATCTTTTACGAAAAAGACGAGTAAATGTGCCAGACTTGTATGAGAAAGAAGGCCAGTATCGCTATATGAACGGTGTTAATGCTGCTGGTTTTATCGCCTGGTTCATCGGGGGATTAGCTGCTTATTTTCTTTCTAACTACTCGTTTTTAGTCGGTTTTCTTGTAGGCGCCGGCACTTATTACGTATTAGCAAAGTACTGGTGGTTCAAAAAATACAAACAAGCAGAAATGCTTGATCCAAGTGATGAGAAATATCTCGGCATTACAGTTGGGCGTGATTGGATCATCGGAAGTGACAGTGAATCTCAAGCTGTGCAAGAAGTCGGTAGTGGACTTGATGAAGGGAGGTAAGGTAATGAAAGAACATCAGCATTACTTAATTGAACGCGAGAAGATCGACTATTTTATTGATCGCGGCTATCGCATTAATGGAATTACGGAAAATTTAAGTGGAGCCTTCATCGAGTTTGTTCTAAAGGACGTAAAGTCAGGTGAAATTTCGAATGAAATTCTTCATATTCAGACAGCAAATGGGAGAAAATATTTCTCAGCTCTTCTATTAAAACAGATCCAATCCGTTACTTAAGGAGGAGGGAAGAGATGGAATACAACTTGTATTCAAAAGATAGCGCCTATCCATGTGAAGTGACGATCGACGAGGAAAACGGTCGCTATATGATAAGAAAAGCGGATACGAGCGGAGAAATATTTAATTCAGCAGCGGAATTAACTTCATGGATACGATCCAATTGGAAAGAGACGGACTTTCGAAGTAAAAAACAGTATTATTATCTTATGGAACTATTAGATGAATATGAATGGGAAGTAGAATCCGGGCAATAGTTGCCCGGTGTTTTTTAAATCATTAATTAAATTTCATATACCGTACTAATATAAAACAAATAAAATCTGTCATTATGACTAATTGTGTCACAATATAGAGAATAAGTAGAAATGATTTTGATGATATAGTAAAGTTATTCTCACGAGATGTAAGCGCTAACATAAATGATGACTGAAAGATAATCTTCCACAATTCCCCATCATTACAAAACTTCATGGTTAGATTAATCATATAATCTTCAGAAGAGGAAGTGATCGGATGCTGCGAATGACCAGTTTAACAGTCCATGAAGTGTTAGAAAGAGATCATTTTCAACATGCTACTGTCATAGCTGGTAAAGAGGGCTTAACTAGACGTATTAAATGGGTGCATGTGATGGAAGTAACGAGTGTAAAACAGCTTTTACACGGAGAAGAATTAATTCTATCGACTGGCTTTGTATGGAAAGATAATGTGCAGGTTTTTCATTCGATCGTAAAACAATTGATACAAAGTCATGCTGCAGGTCTTTGTATTGAAATTGGTACATATATGGATCATATCCCCTTAGAAATTATCGAACTTGCTAATCAACATCATTTCCCCATCATTGTATTTACAAAAGAAGTTCGCTTTGTAGATATCACCCAAGATCTTCACTCCCTTTTAATTGCTCATCATTATCAGATGATTTCAGATCTCGAACAATTTTCACAAGAACTCAACCGTCTCCTTCTTCTTCCTGGATGTTTAACGAAGATTTTATCGCTATTGTCTATAAAAACAGGTATGCAGGTCATTTATAATCCAAAAGAAGCAGCGCCTATTTTTGTGCCAGAAGCGACAGAAGAAAAACGAGAAACTTTCTTGCATTTTCTGAAAATCCAACCTGACGGGAAAGGGCTTGTTCTTCAACCCGTTCGTGCAATGGATTACCATTTTGCAAACCTTAGTCTTGTACCAGCACAGCATGCGTCCGTCTCAGATTATGACATGTTACTACTTGATCGTAGCGCAACCGCAATTGCTCAATATCTTCTTCGAGAGCTATATATTGAAGAAAAGAAGCGAGCACTAGAGACAGAGTGGTTATATGATTGGCTTGAAGGCAAGCACACGGAAGAGCGAATTTTATCCTATCTGGTTGACGTAGACGAAACGCTCATTCCACGTGGACTTCATGTATGTACATGCAAATTTAAAAAGCCACATGATTCATACACATCTTCTCAAATGACGTATTTCATGCTCCTTATGCGTTCGATGTTTGAGCAAGAAGGTTTTTTTATCTTATCGTTAACAACTCGGAATAAGCTGATCATTATCGTTTTAAATCGGCGGACAGAAGAAAATGTGGAAGAGCGTTTGCGTGAAGCTTTTAACCGTTTTCTACAAAGTGATATTTTACAGAAAGAAACCGTACCAGAAGTTGAAAAAATCGGAGTTGGTAAACATGTCCGATTATTAAAAGACATGCACAAAAGCTATGATTCGTCGCTTGAAACCATCACGATGAATGACAAGATACCGACACAATCTTCACTCGTTACCTATTACAACGACTTTCATATCTACCGTATGATCTTACATCTGGCAAAAGGAAAAGAGCTTAATGAGTTTATGTATGATTATTTAGATCCAGTTATTGAATATGATGTAAAGAACAATAGTAACCTTTTAAACACGTTGAAAGTCTATATGTGTTGTAATGGTTCAAAAAAGGAAACTGCTGAACAACTCTATGTAGTGAGACAAACACTCTATCATCGCTTAGAAAAACTAGAGGAATTGCTTGGTCAAGATTTCATGTGTTCTCCTAAACGTTTAGCAATCGAATTCGCTATTCATGCATACAGTTATTTAAAACAGCAAGGCTAAATGTGCAACGTGTACAAAACGTAACACATCCATGTTACGTTTTGTCTAATGAATGAAAGCTGTTACATCCCCTACAATGAAAATAGGAAAGATTAAAGGAGGGCATGTAATGACTGTTGTAAAAAAAGAAACCACTTTATTAAAAAACTTTGTAAACGGAGAATGGGTGAGCGCCAAAAGTAAAGATACGCTAGAGGTACCAAATCCTGCAACAGATGAAAACCTAGCATATGTGCCACTGTCTTCAAAAGAGGACGTGGATCTTGCGGTTAGTGCTGCATCAGCTGCCTTTCAGACGTGGAGTAAAGTACCTGTCCCTAAAAGGGCGCGCATCCTTTTTAAGTATCACTCCCTTTTAGTGAAACACCATAATGAACTAGCCGAACTAGTTGTAAAAGAAAATGGTAAAAGTTTTAAAGAAGCACATGGAGAAGTGCTTCGAGGTATTGAGTGTGTGGAGTTTGCAACAGGTGCACCTTCTTTAATGATGGGAGATAATTTATCGACGATTGCAGAAAATATTGATTCAGAAATGTTCCGTTATCCAGTAGGCGTAGTCGGAGGAATTACACCTTTTAACTTTCCAATGATGGTGCCTCATTGGATGTTTCCACTTGCGATCGCGTGTGGCAATACGTTTGTCTTAAAGCCTTCTGAACGAACGCCTATTCTTGCTAATCGTATGGCTGAATTATTAACAGAAGCAGGATTACCAAAAGGCGTATTTAATATCGTGCACGGAGCACATGACGTTGTGAATGGCTTATTGGGACATGATGACATAAAAGCAATTTCATTTGTAGGATCCCAACCGGTTGCTAAATACGTCTATGAAGAAGCTGCTTCTCGTGGTAAAAGAGTGCAGGCTCTTTCTGGAGCCAAAAATCATCATATTGTTATGCCCGATGCTGATATTGAGAAAGCTGTACAACAAGTCATAAGCTCAACATTTGGTAGCGCAGGCCAGCGGTGTATGGCTTGTAGTGCTGTTGTGATTGTTGGAGACGGTGAGTCATTTATTTCTGCACTTAAAGAAAAAGCAGATGATTTAAAAATGGGAAATGGTTTAGATGACGAAGTTCTATTAACGCCCGTTATCCGAAAATCTCATCGAGAAAAAGTACTCGGTTATATCGATAAAGGATTAGAAGAAGGGGCAGCGTTAATTCGTGATGGTCGCAGGGAAATGGATGCCCACGAAGAAGGAAACTTTCTTGGACCAACAATATTTGATGAAGTAACGCCTGAAATGACGATTGCGAAAGAAGAAATATTTGCGCCTGTTCTAAGCTTGTTACATGCAGATTCGATCGATTCCGCTCTCGGCATTCTTCGTAAATCACGATACGGAAATGGTGCGACTATTTATACGAAAGATGCAGGTGTGATTAGGCAATTCCGTGAAGAAGCAGATGCGGGGATGCTTGGTGTTAATGTTGGTGTACCAGCACCTATGGCTTTTTTCCCCTTTTCAGGATGGAAAGATTCTTTTTATGGGGATCTGCATGCAAATGGAAAAGATGGTGTGAACTTTTATACGAGAAGAAAAATGATTACAACTCGCTTTGACTACTAGAAGGGAGTGAAGAGTATGCAAACTGCTCACGAGAATCTTGCAGGAAAAGACGAGAAATACGTTTGGCATGCGATGCGACCATATGATCCGAAATCGACAATGGTAATTGAAAAAGCAAAAGGCGCGTGGTTATCTGATTACGATGGGAATCAATTTCTTGATGCTATGGCTGGTCTTTGGTGTGTTAATGTTGGATATGGTCGAGAAGAGCTCGCTCAGGCAGCTTTCGATCAGCTTAAAGAACTATCTTATTATCCCTTAACACATACACATGCTCCGGCAATTAAATTAGCTGAAAAGTTAAATGAAATGCTTGGTGGAGGATATGTCATCTTTTTTTCAAACAGTGGTTCTGAAGCAAATGAAACTGCTTTTAAGATCGCCAGGCAATATCATGAGCAAAAAGGGGAAGGTAGCAGACATAAAATAGTTTCACGCTATAGAGCTTATCACGGGAATACGATGGGATCATTAGCTGCAACCGGTCAGGCGCAGCGGAAGTATAAATATGAACCGCTTGGCCAGGGCTTTTTACATGTACAGCCACCAGATACGTATAGGGACGTAGAAGACGATCGAGTTCAACTTGCTTCAGTCAAAGCAGTTGACGATCTGATGACCTGGGAACTGAGTCAGACTGTAGCAGCAATGATCATGGAACCCATCATCACAGGTGGAGGAATTATCATGCCTCAACAAGATTACATGAAATCCGTAAAAGAAGTATGCGAAAAGCACGGTGCTCTTTTAATCTGTGATGAAGTGATTTGTGGTTTTGGAAGAACAGGGAAAGCATTTGGTTTTATGAATTACGATGTTAAACCTGACATCGTAACAATGGCAAAGGGGCTAACGAGTGGATACCTTCCTTTATCAGCTACAGCGGTGAAAGAAGAAATATATGAAGCATTTAAAGGGAAAGATTCATATGATCACTTTCGTCACATAAATACATTCGGAGGTAATCCTGCATCATGCGCACTTGCTTTAAAAAATCTAGAAATTATGGAGCGGGAAAAGCTTTTTGACCGGTCACAAGAATTAGGAGAAAAGCTGAAGCGTCAATTAACAGAGCAGTTATCTTCTCATTCCAATGTCGGTGATATCCGAGGGAAAGGGTTGTTGATTGGAATTGAGCTTGTTGACGACAAAAGATCCAAAAAACCGCTTGCAGTAGGTGAGCTTAATAAGGTTATCGGTTATTGCAAATCAAAGGGAGTAATCATCGGAAAAAATGGTGACACCGTAGCAGGTTATAATAATGTGCTTACGATGGCCCCTCCATTAATGATCGAAGAAAAAGACATCGATTTACTTGTGGAAACCATTGTAGAAGGATTATCCCATTTATAAAGTGCGCCTCGCGCACTTTTTTTCTTTGAGCTCGTTATAAAAAGATTGAATAATTAAAATAATTGGTTTATAGTAAAGGTGATACATACCGACTGGTTAGTTAATAAAGGAGGATGAAAATGAAAGCGATTCAATTAACAGAGTTTGGTGGTCCGGAAGTATTAAAACTAATTGACATGGATGTGCCTGAGCCGAAAGGACATGAAGTACTTATTGAGATTCAGGCAATCGGGGTTAATTACGCAGATACCGCAAGAAGAGAAGGGCAATATGTTGTGGAAACACCTCTACCGTATGTGCCAGGTTCTGAAGTGGCAGGTGTTGTAAAAGCAGTTGGAGAAAAAGTGACTTCTGTAAAACCAGGTTCTTCAGTGGTCACATTATTAGGAACGAAAAATGCAACAGGTTATGCAGAATATACGTTAGCTGATGAAAGAGGACTAATTGCGATTCCAGAAGGCGTAGATCCTCAGTATGCAGTAGCTCTGCCATTACAGGGATTAAGTGCTTATCACACACTTAAGACAATGGGACGTTTTGAAAATGGAGAAACGGTTCTGATTCATGCTGCAGCTGGCGGTGTTGGAACAATTGCCGTACAGCTCGCTAGACTATGGGGAGCTAAAACAATTATTGGTACAGCGAGCAGTGAAGAGAAAAGAAAGCTTGCAACTGATATGGGAGCAGATATTACGGTCGATTATACGAAAGATGGATGGGAACAAGAAGTTTTAGAAGCTACGGAAGGTAAGGGAGTAGACGTGATTCTTGAAATGGCAGGGGGAGACGTTTTCAGAAAATCCTTGAATTGTCTTGCACCTTTCGGACGACTCGTCATTTATGGGGTAGCAAGTGGAGAACAAAGCCGCTTTTATCCATCTTCCTTAATGGAGAAAAATCAGTCAGTTGTTGGCTTTTTCCTACCACAGATGATGCGTAAGCCGTCTCTTTATCAGAAGAGTCTAGAAGAACTCCTAAACTATATGCAGAGTGGAGAACTTAAATTGACCATCGGTGGGGTTTTTGAATTAGAAAAGGCAGCTGATGTTCATCGTATGCTTCAAGGACGTCAAACGAAAGGGAAATTAATCCTAACTCCTTGATAGAAGAAGGAAGAGTGCATCAAACAAAGACGACCAATTTCGGTCGTCTTTTTTATATGTAGAAATTAGTTTTAATATTCTCCGTTAGAAAATCGATATTGCCTATTCACTATGTTAACGCTTTGTGGTAATTTAGTATTGCACTGTGTTAATATTCGAAATATTTTTCAGTGAAACCTTGAAGTTATTGAAATTTTTTTCGGAAATTTGCTTGAAAGTTTTGTGAGCAATCTAATACTATGCTAAAATATCAATGAAAGCGTTTTTTTAAAAGAATGTTTCAAAAAGTGAAAAGAGTGTAAAGAACTAGTAAGAAACCAAACTTAAATGAAGTTAAAAACCGTTCAATGCACAATTTGAGATTAAACCCAGCAGGGAGGTAGCATGCTTTGAATACCAAACAGTCCAGAGTGGAACATCCATGGCAAGAATTTTATGGACCAAACCTTGGCTATGCCATTGAATTATACGAGAAATACCAGGAGGATCCTGAGTCAGTTGATCCTGAAATGCGCCAGAAATTTGATCAGTGGGGACCTCCACCTTCATCACAGGAAGTCATTGAATCTACTAGTCAGCCCGCAAACCTCAAAAAGGTTATTTCTGCTGTTAAATTAGCCGACAACATTCGTACATATGGGCATTTAGCAGCTGCAATTAATCCGCTAACGAATGAAAAATCTGATCAAGATTTCATGACACCTCAAAATTACGGGCTTTCCGACGAAGACTTGAAAGCGATTCCTGCTCAGGTTATTTGGGAGAATGCACCAAGAGATGTCACCAATGGATTACAAGCAATTCAAAAACTTCAGGATCTTTATACAAAGTCCATGTCTTATGAGTTTACTCATGTTCATGCTGAAGATGAGCGTAAATGGTTAGATGAGATGGTGGAGAACGATTCTGTCAGCCGTACGCTTACGAATGACGATCGTATCGCACTGCTAAGAAGACTAACAGAAGTAGAAGGTTTCGAAAAATTCCTTCATAAGACATTTGTTGGTCAAAAGCGTTTCTCGATTGAGGGCGTTGATGCTATGGTGCCAATGCTAGACGATGTTATTAAATGCGGTGCAAGTGATGGTGCGAAGAACGTTATGATTGGAATGGCTCACCGTGGTCGTTTAAATGTTCTTACACACGTTTTAAATAAGCCTTACGAAAAGATTTTTGCAGAATTCCACCATGCACCAAACAAAGAACTAGTTCCTTCTGAAGGTTCAATGGGTATTAACTATGGTTGGACAGGCGATGTCAAATATCACATGGGTGCTGACAGACAAATCGAGGATTCGGAAACAGCGAGTGCAACGATTACACTGGCCAATAACCCAAGTCACCTTGAGTTTGTTGATCCTGTTGTAGAAGGCTATGCTCGCGCTGCACAAGAAACGCGTAATGAAAAAGGTGAACCGAAGCAAGATTTCACTAAATCTTTTGCGATATTAATCCATGGTGACGCTGCTTTTCCAGGTGAAGGTGTGGTAGCAGAAACGCTAAACTTAAGTCAGCTAAAAGGTTACCATACGGGTGGCACAATCCATATCATCGCCAATAATCAGCTAGGATTTACAACGGAAAGCACGGATTCAAGATCTACAAAGTATGCAAGCGATCTTGCAAAGGGATACGAAATTCCGATTGTTCATGTTAACGCGGATGATCCGGAAGCTTGTCTTGCAGCGATGCATCTTGCGTATGAATATCGAATGAAATTTAATAAAGATTTCCTTATTGATTTAATTGGCTATCGTCGTTTCGGTCATAATGAAATGGATGACCCAGCTGTTACTCAGCCACATTTATATGAAAAAATTAAGAATCACCCTACTGTTCGAGCGAGCTATGCAAAGTATTTAACAGAGCAAAGTGTGATCGAGGACGGTCAGGGTGAAAAGTTAGATGAAGAAGTACTTTCTGAGCTCCAGACCGAATACGACAAGATCGCTAAAGGTGGAGACGGCGATGGAGAAGTACAAGAGCTTCAGCCACCGAAAGAAATTGTGAAGGGACTCCCTTCTATAGATACAGCTGTTTCACTAGAAACGCTAAAAGATATTAACAGCAAGCTGTTAACCCGTCCAGATGGATTTAATGTCTATCCTAAGCTTGAGCGCATTCTAAAACGCCGACTTGATATGTTAGAAGAAGGCGGTAAAGTAGACTGGGCGTTAGGTGAAACGTTGGCATTTGCTTCAATTCTTAGCGACGGAACGCCAATTCGTATTACAGGGCAGGACTCTCAGCGTGGAACATTTGCTCAGCGTCATCTCGTTCTTCATGATAAAGAAACAGGCGTAACTTTTTGCCCACTACATGAATTACCAGAAGCTGAATCATCCTTTGCGATTCACAATAGTCCACTTTCTGAAGCATCAGTGGTTGGGTTTGAATACGGATATAACGTATTTGCACCAGAAACGCTCGTTATTTGGGAAGCGCAGTATGGTGACTTTGCGAATGCCGCTCAGGTCATTTTTGATCAATTCGTTTCGGCCGGTCGAGCTAAATGGGGACAAAAATCAGGAATGGTTCTTTTACTACCGCATGGTTACGAAGGTCAAGGTCCTGAACATTCAAGTGGCCGAGTTGAACGCTTCTTGACATTAGCTGCTGAAAATAACTGGACAGTTGCTAATTTAACGAGTGCTGCTCAGTACTTCCACATTTTAAGAAGACAAGCGGCTATTCTAGAGAAACAGGAAGTGCGTCCACTTGTTATCATGACGCCAAAGAGCCTTCTTCGTAATCAGCGCACATCATCTCCTGGCTTTGAATTTAGTCAAGGCCAATTCTTGAGTGTTGTGGAGCAAGCAGGACTTGGTGAAAAGAAAGATAAAGTGGAGCGTATTGTTTTATGTACTGGTAAAGTAGCTGTGGACCTTGCAACTGAAATAGAGTCTTCTGATGAGAAGTACGATTGGCTACACGTTCTTAGAGTAGAGCAGCTATATCCATTCCCTGAAGAAGAAGTGAAAAA
>ENA-ORXC01000901-ORXC01000901.1-marine-metagenome-genome-assembly--contig:-NODE-901-length-19098-cov-59.245676_pt1 | contig 19098 bp, 16 predicted proteins | sample MGYA00237865_ERZ511478 | MGnify/ENA metagenome assembly ERZ511478 | reverse complement strand
AATTGTAGCCCGTAGGGGAATCGAACCCCTCTTACATGGATGAAAACCATGCGTCCTAGCCGATAGACGAACGGGCCTAGAACAATCGCTTAAATTGCGGATGCAAAAATAAACATATTTCTAGATGATGCAAACCATTTTTAAACTTTTTTTAAACTTTTTTAGTAAGCCTTGGCAAACAGCACTCTACGAGACGAACTTTTTCCAGAAAACACACAAGTTCCTTCTTCAATAATTGCATCCATAGGAATACATCTGATAGTTGCTTTAGTAATTTCTTTGATTTTGTCTTCAGTTTCGGTGGTGCCATCCCAGTGTGCGCTTATAAATCCACCTTTAGTGTTTAACACATCCTTGAATTCTTCAAAGGTGTCTACAGGTGTTATATGGTCGTTTCTGTAATTCTTAGCCTTAGTGTAGAGATTTTCTTGTATCTCCTTTAAAAGTGTGATAACAGTTTCTACTACTGTTTCTTTTGCAACAAATTCCTTTGTTAATGTATCTCTTCTAGCTAGTTCTACTGTGCGCTTCTCAAGATCTTTTGGTCCTATGCCTATTCTTAAAGGCACTCCTTTTAGTTCATACTCATTAAATTTCCATCCTGGTTTATGAGTATCTCTATTGTCAAATTTTACAGATACACCGTGTAGTTTCAGATCTTGCACCAGTTCATTTGCTACTTGAGATATAGCGTCAAGTTGCTCTTGGTTCCTATAAATAGGAACAATTACTACCTGAAAAGGTGCTAAGTTAGGAGGTAGTACTAAGCCTTGATCATCACTATGTGTCATAATTAGTGCTCCCATAAGTCGTGTTGACACCCCCCAAGAGGTTGCCCAAACGTGCTCTTGTTTTCCTTGGTTTGAGGTAAATTTAACATCGAATGCTTTTGCAAAATTCTGACCTAAGAAGTGAGATGTTCCTGCTTGTAGTGCTTTACCGTCTTGCATAAGCGCCTCTATACAATAGGTCTCATCTGCACCCGCAAAGCGTTCACTTTCTGTTTTAACTCCTTTTATAACGGGTACAGCAAGAAAGTTTTCTGCAAACTCTGCATACACATTATTCATAAGTTCAGCTTCTTGTAGTGCTTCTTCTTTTGTTGCGTGTGCCGTATGTCCCTCTTGCCATAAAAATTCTGCCGTTCTTAAGAAAAGGCGTGTGCGCATTTCCCATCTTACAACATTTGCCCATTGATTAATAAGTAATGGAAGGTCTCTATACGACTGTATCCAGCCTTTATAAGTATTCCATATAATAGCTTCACTTGTAGGTCTTACTATTAATTCTTCTTCTAGTTTGGCATTAGGATCTACTATAAGTTTGCTTGAATCTTCTGGATCTGTCTTTAGTCTGTAGTGAGTAACTACTGCACATTCCTTAGCAAAACCTTCGGCGTTTTTTTCTTCAGCCTCAAATAAGCTTTTTGGGACAAATAATGGAAAATATGCATTCTCGTGTCCTGTCTCCTTAAACATACGGTCAAGCTCTGCTTGCATTTTTTCCCAGATTGCATATCCGTAGGGTTTAATTACCATACAACCGCGTACTGCAGAATTTTCTGCAAGATCTGCTTGAACTACTAGTTCATTATACCATTTTGAATAATCTTCACTCCTTTTTGTGAGTTTCTTGCCCATAAAAACCTATTTTGGCACAAATATTGTGACTTTGCTTATCGTAAAATTACCAAGCGAAATTAGGTATTTTTACACCAAGCAACAATTAAAACAGCACCGATATGAATTTTTCTACATCACTCAGAACCTCAATTAAGAGTTTATCATTATCTGCACTGGCAGCTACATTACTAGTTGCTTGTAGTGCATCACAAACAGTTTATGACGATGATGGTATTTATAGTAGTAATGAAAGTGCTAATTCAACTACCCAAGAAGCGACTACTTCAAATGGGTCTAACACACAAGTCTATAAAAACTATTTTGAAAAGGGTGCCCAAGAACTTGGAGAGATTCAAGAAGAAGGAGCCATATTTACAGATATAGAAGAATATTCTTCTGAAGATAGTAATGCTATCTATGTTGACGGAACAGATTTTGAATCTGCTACCGGTTATGGTGCTTGGGGTGACGAAGTTCAAGATGTGCAAGTAACGATTTATAATAATAGTCCTTTATGGGGATGGAATCGCTGGGGCGGTTTAGGATGGAACGGTGGCTTTGGCTGGAACGGTGGCTTTGGCTGGGGTAGAGGCTTTGGCTGGGGAGGAAACTTCTGGTCACCTTGGTATGGTGGTGGTTATTACAACCCTTTCTGGGGTGGAGGCTTTGCTTACAATAGCCCATTTTACTATGGTAATTTTAACCATTTTAATAATAACTTTTATTACGGAAACCGTAGATATAACGGTAATAGAGTAGCTTACAATACAGGTAGAAGATCGATAAACGGTTCTGGAAGAAGAATGGGAGCAACAGATGCTATCGCTGCATCAAGATCAAGATTAAGAACATCATCTAGAAGTAGAGCAACTTATAGTCGTAACAAAGGTACTGCAAGACCTACATCTAACCGTAACGGTACTTATAGAAATGGAGTGTCTAGAGGAACGCCAAATTCAGCTCAACGACCATCTACAGGTTCTAGACCTAATACGTACTCAAGACCTTCTTCAAGAACAAGACCTACAACTAGACCTAGCAGTCGTCCTACTCGACCAAGCGGAACTCAATCAAGACCTTCTTCAAGACCTAGTGGAAGTAAAGCAAGACCTTCTTCAAGGCCTTCTTCGAGACCTACGTCTAGACCTAGCTCTTCATCTAGAAGAAGTTCTTATAGTAGACCATCTTCTTCTTCATCTAGAAGCAGCGGATCAAGATCTAGCTCAAGTTCAAGCAGAAGCGGTGGACGCAGAGGATAATAACTGCTAACTACATTTTAAAAAAAAACTACATATGAAAAAGTTATTATTAATGGTGGCCATTGCGGCCTCTGGAACAACTTTTGCCCAAAGTATAACAGAAGCACTTAATTATAGTACATCAAATACTACTGGTACGGCAAGATATAGAGCAATGGGAGGCGCCTTTGGAGCATTAGGAGGTGATCTAAGTGCTATAGGTGATAATCCAGCCTCGAGCGCGGTTTTTACTAAAGGAACTGTAGCGTTTTCGCTATCAAGCGATAATATAGATAATAGTACTACATTTCTGGGAAATGGAACTACATCATCAGATTCTGATCTTTCTGTCAATCAAGCTGGAGGTGTTTTTGTTATAGATGGAGCTGGAAACTCAAAATGGAATAAATTTACTCTTGGCTTTAATTACGATCGCATAGGTAATCTAGACAATCAATACAGAGCCATAGGTGTCAACACAAACTCAATATCTTCATATTTTTCAGATTTTGCACAGGGAGTACCGCTGGATTTACTGGAGACACTAGATGGTGAGTCTGTAACAGATTTATATCAATTTCTCGGAGAGACTGAAGGTTTTGGAGCGCAACAGGCTTTATTAGGATTTCAATCATTTATTCTCGACCCTGTAACAAATGATGCAGGTAATACGGAGTACTTTGTAAATACAGTAGGAGAGTCTTATGAGCAAGAATATTTATTTGCTTCAGAGGGTTATAGTGGTAAAGCTTCTTTTAATCTAGGAGCCCAGTATAATGATAAATTATACTTAGGTCTTAACTTAAATTCTCACTTTTTAGATTATAATCAATCTACGGTGCTTTTTGAGTCTAATGATGCTGGGCCAGATCAAGGTTTTACAAATGTTACAGATGTAAGATTTGAAAACAATTTAAGAACAATAGGTAGTGGTTTTTCTTTCCAGCTAGGAGCAATCTCTAAAGTGACAGAAAACCTTCGTTTAGGTCTAACTTACGATTCACCTACCTGGACTACAATAGATGAAGAAACCACTCAGAGAATCACAACCACAGCTGTAGATGATGCAGGTGTGTTTACCACAGTAGTTAACCCTAGAGTAACTAATGTGTATGAGAGCTATGAGATTAAGTCACCGGGTAAATATACAGGTAGTGCGGCATATCTATTTGGCAAGAAAGGCCTCATAAGTTTTGACTATTCTTATAAAGATTACACAACACTAAGTTTTAGACCAGATAATGATGCATTTTTTAATGCTCAAAATGCGGCTATAGATAATCAACTTCAGCCGGTTAATGCTTATAAGCTAGGAGGAGAGATAAGAGCTCAGGAGTGGAGTTTTAGAGCAGGTTACAGATATGAAGACAGCCCTTTTAAAGATGAAACAACTGTAAGTGAGTTAACAGGTTACTCAGCTGGTATAGGTTATAATTTTGGAAATATTAAAGTAGACGTTGCATATGATAACTTTACTCAAGACCGCACAAGTCCACTATATTCAACAGGTTTAGTTAATGATGTAACCGTAGAGCGTGATAATACCTCTATTATCGCTACGCTTTCATTGAGCTTGTAATAATAATTTTATTTATTCATCAATCAATAAAAGACTATCTTCGGGTGGTCTTTTTTTATTTTAATATGAGCTCAATTATTGCATTATCAGGAAGTAACAGTACAAAATCTATAAACACGATGTTGCTAGATTATATAGTTACTACTATTCATTCTCACAAGGCGTCTAGGCTATCATTATTATCCTATGATATACCTATGTATAATCTAGATTTAGAGCAGGAGAGGGGTATACCTGTGGATGTGCAGGTTATAAAGAATAAAATAGCCGAAGCAGATGGTGTCATAATAGCCGTAAATGAACACAACGGAATGGTATCTGCCTTTTTTAAAAACATATTTGACTGGCTTTCACGTGCAGACCGTAATTTTCTAGCCGGTAAAAAACTTCTTGTGGTAAGTACCTCTCCAGGAGCTCGCGGTGCAGCATCTGCTTTAAATTATATAAAAGAGACGGCACCACGTTTTGGAGGTGAGGTAGTAGAGAGTTTTAGCTTCCCATCATTTCAAGATAACTTTGACGTAACCCAGTCTAGTATTACAAACTCAGATCTTGAGATGGGTATTAGCCAAGTTGTGGCTTCTTTTTTACAAGCACTAGATTAGTAATCTCTAGCAACTTCAAGTAGTACTATACTATAAGGCGTGTCTAGTGATACCTTTCCATTTATTGCGGTAACCTCTTTTCCTGAGTATGCGTCTCTAAGTTTTTCCGCTTTCGCGAAAGCGTTACCCACTTCAATTTCCTTTTTACCCACAGCTAGGTCTAAACCTACGACTACTGTATCTGTAAAGTTGTCTTTTGTAAATGCTCTTTTAAAGACATAAGGAGCCTCGCTAAGCATCTCGTGAGTACCTGCACCCACAGATGGATGATTCTTTCTAAAAACACCTAGTTTTTGCCAGTGAGAGAGCACATCGCCTGTAGTCTCTGTGTCTATTGTTTCCCAGTTCATAAAGCTTCTTAGGGTTGCATCACCTTGAGTACCTTCTATAGTGAGATCACGTGCCGTCTCATCACCATAATATACTTGTGAGATACCTGTCGTGAGGAGGAGTTTTGTACCAGTTTCTATAGCTTTTGTGCGGTCTTTGTCAAATGGTTGCCCATCATCGTGAGAGGTTGCATAGTTTACAAAACTCTTGTCTTTAAATAGTGAGTCTTTTATGGTAGCATATTTATTAAATAAGGACTCATAGCTACCCTGCGCATCATACTTAAACTGAAAGTTGATGAGGTTATCAAATCCATTTTCGAAATAGTTTACCTTTTTATCGCCAAAATCATAAGCAAGTCCGCCGTCTACAGAGTAGTTATAGACTTCGCCAAACATAAAGAAGTCTGTGTCATCTAGTACTAGATCTGGGTTGTTGGTCTTAAAATCTGTAAATGCTTTATCTGCTTGAGCACGCAATACCACCCAAGACTCTTCATCTACGTGTTTTGTCGTGTCTACTCTAAAAGCATCTACACCATACTCTCGTATATAATCTGTAAGCCATTTTATGATATAGTTACGTGGTGTCTTTTTAAGATTATTTGAAACAAAGTAGGCATCTAGCTCTGCAATTTCTTCTTCATAGCGTCCTTCTTTTTTCCACTTTTCGATAAGTGTGGGAGGTAGTGTTACTTCTTTTGAGCTTTCTGTAAGGATATCTGGTAGATTTTCTACAAGGCTGCAAGCTGTTGTGTTCTCATAGGTGCTAAAAGCGCAGTTAGGATTTTCTCTAGCCCAGTCTGTACCCCAGAAAGGATCTTGCTCTGTTACCGGTCCTGTATGATTAAGAACCACATCCATAACGATACGTATATCATTAGTATGTGCTGTCTCTATAAGCTCTTTGAGGTCTTCTTTTGTCCCAAAGTTAGGGTCGAGAGCTGTCCAGTCTTTTGTCCAGTACCCGTGATAGCCATAAGTAACACCTGTACCTTCATCTACCGGGCCGTGTACTTGCTCAACCACAGGAGTAAACCAGATGGCATTAATTCCTAAATCTGTAAAGTAACCCTCTTTAATTTTTTTTGTGATTCCTTTTATGTCTCCTCCTTCAAAACCTCTTAAAGTGGCAGTTTCTTCTGTTCTATTAAAATTTATATCATTTGATGTGTCTCCGTTATAGAAACGATCTGTAAGTAGGAAGTACATATTTGAAGCTTCCCAAAAGAAAGGTGCTTTCTCCTTTACTGGGGCTGTAGCAACAGTAGTCTCTTCCTTTTTACAAGCTATAAGTAAAAGAATTACAGAGGCGCTTAGTAGTGCATATTTTAGTTTCATAACGATGGGTGTTTTAATAGTAGCTAATCTAGTAAATCCTTTTGAAAGTTGAGACGAGTAGATGCCTAAAGAAAATAGTACATTTACGCACTTAAAATATTTTATGCCTTCATTTAAAGTCTGGCTTAGTGCCGCTCGCCCTCGTACCTTACCACTCTCTATAGCTGGTATACTAGTAGGTGGTGGCCTAGCGTTACAAGAAAATGCTTATAATGGTCTCATCTTTGGCCTTGCTATACTAGCTACACTGGGGTTTCAAATCTTATCTAACTATGCAAATGATTATGGTGATGGTGTAAAAGGTACAGATAATGATGAGCGTGTGGGGCCTGCAAGGGCAATGCAAAGTGGCTTGCTCACCGCAACGCACCTCAAAAAAGCTATTATTATCACCTCGATTATCACTATTGTAATAGTACTAAGCCTTATTTATACAGCTTTTGGGAAGGATCAATTTATATTATCTCTCGTATTCTTTTTATTAGGTATAGCCGCCATTATAGCTGCAATAAAGTACACCGTAGGTAGAAGTGCTTATGGTTATAAAGGATTAGGAGATGTATTTGTCTTTTTGTTTTTTGGGTTAGTAGGTGTGCTGGGCTCTTTCTTTTTATTTACACAATACATACAGTTCATACATATATTACCCGCTATAACAATAGGTGCACTTTCTGTAATGGTATTGCATCTCAATAATATGCGTGATCGTGTGTCTGATACTCGTGTGGGTAAAAATACCCTAGCCGTTATTTTGGGGCAGAAGGGAGCTGTGCGTTACCATAACATCTTGTTTCTAGTAGCGATTTGTTGCTGGGTGAGTTTTATAGTCTTGAGGGCAACAGATCTTTTAGACTATGTATCTATCATAGCATTCTTACCGCTGGTTAAGCATATGCTTACGGTGAGAAATACAAAGGAGCACGCCTTGCTTGATCCAGAGTTAAAGAAAGTGGCGTTGTCTACTTTTTTACTTGCCGTACTATTCTTTGTGGGGAGTTATTTTTAAATGTAGTTTTTACGCTTTCGCGAAAGCGTAACATAAACCATAATAGTTCTAGTATTTATAAATAGGGTATAAAAAAAAGGAAGCATTACTGCTTCCTTTCTTTATATAACACTTAAAATCGACTAGTTTACAGAAGATGCAAGCTCAGATCCAGCTTTAAACTTTACTACATTTTTTGCAGCGATCTTGATAGTTTTTCCAGTTTGAGGATTTCTTCCTTCACGAGCATTACGCTTAGATACAGACCAAGATCCAAAACCTACTAGAGAAACACGTCCTCCTTTTTTAAGAGTACCTTCAACGTCTCCTAAGAAAGATTCTAATGCTTTTTTTGCTGCAGCTTTAGTGATACCAGCGTGCTCTGCCATTCCGTCGATTAATTCTGATTTGTTCATAATATAATTTGTTAATTAATTAATTGTGGTTAAACTGTATGTTTAATTCCCTAACAAATTTATACGGATTATTCGCTTACGCAAGCTATAGCAAGGGAAATCGGGGTTTTTGTTAATAAGTATGCCCATTTGTTGATAAAGAGGGGTGTATTTTGTAATTCTCTTAACGTCAATGGTTATGGGGGTTTAGCGCATTTTGGCATTTTTATCAAACTTGTAACCATTAAGTAGGTCCTTTACCGCCATCTTTTTCTTTCCAGAAAGCTGGATTTCTGTGATACAAATGTATCCTTCTGGAGTTGCAATGGCGAGATGATCATCTACCTGCGTTACGGCTCCTGAGGGAATGAGCATCTCTTTATCTGCTTTCGCGAAAGCGCTATAAATTTTTACGCGTTGCTCCTTGCCACCATTTTCTAGTATGGTATAAGCAGCAGGGTAAGGGCTTAGCCCTCTTATGTGATTGTAGATTTCTTGAAGTGGGGCGTCCCAGTTTATTCTCGTATTCTCACTATGTAACTTGTAAGCAGTCTTTAATTCTTTTGATGAGTCTTGTATATGTGTCTTTACATCATCTCGCTCAATTGCCTTAACCGTTTTAATTACAAGTTCTTTACCAGCTATCATAAGACGGTCGTGCAGGTGACCTGCATTTTCTTTATCATCTATAGCTAGTGATTCTTGTAAGATAATTTCTCCAGTGTCTATTTTTTCATCTATAAAAAATGTAGTTACACCTGTTTCTGTCTCACCGTTTATAATTGCCCAGTTTATAGGCGCTGCACCACGATATTGAGGAAGTAATGATGCGTGTAGGTTAAATGTGCCATAAGCAGGCATCTTCCATACCGCTTCTGGTAACATTCTAAAGGCAACCACAATTTGAAGGTTTGCCTTAAGTGCTTCAAGTTCTTCTAGAAAAGATTCGCTCTTAAGATTAGTAGGTTGTAAGATGTTGAGGTTTCTCGCTTTTGCAAATGCCTTGACATCGCTCTCTCGTATTTTTTGTCCTCTACCTGCTGGTCTATCTGGTGCCGTAATTACACCTACTACGTTATATCCTTCGTCTAGTAAACCGTGTAAGATGGTCACTGCAAATTCTGGCGTGCCCATAAAAACTATGCGTAAATCTCTCATAATAGGGTGTATGTGTTATTAGGTAAAATGGCTATTTTTTTCTGTTCCAAAAGTAGTCGAATAGAATTGATTATTGTCTGTTGTGGGTATGCTAGTTGTGCAATTTCTCGTGAACTTTTTGCACCGCCTTTAAGTAAATCTATAATGGCATTATCTATAGATGTTCTGGTTTTTATAACTGTACGGTTTCTACATACATCACAATTACCACAAGGCTCATCGAGCACTTCGTCAAAGTAATGCATAAGCTGTATAGCTCTACACGTAGTATCATTTGCTATATAGTCTTTAACGGCTTGTACTTGGTTTTTCTTGTAGTTTTCTTGGGTTTTTATAAACGGAGCAATCACATTAATCGTACGGTCATCTTCTCTAGGGACTAAAAAGGTGATTGCCGTGTCAAAGTTTTGATGCTCGTAATCTATTATATCATCTTGGTCTAGCGTGAGGAGCACTTGATGTACTTGCTCTAGAGTTTTACCAGCTTTATTTGCAATGATATTATAGTTGATATTAGTCACCTGTTCAAAAACTGCTCCATACGTACGTAATACAGCCTTTACAACATCGTCTAGTTGATTGTTTCGTAGTAAGTAATAGGTGAGTGCAAAGTCATTTACTTTAAAGTTAATAGTTGCTCTCTTTGTAAACTCTTGAGATAAACTTATGACGCTATTGCGATCTAATACCTGTAACGCATTATAGGTGAGAATGGTGTGCAATTTATATGCGCCACAAAACTCACTAAAGTTAAAGCGGTGTAAGCTATCTTGTCCTTCTCCGTATGAGATTTGAAAATAGTTTACTAGATGTTTATAGGTTTTTTTTACCGTATGAGTGTCTGGTATTACTTTAAGAAACTGGTTTTCTAGACGTACCTCGTCGTTCTCATTATATAATAATACGGCTTGAGATTCTTGACCTGCCCTTCCTGCTCTTCCTGCTTCTTGAAAGTAGTTTTCTATACTATCAGGAATTTCTAAGTGTACTACGGTATCTACATCTGCTTTATCTATTCCCATACCAAAGGCACTTGTACCCACCATTACCTGTACTTTATTTGTACGCCAGGCTAAGTATTGTTTATGACGTTCCTCCCGAGACATACCCCCGTGATATGAGGTGGCTGTGATGCCTCGTCCCTTTAAAAAATGAGCTGTATTAAGTGTTGCCTTTCTATTACGTACATATACAATAGCGCTTTGCTGTGTGTTTGCTAGTATGGTTTCTAGCTCATAAAACTTATCTGTAGCAAGTCGTATTTTGTATGTGAGGTTTTTTCTATGATATGAAGTTTTAAATAATTGTGGTTGTTTGAGATCTAGTAAAGTAGTTATATCCTCAAGTACCTTAGTTGTAGCAGTGGCGGTGAGAGCAATAATGGGGCAGTTAGGTTTTAAAGCTCTAAGTTTTGAAATATCTCTATATGCCGGCCTAAAATCGTGACCCCATTGCGAGATACAGTGAGCCTCATCTACCGCAATAAGGCTCACATTCATAAGCTTTATGCGTTCTTGCACTAGTTCTTGCTGTAATCGTTCTGGTGATAGGTAAAGGAGCTTATAATTACCATAAATACAATTATCAAGTAAGGTGTCTAGTTCTCCATAGCTTATGCCGCTTGTAATAGACAGTGCTTTTATCCCTTTTTCTTGAAGCCCCATCACTTGATCTTTCATCAAGGCTATGAGTGGCGATACTACAATAGTAATTCCATCTAATAGAAGTGAGGGCAGCTGGTAACATAATGATTTACCACCGCCAGTAGGTAATAAAGCAATGCTATCCTCACCAGCAAGAACGTTTTTTATAATCTCTGCTTGTTGCGGTCTAAAATTACTATGACCCCAGTATGTGATGAGTGTATCTTTTGCTTTATCTATCAAGAAGTAAGTGTGTTAAGTATAAATTGCGCTCTATCTTCTACAGGGCCAGTAGGTACAGGTATAGGTGAGTAGCCATACTGTTTATATGTCTGTACAAGATGTTCTTCTATTTCCTTTGCTTGGTCAAAGGTTTCATAACGTTCTTGATCAATCACGTGTATTTTTTCCCAAGTAGGTAATATAAAAACAAGGTCATAAGTGTGTGCCTTACAAGCCTCAATAAAATCTTCTGGATATTCTTGATTTACAAAGTCCATATATGCCACCGTGTCAGGTATGCCGCGATCTATAAAAACAAAATCATTTTTAAAACCCTCTACATCCTTAAATTGCTTGATACGTGCATCTCTTAACAGGGTAGAAAAGAGTAATGGCTTCTCTAAAAAAAGCTGGTCAATGCCCTCTTTTTGGGCATTGCTTATCACTTGTCGTGATATTTCTTCTAGGCAGGCATAGCCTAGATTTTCTAAGTGATTAAGTAATGTTGTTTTTCCTGTAGAAGGGCCACCTATGAGGAGTATTCTTTTTGGCATAAAAATGGTAATCTTTAAAGCAAAATTAAGCAAACTACAGGGAATGTGATTTCAGTATCTTTGCAATAGAAAATAAGAAGATGGATTCAGGAAAGAAAACAGAAGAATTTTACACAAAATTAAAAGCACAGCTAGCAGACACTTCAATGTGGCCAGCACCATATTTGTATAAATTTATAGTACCAGCAAGCGCCGAAAAGGAAGCACAAATCGTTAAGATTTTTGATCATCTAGGTGCCGTCATAAAGAAAAATGCATCACGCACAGGTAAGTACACTAGCGTTTCTATAAACGTGCGTATGAAAAACCCAGACGCGGTTATAGCAAAGTATAAAGAAGTGGCAGAGGTAGAGGGTGTCATCTCTTTATAGGGTGTGATTACGCTTTCGCGAAAGCGTACTTATAACAAATAACTGTTATCAATTTATTAAACCTGTAAGCATTTATACAAATTTTAGTATTTTGCAGGTGTCTTTACATAAAAGATAACTTCACTTAATTTTTTACAATTGATAGATCAATTAGAGTACAACACGGAGAGAGTCCATCTCATCATACCCGAGTACGGGCGCCATATTCAAAAAATGGTAAATGATGCGACGGCAATGGAAGACGCCGAAGAGCGTAACAAAACTGCAAAAGCAATTATTGCGGTGATGGGTAATTTACAACCGCACTTGCGTGATGTACCAGATTTTCAACATAAATTATGGGATCAGTTATTTATAATGTCTGATTTTAAACTAGATGTAGAGTCTCCATACGGAAAACCATCTAGAGAAGAGCTTGCAGAGCGTCCAGAACCTCTAGAGTACCCACAAAATCATCCCAAATATCGTTTTTATGGTAATAACATAAAGCGTATGATAGATGTAGCGGTCTCTTGGGAAAAAGGAGAGATGCGTGAAGGGCTTGCAATGACTATTGCAAACCATATGAAAAAGTGTTTCTTAAACTGGAACAAAGACACCGTAGAGGATGATGTAATCTTTGATCACCTTTTTGAACTTAGTAACGGTGAGATTAATCTTAAAGAGCGTGACGAGCAGTTACGTGATTCTGATAGATTAATACGTGCTAATAAAAAGGCTAAAGCTGCAGACAACCCAGTAAAGAAAAGAAATTATTCAAAAAACAATAACCGTAAGAAGCGTTATTAAAAAATATACCTCAATCTACCTATGGCAACATTTCAGATAGAAGGCGGTCACCAGCTTAAAGGTGATATTCAACCACAAGGAGCAAAAAACGAAGCATTACAAATACTATGTGGCGTACTGCTTACTCCTGAAAAAGTAACCATCAGTAACGTACCAGACATTATAGATGTAAACAAGCTCATTATGATCTTGCAAAATCTAGGTGTAAAGGTTGAGAAGTTAGAAAAAGGTGTCTTTACCTTTCAGGCAGATGAGCTAGATCTTGATTATCTAGAGAGCGAGAAATTTAAGAAAGAAGGAAGCGGTCTACGTGGTTCTATAATGATTGTAGGGCCTTTACTAGCACGTTTTGGCAAAGGATATATTCCTCGTCCAGGTGGAGATAAAATAGGTCGCCGTCGTCTAGATACGCACTTTGAAGGGTTTATAAAATTAGGAGCAAAATTTCGCTACAACCGTGAGGAGCGTTTTTATGGAGTAGAAGCTCCAGAAGGACTCACAGGTGCCTATATGTTACTAGATGAAGCTTCGGTTACTGGTACTGCAAACATTGTAATGGCAGCTGTACTTGCAAAAGGAACAACTACAATTTATAATGCCGCTTGTGAACCGTACTTACAGCAACTCTGTAAGATGATGGTGCGTATGGGAGCAGATATAAAGGGTATAGGTTCTAATATGTTAATTATAGAAGGAGTAGAAAAACTAGGTGGTTGCGATCACCGCGTTTTACCAGATATGATTGAGATAGGCTCGTGGATAGGTCTTGCTGCGATGACTAAAAGTGAGATAACAATCAAAAACGTGAGCTGGGATGATCTAGGTGTGATTCCTAACACCTTTAGAAAACTAGGTATCACATTAGAGCGCAAAGGAGATGATATTTATATCCCTGCTCATACAGATGGGTATGAGGTTGAGTCATATATAGATGGATCATTTATGACCATTGCAGATGCGCCTTGGCCAGGTTTTACACCAGACTTACTAAGTATCATACTCGTTGTGGCTACACAGGCAAAAGGTGAACTTATGGTGCACCAAAAGATGTTTGAAAGCCGTCTTTTCTTTACAGATAAGCTTATAGATATGGGAGCAAAAGTGATACTTTGTGATCCACACCGTGCAACCGTAATAGGACACAATTTCCAGTCTACACTTAAAGCAACAACAATGACATCGCCAGATATACGCGCTGGTATCTCATTACTTATAGCAGCCTTAAGTGCAAAAGGAACATCTACCATTCATAATATTGAGCAAATAGATCGTGGGTATGAAAATATAGATGAGCGTCTTAGAGCCATAGGAGCTAAGATTACAAGGATAGATTAATCTGATTATTATAGATATAACAAAGGCGCAAATTAAATTTGCGCCTTTTTTTGTTAATGTCATTTCTAAAACGATCTGTATATTACAGTAAAAGTTGAAAATCCCGTGACAAAAAATAAACCCATAATCATAGCGCATAGAGGAGCACAGTCTATCTATCCAGAGCATACAATGCAAGGATATAAAATGGCAGTACAACTAGGTGCAGATTATATTGAGCCAGACCTTGTGATGACTAAAGATGGTGTGCTCATAGCCCGTCACGAGCCATTTATATCTACTACAACAAATGTCTCAACACTACCACAGTATGCAAATCGTAAGACCACAAAGCTCCTTGATGGCGTTGCTGTTACAGACTGGTTTGTGTCTGATTTTACCCTTAGAGAGTTAAAAACATTACGAGCTAGACAGTCGTGGGCAAACAGAACGCACGAGTACGATGACCTTTTTGAGATACCTACCTTTGAGGAGATTCTCGCTTTCGCGAAAGCGCACAAAACCACAGCAGGAAACCCCGTAGGAGTTTACCCAGAACTGAAACATCCTACCTATCATAAAGAGCTTGGCTTGCCTATGGAAGATCATTTTTTAAAAATGATTAATGAGGCAGGTTATAACAGCAAAGAGTCCTCTATCTATGTACAATGTTTTGAGGTTGCAACCTTGCAATACTTGCGTTCAAAAAGTGATATAAAACTCATACAGCTACTAGGAGCAGCTGGTATTACAAATGATGGTGATCTACTATTTACAAAAGAAGATGGAAGCTACGACCCAGAAGGTCAACCATATGATTTTATAAAAAATAAAGATAAGCGCTCATACCAGTTTTTTACAACAAAAGAAGGTATGGAGTTTATGGCAAGCTATGCAGATGCTGTAGGCCCTTGGAAACCTTTTATTATCTCTGTAACCTCAGAGGGTGTATTAACCCCAGTAACAAACTTTGTTGCGCTCGCTCATAGCCACAATCTTGAGGTGCATCCTTACACCTTTAGAAATGAAGATACCAAGTGGGTGACAGATACTAATCATATAGATGAGTATCTACGTTTTTTTGAAGCAGGTGTAGATGGTGTCTTTAGCGACTACACAAATGAGGCAGTCGCTGCTAGAAGTAAATTTTTAAAAAGTCACTAGTTTATTTCTCCCACTCTGTGTGAAAAATACCCTCACGATCTAGTCGCTCATACGTGTGTGATCCAAAATAATCTCGCTGCGCCTGTATCACATTAAGTGGTAGTCGTGTTGAGGTGTATGCGTCAAAATACGTGAGTGAGTTAGATAAACCTGGTAGGGGTATCCCATTTACAGCACCAAAGGCTACAAGCTCTCTTGCGGCATCTACCGTATCTTGAATTTTTGGAATAAATGAAGGCGACAGTAATAGGTTAGGTAGCTCACTATCTTCTGTAAAGGCATCAGTAATATCTGCCAGTAGCTTTGCTCTTATGATACATCCTGCACGCCATATCTTTGCAATAACCGCGATATCTAGGTTATAACCATACTCCTTAGACGCATCTGCGAGTTGGTGTAATCCTTGTGCGTAGGTGATGATATAAGAGAAGTAAAGCGCTTTTTCTGTAAGGTCAGTAAGTTTTTCTTTTGCCATCGTAGCAACCTCTGGGCGGTCATAAAGCGAGTCTGCAACCGTGCGTTCATCCTTAAGTGCAGAAATCTCACGCATACTTACGGCAATATCTATAGAGGGTACTGGTATACCTAGATCCATTGCGTTTTGCGATGTCCATTTTCCAGTTCCTTTTTGCTTTGCTTTATCTAGTATTTGATCTACTAGGTCACCATCTGTGAGGGTGTCTTTTTCGGCAAAAATTTCTGAGGTTATTTCAACCAGAAATGATTGTAGTCTTCCCTCATTCCAAGACTTATATGTCTCGTGTAGTTCTTGATTACTTAGTTTTCCAGCCTTTTTAAGCACGTCATACATTTCAGACGTGAGTTGCATAAGTCCGTACTCAATACCGTTATGTACCATTTTTACATAGTTTCCGGCAGATTTTGGTCCTAGGTATGCCACACAAGGTTCCCCATTATATTTGGCAGATACTGCTTCAAAAATAGGTTGTACGGCAGCATAGCCAGGTTTTGATCCTCCAGGCATTATGCTTGGGCCTTTGCGAGCTCCTTTTGCACCACCAGAAACGCCAGCGCCAAAAAAGTGTATTCCCTTTTCGGCAAGGTAGGCTTCTCTTCGGTCTGTGTCTGTAAAGAAGGAGTTTCCTCCATCTATAATGATATCACCTTTATCTAAGTGCGGTAAGAGGCTTTCTATCACGATGTCTACTACTTTTCCGGCAGGTACGAGTAACATAATTTTACGTGGTGATGAGAGCGCTTTCGCGAAAGCGGAAACCTCTACAGTCGCATTTACTTTATCTACATTGCCGCCTTCATCTATGAGTGCTTGTACCTTTTCTGTATCAAGATCATTACCCATTGCTGTAAAACCATTATCTGCAACGTTAAGTATAAAGTTACGTCCCATAACGCCTAGTCCTACTAAGCCAAAATCATAAGTATTTTCCATAATTGATCTTTCTTTTACTACAAAACAACACCGCCTTGTAGCCGAAATTTTGTCTGTTACAATACACCACGCATCGCACATCAAAAATAGTGGAAAAATATTGGTTTTTTGTGGGTAAGTGGTGTCAAAGTCCGTTGGGAATGGTGTAAAGTTTCAATACTTTTGACCTGAAATAAAACTAGCTCATTATGCGCAAGACAGAGAATCAATTATTAGTCATTTTTGGCGCATCGGGAGACCTCACTGCCCGTAAATTAGTTCCTGCATTATATAAGCTTTATAAAGACAAGCATTTACCAGAGCACTTTGCTGTGCTAGGGGTGGCACGCAGCTTTATGACAGATGAGGAGTTTAGAAAACGTGTAGCATTAGAGAGTAAGTATCTTGATGATAGTGAGGAGTTTATAGCTGCATTTTCAGAAAAGCTGTTTTATGAGGACCTACATAAAAAGTACGATGTAGATTATAGGGAGCTTAACGAGCGTATTCAAGATCTTAATACGACGTATCAATGTGATAATAACATCATATTTTATCTATCTACACCGCCTAGTTTATTTGAGGCTATTGCAAAAAATCTAACAGCAAAGGGTCTTAATGATGAGCGTCTAGGGTGGAAACGCCTTATTGTAGAGAAGCCATTTGGTTACAGTCTTGAGACTGCAAAGTCACTTAATGAGGGATTACACAGATATTTTAAAGAATCACAGATTTATAGAATAGATCATTACCTAGGTAAAGAGACCGTTCAAAATATACTCGTCACACGATTTGCAAACAGTATTTTTGAACCTTTATGGAATCGTGATTACATACACCACGTAGAGATTACAAATGCAGAGAGTGGAGGCGTAGAGTCTAGAGGTGGTTATTATGACAAGTCTGGAGCACTTAGAGATATGTTTCAGAGTCACTTACTGCAGCTTGTGGCCCTTATAGTTATGGAGCCACCGCTCAGTGCAAACCCTGAGGAGATACGTAATGAAAAGATGAAAGCCCTTAAGTCTCTACGATTAATGACTGACCCAAAGGTGCTGGAAGAAAATACCATACGCGGTCAATATCTAGCCTCAGAAATAGAAGGAGAGAAAGTAAAAGGATACAGAGAAGAGGTAGATGTAGATCCAGATAGTACTACAGAGACCTATGCAGCTGTCAAGTTTTATGTAGATAACTGGAGATGGGCAGATGTGCCATTTTATGTGCGTACTGCAAAGCGTATGCCTACTAAGGTTACAGAAGTGGTGATACACTTTAAGTCTCCACACCATCAGATTTTTAAAAATTCTGATATGAATAAGGATAATAAACTCATTATACGCATACAGCCAGATGAGGGAATCTTAGTAAAATTTGGTGTAAAAGTACCAGGTCAAGGATTTGCAGTAGAGCGTGGTAATCTAGACTTTTATTATGAAAGCCTAGGTGACGAGTCACATATTATGGAGGCTTATGAGCGTTTATTACTAGACGCAATGCAAGGTGACGCTACTTTGTATGCCCGTGCAGATGAGGTAGAGGCAGCCTGGAGATTTACAGACCCTATCTTAGATCACTGGAAAAAAGGTGATGCAAAGATTTATGGATACTCTGCTGGTGTGTGGGGACCACAACACGCAGATGAGCTTATAGAAGGAAAGAGTATGTGGCGTAACCCTTGTGAGAACCTCGCAGACGATGCTGGATATTGCGTTATAGAATAACTAAAGAAACAAGATGAAACTACATATATCAAAAACTAAAAGCGACGTTGCTCAAGATTTTGCAAAATTTCTAATGGACCTTGCAAGTGATAAAAAGTCTATTACAGTAGCCCTTTCTGGAGGAAGTACCCCAAAAATAGTTTTTGATTACCTCGCGGCTAATTATAAGGAAACAGACTGGTCAAAATTCCACTTTTACTGGGGTGATGAGCGTTGCGTGTTACCTACAGATGAGCAGAGTAATTATAAGATGACGGTAGACCACTTGTTTTCTAAAATTGAACTACCAGAGGCAAACATACACCGCATACTAGGAGAGAATATTCCAGAGGCAGAGGCGGTGCGTTACTCAAAAGAGCTAGAAGAAACTCTAGCTTCTGAAAATGAGGTGCCACAATTTGACCTCGTGATTTTAGGAATGGGAGACGATGGGCATACGGCATCTATATTTCCGCACGAGATAGGTCTTTGGGATTCAGAAAACTGGTGTGAGGTAGCCACACACCCAGAATCTGGGCAGCAGCGTGTAAGTATTACAGGCGATGTTATAAACAATGCAAAGACTGTAGCATTTCTTGTCACGGGAGCTTCAAAACAAGAAAAGGTTAAGGTAATTATTAATAAAGAAGATAACTTTCTTGATTACCCTGCAAGCCTAGTCTCACCTCAATCTGG
>ENA-ORXC01000900-ORXC01000900.1-marine-metagenome-genome-assembly--contig:-NODE-900-length-19130-cov-60.993649_pt1 | contig 19130 bp, 13 predicted proteins | sample MGYA00237865_ERZ511478 | MGnify/ENA metagenome assembly ERZ511478 | reverse complement strand
GATGAATGGCATCACGTTGCGGTAATCTATAATGGAACTAGAGTTACATTTTATATAGATGGAGTTGAAGATACAGGTCGTAATCTACCTGCTCCTGCGGCTTCTAGTCAACACCTGCTTATAGCGGCTACAGACCACGCAAGTCCGTCAAACTTTTTTGATGGAACCATTGATGAAGTAAGAATATGGAATGATGACCTTACACAACAGCAATTACAGTTCATTATGAACCAAGAAATTGAAAGGTTTACAGATGCCTCTGTAGTAGGGAAAATTATACCTCAAAATATTTCTAAAAATGAAGTAGCTACTATTCCTTGGAGCAATCTAGAGTTATATCTACCTATGAATAGGTACACGTTTACAAATGTTAAAGATGAGTCTAACAACAACCACGTGGCTGCTATAAAAAATCTAGAAACTGTAGATTTTCAAACAGCTCCTCTACCATATGTTTCTGAAACTAATGGGGACTGGACTAATAGCAACACTTGGGAGAATGGTAGTACACAACAGATACCTGGAGCTGTTTCCATAGTAGATTCTAATGAGACTATAGACTGGAACATTGTTCAAACTTCACATAATGTAACTACTAATGAAAATAACACAGTCTTAGGGCTAGATATTATAACAAATGAATTAAGTATTGAGAACGATAGTAAAATTGAAGTTTCTCACTATTTAAAATTAGATGGTTTAATGGATTTAGTTGGCGAGTCTCAACTTATCCAAACGGAAAATAGTGATCTTGACCTAGCTAGTTCTGGTAGGCTAGAAAAAGATCAACAAGGAACATCAGACACCTACTCTTATAACGTTTGGTCTTCGCCAGTTGGTCTTGTAAATACAAGCACTATAAATCAAGGTCATTCTATTTCTACTATAATGAATGATGGTACAGACCCTAATAGCCCAGCAGCAATGACTTTTGCAACTGGATATAACGGAGCACCAACCTCTCCTGTAACAATAAGTGACTTTTGGTTATTTACATACCGAAACAATCTTGCAAATACCTACAGTGCTTGGGAGCATATAGGTAACGCAGGAAACTTAGTTGCGGGTGATGGATACACGATGAAGGGACCAGGTACTGGAGCAGTACCAGACCCACAGAATTATACATTTATAGGAAAACCTAATAATGGAACAACAGCAGAGCCTATAAACAAAACAATTAATGCAGGTAATCAATATCTTGTTGGTAATCCATTCCCATCTGCTATAGATGCAAATACATTTATAAACGATAACCCACATCTTACTGGAACCTTACTTTTCTGGGAGCACTGGGGTGGCGGAAGCCACTACCTGTCAGATTATCAAGCAGGGTATGCTTTATATACCTTAAGTGGTGGTACACCAGCAGTAAGCCATCCAGCTGTGAGTCAAACTGGATCTGGAACTAAAACACCAACTCGTTTTATAGCAGTTGGCCAAGGATTCTTTGTCGAGGCTGTATCAACTGGCACTACTACTTTTAACAACAGACAGAGAGCGTTTGCAAAAGAGAGTACCTCTTCTACATTCTTCTTTAATTCTGATCAAGAAGAAGATACAGATGACAGTAACATTGAAGATGCCGTAGTGCAAGAAGAAGACCTTAGAGAGAAGTTTAGAATAGGGTTTGATTCTCCTAGTCAATTCCATAGACAATTGCTTATGACAATTGATGAGAACACAACTTTTGACTATGACAGAGCTTATGATGGCGTTATCACATCAAATCCTACTGAGGATATGACTTGGATGCTCGAAGATGAAATGGCTATCATACTAGGAGTACCTGCTATAGAAAACGATCGTCAATTTCCCGTAAGAGTTACTTTACCTATAGATGGAGAGATATCAATAGGACTTGATGACTTAGAAAATGTAAATACAGATAATGTATCTGTTTATGTACTTGATGAACTTTTAGGCACTACAACAGATATTACAAATCTCCAAGACAAGTATACCATAACACTCTCTGCAGGTACTTATGAAGATAGATTTTACATCGTTTTCCAAAGAGCAGAAAGTGAAGGCCAAGAGGAAGAAGAAACTACAGATGAAGAAGAGCAAGAACAAACTGATGAGGAAACTACAGAAGATGACGAAGTAGCTCAAGATACAGATGTAGAAGAAGAAGTCGTAATAGAAGACACTTTTGAATCTGACTCTATTAGTGTGTATTTTAATATAGATTCACAAGCAATCATAATAGACAAATCGCAAGATTATGAAATAAAATCGCTGCAGTTGTTCAATATTCTAGGGCAACTTATAAAAGATTGGACTCCAGATAATGAAGCTACACATTTAGAACTCCCAGTACTAGACGTTGCTCCAGGGGCATATATTCTTAATATAGAAAAGCCACAAACTATGGAGACTCAAAAATTAATTATTCACTAGCATTGCTTATATAAGCAAGGTATTATAAAGGCTTCCATCTGGAAGCCTTTATTTTTTTAAGCTCTCTCCCTATTTTAACATCTAGCACTCATAAATCTTAGGGTAAAGTTAATTACAGTATATAGATGTTAAATAACATTCACTCGGTAATCCAAAGATTCTTACCTGGCGTAAAACCATTCAAACCATTGTTAAACTTGAATGAATCCAGATATGAATATAACGACCAATCCATCAAGAGAAATCCCCACAACTGCATCTTATAATAAAGAACATAACCCGCAGAGCTCTTTACAAAAAGACTCAAAAAACCCTTGGGGAGTATTTGTACTTCTCGCTACCTTTCTGCTTCTAGCCGTCTCAGCATATATCGCATATATGCTTCGTTATGATTTTTCACAATTAGACTTTGAGCGTAAGAGCTCCATATTTGGTTATGGCTTTATGACCTTTGCTTCTACCCTACTCGTTTTTAAAAGTAGTTTCTTTATCTATACCCTTTATCATTATTTTAAATACAAACCTGTAGCATCAGTAAGTGATCAAGAGTTACCCACTTGTACAGTTATTGTCCCTGCATACAACGAAGGAAAACAAGTATATGCAACCCTCAAAAGTCTTGCAGCTAGTGATTACCCTATGCACAAACTAGAACTACTGTCTATAGATGATGGTAGTCAAGACGACACTTGGTACTGGATGCAAAAAGCAAAAAAAGAGCTAGGTGATCGAGTTTCCATCTGCCAGCAACCTAAAAATATGGGGAAACGTCACGCCTTATACAGAGGCTTTAATGAAGGGAAAGGTGACATCTTCATCACAGTAGACAGTGACTCTATAGTAGATGCAAATACCTTAAGACTATTAGTAAGTCCATTTATAGGTAATAAAAAGTGTGGAGCTGTAGCAGGAAATATACGCGTGCTCAATAAAGAAAGAGCCCTATTACCAAAAATGCTAGATGTGAGCTTCACCCTGAGTTTTGAGTTTGTGAGAAGCGCAGAGAGTAACGTAAATGCAGTACTATGTACACCAGGTGCACTAGCAGCATACAGAAGAGATGCAGTATTTGCTTGCCTAGATGAATGGATTGATCAAAAGTTTATGGGCAAATCTTCAGATATAGGAGAAGACAGAGCGCTTACTAATATGATCTTAAAACAAGGACTGCACGTGCTTTTCCAAAAAAATGCATATGCTTATACTAACGTTCCAGAAAAGTACAAAGGCCTTTACAAAATGTATATAAGATGGGGACGTAGTAACGTTAGAGAAAACCTAGCTATGGCAAAATATGTGTTTACAAACTTTAGAAAAGAGTCTAAAGTAGGCGCAAGACTGTTATTTGTAAATCAGTTTTTAACTATTTTAATGAGTTACCCATTTCTCATATTTATGCTCCTATTTGTAGCAACACATCCCATTTTATTTTTAACGTCAACTCTTGTAAGTATTTTAATTGTAACCACTTTTCCGGCTTTATTTTATGCAAGAAAGTACACCCCATCTGAGTCATTCTGGGCATATACTTACAGTCTTGTCTATACCTTTGGTTTATTTTGGATAACTCCATATGCCATTGCCACCGCAGGTAAAAGCGGCTGGTTAACACGTAGCTTACCACAAGCAGCATAAGTAAAATGTATTAATAAAAAAGCCCTCATTATTATTAATAAGGGCTTTTTTATTTTAAAGATAATTACGCTTTCGCGAAAGCGTAACTCAAACCAATAATTGAAACAACTCGGGTTTATCATTAAGATATTCACCAAAGAACTTACGCTTATGCATTCTCTCTACTAGAGGTTCCAGATCTTCTGGAGATTTTATCTCAATACCCACAATAGCTGGGCCTTGCTCCCTACTGGTCTTTTTTGAATATTCAAAATAAGTGATATCATCTGTATTACCGAGTACATCTGCCACAAACTCTTTAAGAGCACCCGCTCGCTGCGGGAATTTAATAATAAAGTAATGCTTTAACCCTTGATATAAGAGTGCTCGTTCTTTAATCTCTGGAGTTCTGGTAATGTCATTATTACTACCACTTACTACACAGGCTATATTCTTACCACGTATCTCCTCTTTAAATTGATCTAAAACCGCAAGGGTAAGTGCTCCTGCAGGTTCTACTACAATGGCATCTCTATTGTACAGATCTAGTATAGTCTGGCATATTTTACCCTCTGGCACGCTCACAACTTGATCTACTAGCTGCTGGACGATACTAAAGTTGCGCTCTCCTACTCGTTGTACAGCGGCACCATCTACAAACTTGTCTATCTCTGTTAAGGTGGTATTCTCTTTTTGTAAAAGAGAGTTCATCATCGCAGGCGCTCCTCCAGGCTCTACACCTATAATTTTTGTTTTTGGAGATAGATGATGAAACACACTAGATAATCCCGCGATAAGGCCACCGCCACCTACTGGTACAAAAACATAATCCAGAGGCTTTTCTGACTGAGTTACCATCTCAAGCCCTACAGTTGCCTGTCCTTCTATAATTTTTTCATCATCAAAGGGGTGTACAAAGGTTTTGTGTTGCGATATACAAGCTTCACTTGCTTTTGCATAAGCATCGTCAAAGGTGTCACCAGTGAGTACAACCTCAACCCAAGTGTCACCAAACATTTGTACCTGCTCTACCTTTTGTTTTGGAGTAGTTGCAGGCATATAGATGGCCCCTTTTATATGAAGTTTTGCACAACTAAGGGCTACACCCTGTGCGTGGTTACCAGCGCTTGCACAAACAATACCTGCTTGCTTCTGCTCATCTGTAAGCGTGCTTATTTTATTAAAAGCACCACGTATTTTATAGCTACGTACCTGCTGTAAGTCCTCACGCTTTAAAAACACCTCAGCATCATACTTTTTTGAGTATGTAAAACTGCGCATAAACGGTGTCTTTGAGACCACTTTGCGCACCCTGTTTGCCGCATCTGTTACAGATTTGAGTGTGGGTATGTATGTTTTGAGCGTTTCTTCCATAAGTATCCACCGCGAGGTGGCAATAAGTACTAGCTTAGAACAGCTTCTTGCTCTTCGGTTTTTACCTTTTTCATTGCAACCATTGCTTTACGTAGGGTTGCTCCTATTTCTTCTACAGGGTGGTTACGTATGGCATCATTTACAGCAATGAGCTCTTGATTATCTACTCCATTATCGTGAGTAAAAGAAGTACCTATAATATCTGTATCTACCGTTTTCATAAAGTCTGTAAGGAGCGGTTTACAAGCGTGATCAAAAAGATAACAACCATACTCTGCCGTGTCAGAAATAATACGATTCATCTCAAAAAGCTTCTTTCTTGCAATGGTATTTGCAATAAGTGGTGTCTCGTGTAGTGACTCATAATAAGCACTTTCTTCTATAATACCTGCAGCTGTCATCGTTTCAAACGCTAGCTCTACACCAGCCTTTACCATTGCTACCATAAGCACACCGTGGTCAAAATACTCTTGCTCACTTATCTCTTGTGATGTGATTTCTTGCTTTTCGAAGTTGGTCTCTCCAGTGGCAGCTCTCCAGGTGTGAAGATTTTTATCATCTGCAGCCCAGTCTTCCATCATAGTTTTTGAGAAGTGACCAGAGATAATATCATCCATATGCTTCTCAAAAAGCGGTCTCATTATATCCTTAAGCTCTTCTGATAGGTTATATGCTTTAATCTTAGACGGGTTATCTAGACGATCCATCATATTTGTGATACCACCGTGCTTAAGTGCTTCTGTAATAGTCTCCCATCCATACTGTATGAGTTTACCTGCATATGCCGGGTCTATACCCTTCTCTACCATTTTATCAAAACAGAGTATCGATCCCGTTTGTAACACACCACATAAGATGGTTTGCTCGCCCATAAGATCAGACTTTACCTCTGCCACAAAAGAAGATTCTAGTACTCCTGCTCTGTGACCACCTGTAGCCGCTGCATATGCTTTAGCTTGAGCAAGCCCCTTTCCTTCTGGATCATTATCTGGGTGTACTGCAATAAGTGTAGGCACGCCAAAACCTCTTTTATATTCCTCACGTACCTCAGACCCTGGACACTTAGGAGCTACCATAATTACCGTAAGGTCATCACGTACCTGCATCCCTTCTTCTACAATATTAAAACCGTGCGAGTAAGCAAGTGTTGCTCCTTGCTTCATAAGCGGCATAACTGCTTTTACTACGGCTGTATGCTGCTTGTCTGGAGTAAGGTTTAAAACTAGATCTGCCGTAGGGATTAATTCTTCATAAGTTCCTACCGTAAAACCATTTGAAGTGGCATTTTTATAAGACTGGCGCTTTTCTGTAATTGCTCCTTCTCTTAGTGCATAAGAAATATCACAGCCGCTATCTCTCATATTGAGACCTTGGTTAAGTCCTTGTGCACCGCACCCTACAATCACGATTTTCTTATCTGCAATGGCAGCAATACCATCTTCAAACTCACTGGCATCCATAAAGCGGCATTTTCCCAGTTGTGATAATTGATCCCTTAGTGGTAATGTGTTAAAATAATTTTTCATTGTAATTACATTGCGGAGAATTCTTTTTTTGCTTTCGCGAAAGCGGTCTTACCCTCCTAGGTTGTTGGATTAGTTCTTTTATATTAGTTATCTAAGCTTGGGATTTGCCAAAGGCGACCTCATTACTCTCTTCTATACGTTGTAATAATGTAGAAATAGGCATCTCTGTTTTTGTGACTGCTATTCTACCAGAGCGTGTAAATTGCATTATCCCAAAAGGTTTAAGCTCTCTATGTACAAGCTCAATCTCTGAGCGTCTTCCTGCTTTTTCGAGCACAAAGAAGTCCTTATTTACGGTCACGATACGCGCCTGACTTTCTTTTATAATATTTTGAATTTGAGGCTCTTCAAAAAGTAAATTTGACTTAATTTTAAATAGCGCACTCTCTGTAAAGATGGTTTCCTCATCTGTGTGATAAAATGCCTTTATCACCTCAACTTGACGTTCTATCTGGCCTTGTATTTTTGCCATTTGCTCTTCTGTGACATTTACTACGATGATAAATTTAAACACATCATCTATCTCACTTTCTGAGGCAGAAAGGCTTTCTATATTAATCTTACGACGCTGAAATATAGCCGAAATACGGTTTAATAACCCAATATTATTTTCGGTATATATGTTTACGGTAAATGTTTTTACTTCACTCATAGGTAACCTGTTTATGTATACTTTGTACTGCTGTATATACTGGTTATTATTCTAATCTTATATCTGATACAGATGCTCCTGTAGGTATCATAGGGAAAACGTTATCTTCCTTCTCTACCATTACTTCTAAGAAGAAACTGTCCTTTGAAGCAATCATCTTCTCTACAGCTGGCCCTAGTTCTTCTCTAGTACTTACCTTCTGGTTATCTATATCATAAGCTTCTGCTATTTTACAGAAATTAGGATTTTTCATAGTGGTGCTTGCGTATCGCTTATCAAAAAATAGCTGTTGCCACTGGCGCACCATTCCTAAAAATTCGTTGTTAAGCACAACTATCTTAACCGGCACCTCTGCTTGAAAGATGACACCTAGCTCTTGTATAGTCATCTGGTAACCACCGTCACCTATAATGGCCACCACTTCTCGCTCTGGCGCTCCCATTTTTGCCCCTATGGCTGCTGGTAATGCAAATCCCATTGTACCTAGCCCTCCAGAAGTGATATTACTTTTAGACTTTTTAAAGTCTGCATAGCGTATACCTACCATCTGGTGCTGTCCTACGTCTGTTACAATAATAGCTTCACCATTAGTTTGTTTATTGATAAGGTTTACAACCTCACCCATTGTGAGGCCTTCCTTAGTAGGTAAAATGTCATTCTTTATGACCTTCTCATACTCGATAGCATAGAGATCTTTAAATTTTTGGTGCCACGCCTTATGGCTCTTTTGTTCTATATGAGGTAAGATTTTTGCCAGTGTCTCTTTTGAGTTACCTAGTACTGCAATATCTGCCTTTACATTTTTATTTACCTCTGCAGGATCGATCTCAAAGTGTATGACCTTAGCTTGCTTTGCATAGGTCGCGAGATTACCCGTAACACGGTCATCAAAACGCATCCCGATAGCAATAAGAACATCACAATCATTTGTCAACACATTAGGTGCATAATTACCGTGCATACCTACCATACCTACGTTAAGAGGATGCTCTGTAGGGATTGCAGAGACACCTAAAATGGTCCAAGCGGCTGGTATCCCTGATTTCTCAACAAAGGCTTTAAACTCATTTTCGGCTTCACCTAGTATCACACCTTGCCCCCATACTATCATTGGTTTTTTGGCCTCATTTATAACTTTGGCAGCTTGAGCGATTTCTGTGTCATTTACTGCTGGTGTAGGTGTATAGCTGCGTATGTAGTCACATTTCGCGTAAGCAAAATCAAACTCTGCAAACTGTGCATCTTTTGTAATATCAATAAGTACAGGCCCTGGTCTTCCAGATCTCGCTATATAAAATGCCTTTGCAAGTACCTCTGGTATCTCCTCTGCCCTGGTTATTTGATGATTCCACTTTGTGACTGGTGTAGAGATACCTATGATATCTGTCTCTTGAAAAGCATCGCTACCCAATAAGTGAGACCCTACTTGACCTGTGATACAAACCATAGGTGTACTATCTATCTGAGCATCTGCAATACCCGTAATCAAGTTAGTCGCTCCAGGACCAGAAGTGGCAATGGCAACTCCTACTTTACCCGTGGCACGGGCAAATCCCTGTGCAGCGTGTGTCGCTCCTTGCTCGTGTCTGGTAAGGACGTGCTTGATTTTATCTTGATGCTTGTGTAGCTCATCATAAAATGGCATTATAGCTCCGCCAGGATACCCATAAATAAGGTCTGCTCCCTCTGCTACAAGACAGTGTATCAATGCCTCACTACCGCTCATTGTGGTAGTTGTAGTGTCTGATGTATTTTGTGTCTTCACGTCCATAGGTTGTACGCTTTAAATGTTATTTCTATTCTATCACGCTTGCTAGGCGTCTGTTTATTGTGCTTGTGTTGTGCTAGAACTCGTCTGTCACGCATCCCTCACTCGCAGATGAGACCATACGAGCATATTTATAAAGTGAGCCACGTTTTACTTTAAGCTCTGGAGCTACCCAGTTCTTTTTACGTGCTTCTAGTTCGCTCTCACTTATCTCAACATTAATTGTGTTCGTCTCGGCGTTAATCACGATGGTATCTCCATTTTCTATAAGCGCAATACCGCCTCCTACTTGTGCTTCTGGCGTGATGTGACCTACCACAAAACCGTGTGTCCCTCCAGAAAAACGACCATCTGTAATAAGTGCTACATCTTTACCTAAACCTGCACCCATTATAGCCGCTGTAGGTTTGAGCATTTCTGGCATACCTGGTCCTCCTTGTGGCCCTTCGTAGCGTATAACGACAACATCACCCTTTTTTACCTCTCCTGCACCTATACCCGCGTTTGCAGCATACTCACCGTTATAAACTCTTGCGCTTCCGCGAAAGTGTAATCCCTCTTTACCGGTAATTTTTGCCACAGATCCTTCACTTGCAATATTTCCATAAAGAATACGGATGTGTCCCGTCTCTTTAATAGGATTCTCAACCGAATGAATAACATCTTGATGTGCCTGAAGATGGTCTACAACTGCTAGATTCTCTGCAATGGTTTTACCAGTTACAGTCATACAGTCACCGTGCAACATACCTTGCTCTAGCATATATTTTAATACGCCCGGCACTCCTCCTACATTATGTAAATCTTCCATAAGGTATTTTCCTGATGGTTTAAGATCTGCTAGAAATGGTGTGGTGTCGCTTATTTTTTGAAAATCTTCTAGTGTAAATGAAACTTGTGCAGCCTTTGCTATAGCGAGAAAGTGCAGCACCGCATTAGTAGATCCTCCTAGTACTGTTACAAGTCTCACCGCATTCTCTAGTGACTTGCGAGTAACAATGTCTGAGGGTTTTATGTCTTTTTCTATTAGGTTTCTTAAAGCAGCTCCTACTCTAGCACACTCCGCAGTTTTATTAGGTGACACTGCAGGGTTAGAGCTTGTATAAGGCAAGCTCATCCCTAATGCCTCAATCGCGCTTGCCATCGTGTTTGCAGTATACATACCACCACACGCACCAGCACCTGGACAGGCTTTTTTTACCACCGTTTTAAACTCTTGCTCTGTAATACTACCAGCTACTTTTTCTCCCCAAGCTTCAAAAGCAGACACTACATCTAGCTTTTTATCTTCGTGACATCCTGGTGCTATAGTTCCTCCATAGACGAGTATAGATGGCCTATCTAGCCTAAGCTGTGCCATAAGAGCACCCGGCATATTTTTATCACAACCTACCACTGTAACCAGTGCATCATAAGACATAGCTTGTACTACAGTCTCCATTGAGTCTGCAATAATATCTCTACTAGGTAGTGAGTACCGCATACCAGGAGTACCCATTGAGATACCGTCACTTACACCTATGGTATTATAAATAAGACCTACCAGATCAGAAGTTTGTACTCCCTTTTTAATATCTAGTGCAAGGTTATTTAAGTGCATATTACAAGGATTACCCTCATAACCTGTACTGGCAATACCTACAAGTGGTTTTTTAAAATCTTCATCTGTAAGTCCTATAGCGTGCAACATTGCCTGAGCAGCTGGCTGCGTAGGATCTTGAGTTACCGCTTTACTATATTTATTAAGTTCTTTCAATGGTTTGTGGTTTTGACTGGTTAAAATTATTACTCTCTTACGGCACCTACAGACTCAGTATAAACTACACCCGACAACCAACGTGCACTTAAAACATTTAAAATGCTGTAAATCAGTTTTTTAAATCAATTTAAAATGGAATCCTACCCTAATTCTAGTCTTAGCATTTTTATCATAACACTAATTATCACAGCATAAACTGTGAGATTTTAAATATTTCATAATCTGAGTTATGTGCTGTGATCTTATTTATCACGTACCATAAAAATTCCTAAAACTTTGTCAATGAAGAAGAGATGCCGTAAAAACAGCTTATTTTTATAGAAAACACACATATTTTGAAAATTCCATCCATTCTTGAAAATCAGCGTGCCTTCTTTGCGACGGGTCAAACTAAGGATATCGCATATAGGAAAGCTGCTTTAGTACGCTTTCGCGAAAGCATAAAAAATCACGAGCAAGATATTATAGATGCACTGGCAGCCGATTTTAAAAAACCAGCATTTGAAACAGTTGCTACAGAAATAAGTGTTGTCATTAAAGAAATAAATCTTGCCATAAAGGAAATCTGGAAATGGCAGATGCCAAAAAAAGTAAAGGCTTCTTTACTTAATTTTCCCTCTAGTGCCGCCGTACATTATGAGCCCTATGGTACTGCATTAATCATTGCTCCTTGGAACTATCCCTTTCAACTTGCTGTAGGACCTATGATAGGCGCTATTGCTGCAGGAAATACAGTGGTCTTAAAACCTAGCGAACTTACACCTAACACGGCAAATCTCTTAGAAAAAATAATTACCGAAGTGTTTGACCCGGCTTATGTAAACATTGTACAAGGTGATAAAGAGGTAGCGCAAGAACTTCTTAAACAACGCTGGGATTACATATTCTTTACTGGTAGTGTACCCGTAGGAAAAATAATTTACAAAGCAGCCGCAGAACATCTTACACCAGTTACCCTAGAACTAGGTGGTAAAAGTCCTTGTGTGGTAGACGAGACAGCGCGTATACAACAAACAGCAAGACGCATTGTATGGGGTAAATTTGTAAATGCAGGACAGACCTGTATTGCTCCAGATTATATACTGGTGCACTCCTCTGTTAAAGATGCCTTACTCAAAGCTATAGATATAGAAATTACTAAGGCTTATGGAGCAGATCCAAAGATTTCGAAAGATTTTGCTCGCATAATCAATGAGAAAAATTTTGATAGACTCTCTGAGATGCTTGAGAGTGCAACTATTTATAAAGGTGGACAAACAGATAAAAATGACCTATATATTGCTCCTACCGTACTTAATGATGTATCTGTAAAAGATACTGTAATGCAAGATGAAATCTTTGGCCCTATACTGCCAGTGCTTACTTATGATAGAAAGGAAGATATCGCACTAGTCATCAATGCTATGGAAAAACCACTGAGTGCGTATGTTTTTTCGCGAAAGCGTTCTTTTAAGAATTGGTTCAACACAACTTTTTCTTATGGTGGTGGTGCTATGAACGATACACTTATTCATTTTATAAATGATAAGCTCGCCTTTGGGGGTGTGGGACATTCTGGTATAGGTAGCTATCACGGCGAGAAGAGTTTTTACACTTTTAGTCACGCAAAGTCTGTGGTAAAAAGAGGCACCTGGCTCGATGTACCTGTAAGATATGCTCCTTATAAAGGCAAATTAAGTGTACTCAAAAAATTTATGAAATGGCTATAACACCCTGTTAATCAAATTTTTAAAAAGGGGCATTTACCCCTACATTAAAAACTACACACCCTTTATCTTTACGTAAGTTTAATTCCCCCCTGTATAAGTAGATTATTATGGGTAGACCATCAAAAACCGAACGTTTAAAGAGTGCACGACCGTTTATTATGCCATCAACATTAACCTTTTGCAAACTAAATTTACAAAAGTTGTATGCACGTAGTAGACGCCTACAACTTACGCACTGGAATGAAGACCAAGATTATGCAGATTATATTAATAATCTATGGCTTACAATGCTTAAACACGATGCGCTAAAAGAGGAAGCTATAAAACTAGAAGAGATGCTAGGTACTGGTGATGCAGTACAAATATTAAGTGATATCGTTATGGAACATCGTCAATCAAGTAACGGACAATAAAATACCATCTCCTTGCTGCATTTGCGCAAGGATATTAATACTAGATTGCGCTATCTGAAGGATACGAGGATATCCCCCCGTAGTCTGGCAATCGCGCATAAGTATAATTATTTTACCTGAAGGTGTAAGCTGCACGGTACCAGGAATAACTGGGCTAGTAGCTATACTTTTAAGTTTATTATCAAATGGCTCTTGGAGCTGTACCGCCATTCTATTCCATAGTTTTGAAATAGTAAAAGGCACTGCCAGAAGTTGTTGTTCACTATGAGTGAGTAACCTATACTCTGGGCCCCTAAAAGCTTGAATAGTGTGAACCCTACCCGCACTCAAGTATGCTGATTTATATTTTATATGAGCCCCTTTACGATCACCGTAGGTAGAAATACCGAGTGATAATGTTGCCCCATTTCTAATTTGATTATCAGGAGTTATAGGTGTATACCAACTCTTACTGTTTAAAACTGTTGCAGTTTCTAGACCACCGCCAAAGGCTATATAACATCTAGTTCCCCGGCTAATTTTTGAGGTGTAGAGAATCTGCGAGGCTTTTGCAAGAGTTGGTACACCTATTTTTACTGGTGTCCCGTCTAGAGTAACATCCATATGTGCTCCTGTAATCACAAAATAGGTAGGGTGATTAAATCTAATCTTAGGCCCTACTAGTGTACATTCTAGCATTGCTGCATTAGGGTGATTATTGAGAAGTCTATTTGCTTGCGTATATGAGAGTCTATCCATCGCACCGCTTTCTGGTACACCTATCGCTGCATATCCATAACGACCACCATCTTGCACTGTTGTAAAAAAACCTTTATCTAATATTTGAATACTCTTACTCATCCTTATCACTTAACAAGTTATACGCCTCTAGAGTAATAGAAGTAAATTGGATTTTATCTCCAGCTTTTATAAGCGCAGGTGATGTTTTACTTATATCAAATAGGTGTAGAGGAGTTTTACCTATAACGTGCCAGCCACCTGGGCTTTGTTGTGGATAAATACCCGTTTGAGTACCCCCTATAGCTACGCTTCCAGATGCTACGTGTTGTGAAGGAGTTTCCTTTCTATTTAAAAACAACCTGCTATTTAAACCTTCTAAATAAGGGAAACCTGGCAAAAAACCGACAAAATGTACTGGATAGACTGGCGCAGTATGTAGGTTTATAATACTCTTTATATCAAGCCCCACCTTACTAGCATAGTCCTCAAGATCTGGAGCAATCTCTGGATGATAGCAAACTGGAATTTTATGAATTATCTCGTTAGCTTCTATTGATACTGTAGAGGAGTTAAGAATTTTATGAATGCGAGTCTCAATACCTTCATAATTAAAATGTACTGGATTTATAGACTTTACAAGTATCTCGTTATAGGTGGTCACCACCTCAACGTTAGTGAGCACCTGTAATTGCGCTTTCTTAGCTAGTAGCCATTCTAATAACTCGTGAGACGCTTTACTGTCTACCTGTATGAGTATCGCAAATTCTCCTAGCCGTGTTATAGCATATTGATAGGTATTCATTATATGATTTGTATTCCTTGTTTGGTCAACTTAGTATGTAAATTGCGTACTATTTCCAAAGCATTTTCTGTATCCCCGTGTACACATATCGTGTCTATTTTAAAAGAGAGATTTTTACCATCTCGAGTAGTGAGTATTTCATCCTTAACCATAGACAAGACGTGCGCAAGAACTTGCTTAGTATCGTGCAGTACACTCCCGTACTCGCTGCGTGAGACTAAGCTATAATCTGAATTATATGCTCTATCTGCAAACCCTTCTACAATGGTTTTTAAACGGGGCCTTGCAAGTCTAGCAATAAGAGATCCGTATGGCACGTAAAGTGCAAGGTTTTTATCTATACTGTGCACGGTCTCAATAACTATCATCGCTGTCTCCTCGTCTCTAGCTGCTTTGTTATATAATGCACCGTGAGGCTTAATGTGGTGTAATGGTAAGCCACTTTCTTCGGCGAGGTTTTTAAGGATTGTTATTTGATTTCTTAAGGACTCTTTGAGTGTTTTTTTAGAAATATCCATAGGTGATCTCCCAAAATTCTCTTTATCAGGATAGCTAGGGTGAGCACCTATTTTTACGTTATACGCTTTCGCGAAAGCGAGAACCTCACGCATCGTTTTTTCATCACCCGCGTGACCACCGCAGGCTATGTTACAAGAACTTATAAGAGGCATTAATAAAGCTTCATTACCAATACCTTCTCCCACATCACTATTAATATCTATGGAAATCATAATACCCCAAAAACTTTAAGAATCGTGCGGGCGCCAAGAATAAACACCACACACCAAATTACAATCGAAATGATGTTTTGTACTGTTGTATTGGTATGACTTCCTAATACCGCTCTCTTATTAATTACCCAAATTAAATATCCAGCTATAATAGGTAACAAGACTCCATTTGCCACTTGAGCAAACTGTATAATCTCTACTGGACTATAGCCTACAGAAGAAAACACAATACCTAATATGAGTATGGTTAACCATACTAATCTAAACTTAGTTGCTTTTAAGTTTGGTTTCCACCCCAAACAACCTTGAACTACATATGCGGCTGCCAGTGGTGCTGTTATTGCAGATGTTAGACCAGCAGCTCCTAGCCCTAGACCAATAAAATATCTAGCATAATCTCCAAAAAGTGGCTCTAAACTTCTAGCTAAATCTGCAGCATTTTTTACTTCACCACTTTGTATAGCTGCAGCACAAACTATAATAGCCATACTCACTAAACCCCCTAAAATTACAGCAACAACAGTATCTCTGCGCGCGGCAGGTATATCTTCTTTACCACTCCACTTTTCTGATACTAAAGATGCGTGTAAAAATAAATTATAAGGTACTACAGTGGTACCTATAAGTGCTACAATAGTAAGTAAACTATCATCTGGAAAAGATGGTATAAAACTTCCCTTTATAAGCGTTAGTATATCTGGCTTGGTCATTACAGCTGTGATTAAAAAAGCTAGACTCATAATAATCACAAGCGCTACAAGTATTTTCTCAAGAACCTTATAATTACCTATAAATAAAATAATTGCAGCTAGAGCCCCCAGAGATATGCTCCACGCGTTAAGTGTGAGACCACCTATTTTAAAAAGCCCAGAAAGACCTAGAGCTTCTATACCTAAAACTCCACCACTAAGGTTACCAGCTTCATAAGCAGCATTACCTAATGCTATGGCAGATAGCATTAAACCTATTGCAAAGATTCTAAAAAACTTATTTGATATGGTCTCTCGTATAACTCCAGCAAGACCCTTACCAGTTACAAGACCTATACGTGCTGCCATTTCTTGTAACACAATGGTCGCTATAATAGAGAGCACCATTGCCCATAATAGTGTAAAACCATAAGTGGCACCCGTAATTGTACAAACGGTTACTGTACCAGGGCCTATAAAAGCGGCAGCAACTAAAACTCCCGGCCCAGAGATTGTTCTTTTTTTGTAGTTCATTAAAAGCAGTATATCAAATTAACTAGAATACTGCGTTAAGATAATGAACTATGGTAGTTTATTTTTGAAATGAACACTAAATATCGCCCCTTCATCCTTTTTACTATCTACAGAAATCTGGTCACCCATATCTTCTATTTGATTCTTTGTCATAAAAAGTCCTAAGCCTTGAGCGTCCTCATTGTGATGAAACGTCTTGTACATCCCGAAGAGTTTATCTCCATACTTATCTAGGTCTATACCCACACCATTATCCATTACAGATAATGTCATATCACTAGCCGATGTGATTTCTGCATTTATAAATATTTTAGATAGACGTGTTGAGTCACTATATTTTATGGCATTAGAAATTAAATTAAACAAGATGCTTTCAAGATAGGCGGCATTATAGTTAATCTGTATGTCTTTAGGGATATTGTTAAGAACAATTACATCCTTTTCTTTAATCTGTGTTTCTAAATTACTCAGCGCATTTTCTACATAATCGTGCAAGAAGATAAGTTTTGGTGTTTCTGCAAGGTTTTTATTAGAAGTCGCTATTTCATTAAGATTACTAATGGTAGTACTCAATCCAGCCGATACATTATTGAGATAGTTAGACAGCTCATTTTTTTCTTCTTGAGACTCTGCCATATCAATAAGCTGTAAGATATTTTTTAGATTTCCGGCGTGTGTAATAAGATTATGAGAAACTATAAGAGCAAAGTTTTTAAGCCTACTATTATGATTTTCTATAAGTTTATTTTTTTCTAAAATGAGTTGTTCTCGGTTTTTTGACTCTGTGATATCTGTATGAGTGCCTATAACTCGTAATGGGTTACCAGCCGCATCCCACTTAACGACCTTACCTCTATCTTGTATCCACTTATAACTACCACTGGCTGTAAAAATTCTATGTTCATTAAAGTAATATGGTATCTCTCCGCTAAAATGATCTTCTATATCTTTAAAGTAATCATCTTTATCATCAGGGTGAACTTGATTGTTCCAAGTATCTTCGTGTGGATCTATATCACCACGTTCCTTCTCTAGTAGACTTAATGACTTATCTGAGTAAAAAACGGTTCCATTCTCAATATCCCAATCCCATAAACCTAAGTCTGACCCTTTAATGGCAAACTCATAACGCTCTTTCATTATAGCATACTCCTCCTCTGTAGCCTTTACATCTGTAATGTCAGAAACGTGACCTATCCAGTTGGTACTAAACTCAGAAGAGCGCTCAGGTGTTGCAAGTATTTTTATCCAACCACTTCTACCTGACTCTAGTGTATACCTGCACTCTAGCTTGAGTGGCGTTAAGTCTTCAAAAGATTTTTTGCCCTTTGTGACTAACAGCTTTTGATCTTCTGGATGAATACTCACATAAGCAGATCTGCCATCTTTCAAAAGATCAGAAACGTTTAAGTCATAAAGCTCCATAGCGTTATGACTTACATAAGGAAAATTAAATTCCTTAGTATTATGATTAAATTTTAAATCAAAAAAGAATCCTTCTAGATGATTCAAATATTTTTCTAAACTTTGCTGAGACTTTTGAGGACGCTCATCAAGGTTTTTAGGGTTTACTCTTTGGAACATAGGATTGTGCTTTAGATCAAAGTACAGCTTATACCAACAGGGCATAATCTATATAAGTTGAAAATCATACAAATAGCTTAAAACATCGACAAAAGTACCGATTTTATCGATAAAACGCAATATTTCAACTTTTTATTGTATGTTAAAACTACCCCAACCAGCCATCTCTATCTAAACTTCTATACTGTATTGCTTCAGATATATGTGTGCCAGTTACGACTTTTGAAGCTTCGAGATCTGCAATAGTTCTTGCAACTTTTAAAATACGATCATATGCTCTTGCAGAAAGATTTAATCGTTCCATAGCCGTTTTAAGTAAATCTTTAGATGCGTCATCTAGCGCACAATATTTACGTATTTGCTTCACATTCATCTGCGCGTTGTAGTTCGTTTTCTCGCTTTCGCGAAAGCGGTCTACCTGCAACTCTCTCGCAGCTGTCACACGTTTACGTATATCTGCACTAGACTCTGCCTTAGTCTCATCACTCAGTTTTTCAAAAGGAACTGGTGTCACTTCAATATGAATGTCAATACGGTCTAATAATGGTCCAGATATTTTACTCAAATATCGTTGCATCTCTGCAGGGCTACTTGTTACAGGTGCATCTGGATCATTAAAATAACCTCCTGGACTAGGATTCATACTTGCCACAAGCATAAAACTAGATGGATAAGTAACTGTAAATCGTGCTCTAGAAATAGTTACCTCTCGATCTTCTAACGGCTGTCTCATCACTTCAAGAACAGACCTTTTAAACTCTGGTAATTCATCCAAAAATAAAACACCATTATGAGAAAGCGATATCTCACCAGGCTGTGGGTAAGCCCCACCTCCCACTAACGCAACATCTG
>ENA-ORXC01000897-ORXC01000897.1-marine-metagenome-genome-assembly--contig:-NODE-897-length-19161-cov-55.045798_pt1 | contig 19161 bp, 17 predicted proteins | sample MGYA00237865_ERZ511478 | MGnify/ENA metagenome assembly ERZ511478 | reverse complement strand
TACGCTTTCGCGAAAGCGCACTCAAAATAATTATCTTTCGGCTCAAAATTTTACAGATGTCAAAAACAAATATCCTTATGGTGTGCCTAGGTAATATATGTAGGTCTCCCCTAGCCGAAGGTATCTTACGTAACAAACTAGATAGCGAGCAATTTATAATAGACTCTGCCGGTACTGGTGACTGGCACGTAGGAAATGCTCCAGATACTAGAAGCATAAAAGTAGCTAGAGATAATGGTATAGACATCTCACAGTTAAAAGGGAGGCAAATAGCAAAGAGCGATTTTAAAAAATTTGACCATATCTATGTGATGGATCAAAACAACCTAGAAGATGTACTAGCGCTTGCCAGTACAGATGAGGAACGCCGAAAGGTTATAATGATTTTGGACACCGTTTTTCCCGGTGAGAAGGTAGATGTTCCAGATCCCTATAACGGTATGCAAGAAGATTTTGAAAGAGTTTATGAGATGCTAGACCAAGCCTGTGAAGAGATTGTAGGACAGCTGCAGTAATAAATCTTCTTTGTGAGCAGCAATAGAATATGCGCTTAAGGTTGTGCATCTAGGTAAAGCTATTTATATTGCGTCTATCACGATCAGCTCCCCAACCATATGACTGACCGTAGACTTATCTATGAGCACATTTACAACTACCGGAAAATTATATCTCATACCTACTACTCTAGGCGATACAAGTGCTCTAGAGGTGATGCCTATCTCTGTAAAGAAAGTGGTAGAACTTATAGATACGTATATAGTAGAAAATGAAAAAACGGCACGCCGTTCTATTAAGGCTATCTCGCCTAGCAAGTCACAGCCGTCACTCACGCTATTTCAACTCAATAAATACACAGACGTATCTGAGATACCTTCATACTTAGAGCCTTGTTTACAAGGTGAGTCTGTAGGTTTACTCTCTGAGGCTGGCGTTCCTGGGGTTGCAGATCCCGGTGCAGAAGTGGTAAAAATAGCCCATCAAAAAGGAATACAAGTAGTACCACTAGTAGGGCCGTCTTCTATACTTATGGCAATGATGAGTAGTGGTATGAATGGACAAAACTTTGCCTTTAACGGCTACCTTCCCATTGATCAAAAAGAGCGCAAACAAGAGCTTAAAAGACTAGAACGCCTCTCATTTGAGCACAACCAGACGCAACTCTTTATAGAGACACCGTATCGTAATAATAAAATGCTAGAAGATATTTGTGCTACAGTACACCCAGATACACAAGTTTGTATAGCCTGTGATATCACCTTACCTACAGAGTATATTATCACAAAAAGTGCTTCTTTCTGGAAATCTAATGCGCCAGACCTACATAAAAGACCTGCTATTTTTATAATACACAAAGGGTTTTAAGCTAGCTCAAGTTAATAGGCTTAGGGAAACCGCGCTGTATTTTACGCACCATAGGCTCTAGTCCATTAACTTTTATTTCCATCATTTCTTGTAGCAACCTACCTAGCTTCCCTTCTGGAAAGCCTTGTTGCCTAAACCATACGTAATATGACTCAGGCAGATCTACCAGGTATTTACCCTTATATTTCCCAAAAGGCATTCTGTAATGAGCAAGCTCAATGAGGTGATCTTGTTGTGACTTCATTATAGCTTGTTATAAACGTTTTCGCCGTTTACGTATGTTGCACCCACTTCAAGATTAGGTATTGCATCTTCATCTACGGTCATAATATCTTGATCCATAATGATAAAGTCTGCAAACTTACCTGACTCAATACTTCCTTTTTCTGCTTCTTCAAAGTTTGAGTAGGCTGCCCATACAGTCATTCCTTTTAAGGTTTCTTCTCTAGACAATGCATTTTCCATCTGGTAGCCTCCTTCTGGATATTGTTTTAAATCTTTACGAGCCACTGCTGCATAAAATGTGTAGAAAGGTGACACCTGCTCTACCGGAAAATCTGTTCCTAAAATAACAAGCCCAGATTGTTTAAGTAGGTCTTTATAAGCATAAGCGCCTTTTATACGTTCTGCTCCTACTCTATCTTCTGCCCAGTACATATCACTTGTCGCGTGCGTAGGCTGTACAGAAGGTAAAATTTTATCACTAAAAACGTCAAAATCTTCTGTAGACACTACTTGAGCGTGCTCTACCTTCCAGCGTGGATCTTTTTTTGAAGTAAGAACCTTATCATATGCTCGCAGTACAACCACGTTTGCACTATCACCTATGGCGTGCGTGTTCATCTGGAAGTCTGCAGCAGCGATACGCTCTGCAAGTTCATTAATTTCATCTACTGGTGTTACCATTGCCCCAAAATGACCTTTTTTATCACTATATGACTCTCGCATCGCAGCACCTCTAGATCCTAAAGCACCATCACCATACACCTTTACAGAACGCACATTAAGACGATCTGTTTTAATCTTACCAGAGCTTAAGTAGTGATCTAAGTTTTCTTTATTGTTAGACAACATCGCGTAGATGCGCATTTTTAAGTCTCCCTGCTGTTGCAAGCTGTCTATAAGCTCTACTATATCTTTATTAAGACCCGCGTCATTTACCGTAGTAAGCCCGTAAGAAAAACAAAGTTCTTGCGCCTCTAGTAATACTTGAGCATTTTCGGCAACGCTGGCTTGTGGCATTACGGCATCTACAAGCGTTTGAGGGTTATCTATAAGTACGCCAGTCACTTTACCATCTACCAGCACAATCTCTCCACCACTTACCTTTGTGGTGTTATCTATTTTTGCAAGATCAAGCGCTTTCTGATTTACAAGATATGCGTGACCATCTACACGCTCTAGTACCACTGGTGTATCTGGAAAAAGAGCATCTAGCTTATCCTTAGTAGGAAATTCTTTTACCGCCCAGTCGTTTTGATCCCAACCTCTTCCTCGTATAACGGTTGCTTCTGGATTTGCTTTGGCAAAAGCGGTTACCTTTTCTATAACCTCATCATAACTTTCGGTACCTACGAGGTCTGCAATTTGTAGGTTTTGCCCCAGTCCATAAAAGTGACAGTGCCCGTCTATAAGACCTGGTAAAACGGTTTTACCTGTAGCGTCTATAGTTTCGGTGGCTTGATATTGTGCTGTTATATCTGCTGTGCTTCCTACGGCAATAAACTTTCCATCTTTTACGGCAAAGGATTCCGCTTTCGCGAAAGCGTCATTAACCGTATACACATTTGCATTTGTGACAATAAGGTCTGCCTCCTGCTTGTTATCGCAAGAAATGAAAAGACTAAGAACTGATAAAGAAAATAAAAGTTTACGCATCAAAATATGGTTTAAAGCATAAAAATACGAAAGAGAAGTTATAAGTGATTACCTAAGATTATTAATTTGTAAATCTACTTGAGCATCTTGAGGAAACCTATAATTAGAGTGTAGTTGTACGTCTATATCATAGGTGATACCATATAAAGCAAGCACGGCATCTACCCGATCTTTTTTAAGTTTTGCCTCTCGAGATTTTAGTACGTACATATTGTACATCCCTATTGCTTGTGATAAAATCTTAAGGGCAATTCCAAAAATTATAAATGGTATTAAGTATATTCTTAAACTATAAGAGCTTGATGAATGAAATGAATTATTAAGATCATTTATGTAAACTATAGAATAAGCAGCCAAACAAGTGACTCCCACACCTAGCAAGCCAAATATTATAGTATAGCTGTAGTTCCACCATTTATCTTTTATAGCGTGTTCATAAACAACGTTTACTTCTCTAAGTTGGTTTTTAAATTTTGTAGAAAACAGTTTTTTTGAGCAGGTACGATTAAAGGCTGGTTTTCGCTTTGTAAGATTGCAAATAGAACCTTCTTTTAGGTTTTTACGCTGGTGGTTACAGAGCTCGCAGTGCCAAGTGTTATTCAAAAGAAAAAAGGTTTTGCACTAATGTACAAAACCTCTTGTTTTTTAGTTTCGATTTTTTTCTAAAAATCTATGCGCAACCTCAACTCTGGTGATTGTGTTACAGTGAGATCTCCACCTGTAGCATTAATGTTACTTATACTATAATCTGGACAACACCCTGAAGATTCTTGTGTTTGTACTGTTGCATTAATAGTCACATCAAAAACACTTTCTTGAACGATGGTAGCCACCTCTGGAAAAACATATATGACAAGCTCTCCATCTTGAAAAACATAACCTTGGTTATATAAAAGCTCTAAGTCATTTTGTACGGTAACAGTAAATTCCTCTGGAGCTTCTCCATCTGTATCTGTATATAATTGCTCTCCAGTTTCGGCATCAAAAAAGGTTATTACCATCGCTGGGCCTGGCGCACAGAGTACGTTTGCACAATCTAGATCATCTGAGTCGCAAGTAACTAGTGACAAACTTAATATGATAAGAACAAGTAGCTTTTTCATACCTAAGTGTTTTATAAGAATACTTTATATATGAGATCTCCATCACTATCATCTACGCTAGTCACATTTGTAAATGATACGTCTGTATAATTATTTACATTACAACATTCTCCCTCTATAAATGTCACATCAAATGATAAGGTAGTCTCAAAGCCATCTGGCACGGCTATACGAAGCATCACATTGTTACGACTTTCAAAAAATGTATTAAGCGCTATTTGTGCAGTTTCAAACTCTTGAGAGGTACCTGTAAAGAATACAAAATCCTCATTAGTTTCTAGATCTGTTATAACTACATCTTCAAGATTATAAGTGCCGTTAAAAAACACATCTTCTTCTGTCTCACTATCTAAAAATTGTAATAGTAAATTACCAGAGGCACAATCTACAAGACTACAATCTGAAAGACTAGCAGAATCTAAATCAGAACTGCAAGAAACAGTAGCTATAAACAAGGCAACAATGCCTAACATTCTTTTCATTATATAGGGTTTACATAAAGGATGCAGGTACTACAGAAAGGTTGCTTTGTGATAGGTGTTATTTTTACTAAAAATCAAACTTATAAGTAGCACCTACCATACCTTGAAGTCCTTGCACTTCATAATTAAGCCATTTCTGGTAGTTACTATCTAGAATGTTATTAACTCTAGCAAAGGCAGATAGACGATTATTAAAGCGATAACCCACGTGCGCATTTGCATCAAAATAGCTCTCTAATGTTTCTATAGAGCTAGGCGTTAATATATCTACCGGGTCTTGACTAAATACAAGATCCTGACGCTCTCCTGTAAAAAATAAGTTTACTCCAGCAAACCATTGCTCTGTAATCTGATAATCTGCAAATAATGACGCTTGTAGGTCTGGAAGGTTCCAAGCCTCTGCTTCTACATCTGTAGTATATGAGTTAAACTGCCCGTTGAGCTTCATTTTAAAATTTGCATTTACATCAAAGTTAAGCTCTGCAAAAACACCTAATGTATTAACATCATCATAGACGATACCAAAGGAGTTTCCATTCTCATAGCCATTTTGCCCAAAGTTGTTACCGCTCTGCGAGTAAGGGTTATGCTGGTATAGCGCCTTACCACTCTCTGATGCATAGCTAGCACGTAGGTTATAGCTTAGGGCTTCAGAGAGTTTTCCTTTCATACCTAAAAATCCATCATACTGCTTATTTGTAGGGGCTACTATAAGTGTAGGTGATATAAAAGGATTTTCTTGAGCAAAGTCGTGGTAGTTATTCTGTATAAGACCTCCTTCAAGTCCTCCATAAGCAATAAAGTAATCGCCCGCTACTCTATAAGATGCAGCGATTTTTGGGTAAATAAAGAAGTCTGTCTCACTATTTTCTGTATCAAGAGATACAACACCTTCTACCCCTAGCTTTACCTCTAAGTCATCTCTTAGAATTACTAGACTTGGGTTAATACCTGCGTTTAAAAAGCTATAGTTAATCTCTGTCCCAGTTGTACCAAAGCTATTTGCAAAAGAACCACTCAGGTAATCTACAGACAGTTTTGTTGTAATTAACTCACCTGCTATAGGAAACTCAACCGTAGGTGCTACCACTGCTCTAAGCTCTGTACTCTCTAGGTCATCACCAAAATAACGCACCATTCCCGTAGCCTCCTTAAAGAAAGAATCTTTAAGACTTATAGAACCATTAAGACCAGCTGTGAGATATGAATGTGTTACATCAAAATCTTCTGTAAACAAAGGACCATCTGCTGGGCCTTGCAATTCCTTAAGTTCCTCCGGTATACCATACCAGTTATACACTTGATGCTTTGCATCTAGATCTGCGCGCCAAGTAAGATCACGCTCTCTTGCTCCATAATTGAGATTGAGACGACTATCGTAAAAGAAATCGTCTACCACAGTACCATCTATACCTCCTTGTGAAGAGTTATGATTTAAAAATACTCCAAAATCTTCTGTACGGCTTATTTGGAAATTGCTGTAAAACTCTGCTAGTACAGATGTAAAACTCCCAAAACCTAAGGTTGCGTAGTTATCATATAACTTTTCTTTTTTTGCTTTTTTTACAACAGCCGCCTTACCTTTTGCTGGTGTAAACGTACTCGCTACAGGTACAGAAAAGATACTGTAAGTCACTTTTTTCTTTGCTGTAGTAATAGAGTCGTTAAGCTGCGGCGTAGCCTTTACCTTAAAAGCGTCGCGTATGGTAGGCGTGTATGCCTTTACCACATTTACCACTTCTGTACCTATAGTAGACTCTTCTTCTTGAGCATAACTTACTTGCACAGCTAGAAGTGCTATCACAGCAACTATAAGTTTATATGATGTATGAAATGAACTATTCATAAAATGTGTTTTATTTTTTACGTTGTTAGACTAACGTGTTTAAATATATATTGTACTACTACTATTATCCTTTCTCTACAGAAGCATTTGTTCTTGCCTCTGCCTCTTTTATAATAGCAAGTTGCGTTTGTGCTTCTTCTACCGTTTCTGGATAATCTGCAAAGTTTGTGATTACACTCTCAAGTATATAAGTAGCTTGATAAGCATCACCTAGCGCATAAAAGTTTTTTGCCATAAGAACAAGACCCTTTGCTCCATACTCTTTGTAACCACTATAATCTTTTGCTAGTTTTTGAACAGCAACGTTAGACGCTTCATAGCTTGTTGCTTTATTTTTAAAATAAGCATCATAATACAAAGCCTCTGCCGCTAGAGAACCTGTTGCAATTTTTTGCACCTCTGCATAGGCTGTTTTTGCTCTTACCTCATCTCCTGTTTTTATAGAAGAACGTGCAATAATAATTTGAGCATCACTTTTTACAGTGTTGTCTATTTTTGAGTTTGCTAGCACTTTTGTAGCATAGATTACCGCTTGATTATAATCATCGCCCTCATAGTATGATTTCATAAGGTTAGATTGTGCAAAAATGATGTTTTGCGGGAAGTCTGCTTCTGTTTCTAGTCTTTGTAATACTGGGATGGCTTCTACATAATTTTCGGCAGTAAGGTATACTTGTCCCAGTCTTGCCAGTGCCTGCTCTGTAAACTCGCTACGCTCTTTGTCTATTACAAACTTGTAGTGTGGTATGGTTTGTTGGTATTCCGCTTTCGCGAAAGCGATCTGACCCACATAAAAATGAGCTTGTAACGCGTGCTGACCATTAGGATAATTAGTAAGGTACTCCTCAAAGAGTCGTGATGCCTGGTTTATATTATTTTCTACATACTGCTTCTCTGCAGAGGCATATGCAGCATCATCTAGCTCTGCATCTTCAACATCTATAAAATCTAGCGTGCTCACCCACTGGCCGTACTCATCTACACGACCTAGGTCTATATAAATAAGCTTTGCAGTAGTCACTGCTTGTAGTGCTTCTGGCGTACCGGGATAATCTGCCGCAACGCCACGTAGTATACGCAACGCCTCATCTGAGTTATTGTTATTATCAAGAATAAGTGCTTTTTTGAGCAGTGCTTTTGACACGTATGAGCTTCCCGGTAGATCCCTTACAAGCTTATCATAAGCCGCAATGGCCTGGTCATTATTATTTTGTGAGACATACATATTACCTAGCTCGTATAAAGCGTCATCACGATAGGTAGATCTCGGGAACTTAGTTGCAAAACTTTTAAGACCCGCTATCTTGTCACTATTCTTTTTTATAAAACCGTAGCTCATAGACTTTTGAAAAGTCGCATAATCTTGATCTGTCTCATTAAGAGCAATCGCACTATTATATGCCTCTAGCGCTGGCCAGTACTTACTGCTTATAAAGCGACTATCTCCCAGACGAAGAAAGGCGTCGTTAAGTCGTGTTCTATCTTGTACATTTCCTTTTGTATAATTTTCAAAATAGCTGGCTGCTTGCTCATAATTTTTATCAGAAAAATATGCGTAGGCCAGGTTGTAGTTTATATCACCATATTCTGGAGTACTGGCAGCATTACTGCTTCCTAAAAACTGTTTGTACCCTATGATGGCTTCCTTAAAATCATTTGCAATATAATCGCTCTCTGCTTTCCAGTAGGTTGCTCTTGTAACGTATAATGGATCTTGTGGTTCTTTAAGCGACTTTGTAAAGGCTGCGCTAGCCTCTGGAAATTTTCCTTCGTTATATAAATCAAGCCCATATAAGAAGGCTACCTTCTGATAAGCTTTCTTGTTATCAAAGCTGTTATTGCTCTCAAGCAATTGCATTGCCTCCTTATAGTTTTTTGAGGTGATGTAAGAATCTATGAGTAATGACTCTAGCTCGCTTTTTGCCGGAGATTTTGGGTACGCCTCCATATAATCTGCTATAACAGTAGGTGTAGGCTTATATGCATTACCTATCTCATAGCTAAGCTTTGCATAATTGAGACCACTGTCTTCTTTTATAGTCTCATTATAGTCCATCTCACTCGCATTTTTAAATGCGTTAAGTGCCTCTTGTTTTTTATCAAGCTTTATGTACGATTGTGCAAGGTGATAGTAAGCATTTTGTGCAACGCTGTTATTACCGTCTATAATTTTATTAAACTCATTTACAGCGCTCGCATAATCTCCTTGCTTGTAATAAGCATATCCTAGCTGGTAGTAATCTGTATTATTCCACTTACCGCGTTTACCTTTATACTCTTTAAGATATGGTAATGCCTCGCTGTATTTATTCTGGTTAAAGTAACTCTCACCTATTATTTTGTTAAGCTCAGACTTCTCTTTTGGGTTTGCATTTGCGAGCTGAGATTTACCTTCTGAGATGGCTTGGTCAAATTTTCCTAGTTTAAAATTAAGGTCTGCTTTAAAATAGGCAAGGTCTTCATTATATGCACCACCACTCTCTGCTTCTACCTCATCAAAAAGTTCATTTGCCTGCTCATAGTCATCCCCCTCATATGCCATAAAACCGATATAATACTTAGCCTGTGCCCCGTATTTTTGAGAATCGCGCACACGATTTAAGTATTTTTTTGCTTCGTCAAAACGCTTACTCTTAAAATAAGCATACCCATTATTAAAGTAAAAAGTCTCCTTCTCTCCCTCTGTGAGCGTTGCCTCATCTACACGATCATACCATTTACGTGCATAAGCAAATTTGCCATTTTCAAAATAATACTGCGCTACGTCTAGAAAAGCACTATTGCGTTTTGTACTTGTAGGGTACTCTGTCACAAAAGCAAGCATCAAGTTATCTGCTCCTTGCTGGTTGAGTCTCACAGCGGCATTTGCAATATAATAAGCACAGTCACCTTGTACTGTTGTATCATCAGTTTGTGCTTTTACTTCTTCAAAAAGTGTTTGAGATGCTAGGTACTGCTTGCTATTGTATAACGACAGTGCCTTATTAAACTGAGCGAGGTCATTTGTATAAATTGCAGATTGTTGCCCTACCGCAATACTGGTGTATAAAAATAATGCAACAAGTACGTACTTGATTTTGTGCATAGTTATGAGTTGTTTTATTGATGTTATGTGGGAAGAATTACGCTTTCGCGAAAGCGTAAAAACGCCCTTTTCTAGCCTGTTCAAAGTTATCTTTCTTACAGTAAGATAACGACCTAAATCTTTGTTAATTATGTGAAGTTGTAAAAAGGGTTTTTAACAATCTTGTTTAATAGCTCAAAATAGCGCTGAGCATCATATAACTGAGATACTTAAAGAAATTTTTAGAAGGTCATAAAACACTTTCATCTAAATTCCGTTACTTTGAAACTCAGACCAAAACTTATGTCACAACCCGTACTTCAATTATCACACGCCGCAATTTACCAACGAGAAAACCTCATTCTCTCTGAAGTAAATGTTACCATAGAGCCAGGTGACTTTGTGTACCTCATAGGTAAAACGGGATCTGGAAAAAGTAGTTTTATGAAAACGCTTTACGGTGACCTCCCACTCACAGAGGGTAAAGGAAACATAGTAGGCGTAGACCTTAACGGACTTAAAGAAAAGAATATTCCTTTCTTACGTCGTAAACTAGGTGTTGTTTTTCAAGATTTTAAATTGCTTAATGACCGTACGGTAATAGATAATTTAAAATTTGTACTCAAGGCTACCGGCTGGAAAGATAAAACAGCTATGGAGGCAAAAATAGATGCCGTTCTTGATAAAGTAGGGATGAAAAGCAAAGGCTTTAAATATCCTTATCAGCTATCTGGAGGTGAGCAACAACGTATCGCCATTGCTCGTGCTTTGCTTAATGACCCAGAACTTATTCTGGCAGATGAGCCTACAGGTAATTTAGATCCACAAACGAGTGTAGAGGTTATGGAAGTATTGCAGGAGATCAATAAAAACGGCAATACCATCCTTATGGCAACACACGACTATGCGCTTTTACTTAAATACCCTTCTAAGACATTAAAGTGTGACGGTAACAAGGTTTTTGAGGTTGTACAGAAGACAGTATAATCTTTTTATCAAAACAAGCTACCGGCTACCGTTTTTATAAGCGTAGGCATACATCATCTTAATATTGTATTTTCGTTTGCAGGTATGCTTTCCATTCTTATCCCGACATATAATACAGACATTACTGCACTCGTCACATCACTTCTTGATCAGACACGAGAGGCAGGAGTAGTCTATGAACTTATTTTTTGTGAGGATGCCTCAACTTCATACCAAGAACAAAATAGTGCACTCACCGCACAACCCTACGTTCGCGCACTTATAAATAAAACCAACCTAGGAAGAACAGCCACACGGTCAAAGCTTGCCAAAAACGCACAGTATGACTGGCTTCTCTTTCTTGATGCAGATGTTCTCATTGAGAATGATCAATTTATCAAAAACTACCTGACAGCATTACCAAGCGGTGACTCTATCATAGTAGGTGGTACTTCATATGTAGACATACCACCAAAAAATAAAGAGCTACGCTGGAAATACGGTATAAAACGAGAGGCAAAAAATGCCGAAATACGAATGGAAAACCCATCGTATATTATCTCTCAAAATATACTTGTAAAAAAAGAAGTATTCTTTAGTCTAAACATTGTAGAGAGCAGGCGCTACGGACTTGACAATATATTCTCTTATCAGATTTATCATCAAAAAATCAACGTATTACACATAGATAATCCTATTGTACATACCGGTCTTGAAGAGAATTTGATATTTCTAGACAAGTCACTACAGGCTATTGACACACTCATACATTATGAGCGTAGCGGGAGTGTAAGCAGAGACTTCACATCACTACAACAAGCGTATCAAAAATTAAAAAAACTCCGTCTAGACTTTGTATATCCTACAATTTTTAGTCTCTTTAAATTAGGCATACAAAACAACATCGTGAGTAATAGACCTTCGTTATTTCTATTTGACTTATTCAGGCTCAACTACTATATAAAAAGTCGAAAAAATGCCTAAATTCTCTGTGGTCATTACGGTATATAACAAAGCCCCTTTTGTAAAGGAGACCATAGAGAGTGTACTAAAGCAAAGCATTCAAGACTTTGAAATTATAGTAGTAAACGATGGCTCTACAGATGGTAGTGATGTTGTCATAAAATCTATAGCCTCAGAAAAAATTACATATCTCCCGCTTGCAGAAAATGTAGGAGCAGGCGCTGCACGCAACATAGGTATAAAATCTGCCAGAGGATCGTTTATCGCACTGCTAGATGGTGATGATTTATGGGTTCCCTCCTACCTAGCAGAAATCACAGCTCTTATTAATGTATATCCCGAGCACTACGTATTTGCAACAGCCGTGCTTAAGGAATATAAAAACTCAACAAGACCTAACAGTTATAGCTTTGAAAATCCAGACAACAAACCTTTTCTAGACCTTGATTACTTTACAAGCAGTTATAAAAACACACTTCTTACAAGCAGCTCAACAGTTTTTCACCGTTCTGTATGTGAGGATGTGGGCTATTTTAATGAAAAGATAAAAAGCGGTCAAGATACCGACTTGTGGATACGCATAGGTTTACAATACAGAATAGCCTTTAGCACAAAAGCGTGTGCAACCTATCGTTATGCGCCACAAAGCCTTTATAAAGGAACTCGCTCTGTAAAAGATAGACCAAACTATCTAGCATATTTAAAAGAAGAAAAAACAAACCACGGACTCAAAAGATTCATAGATCTCAATAGGTACTCGCTCATCATAAGAGCGCGACTTTGGGGTCAAGAGAAAGAAGTAAACACCTATCTAGAGCATCTTGATATAAATAACCTTAATAATAAACAACGGTTTTTATTAAGTCTACCCACCTACGCCTTACGTGTTGCTTTTAAGAGTCAAAGCTTGCTTGAAAGGGCTGGACTCAAACTCTCAGCTTTTTAGGGATTTGTAAGTCTCATAGTTACGTATATAATCATCTTCATCATACTCGTGAGATGCCAGCACGAGACATACTGCTCCAGAAGAAAAGTTTTCTAACTCTCGCCAGATATTTACATCTATAAGTAAGCCTTGATTAGGCTTGTTAAGCATTATACGCTCCTTTTCTTTTCCATTATCAAGCACTACTTCAAAACTCCCACTTACAGCAATGAGCAACTCCTTACACTCCTTATGAGCGTGACCTCCTCTATATGCTCCACTAGGCACATCGTGAAGATAATACACACGCTTTATAGCATAAGGTAACACCTCTTTTTCTATCACAGCTAGATTGCCTCTAGGATCTGTAATTCTTGGTATTTCTATAAGGTTTTTCATAAGCTATCTATTAATTTTTTCCAGTCTTGAGCAATGTGTTCTGGTGCCAGATGTTTTACACTTTCTTGCGCATTTTTTTGACATCTACTGGCAAGCTCGCCATCTAGCACAAATGTACGAATGGCGGTACTTAAAGCCACCTCATCATAATTTGCTACTAGCATACCGTTCATACCGTTTTGCACAATCTCTTTTGGTCCTGAGTCACAATCTACAGTTATAACCGGAGTGCCTAATGCTAGTGACTCTACAAGTACCATTGGGAAGCCTTCGTAGTGACTAGTGAGTAAGGTGCACAAAGCTCGTTCCACTACAGGTGCGGGATTAGATTGATACCCTATAAAGATGACTTTATCATTTATTCCCAGAGATTTTGAGAGTGTTGCTAGCTTTTTGGCATCTGGACCATCTCCCATAATCACTAGAGGTAGTTTTAAGTTCGCTTTCGCGAAAGCGGAAATCATCAAACTAAAGTTTTTCACATCGTCTACCAGTCGTCCATACCCTAAAAGATACGTCTCTGGAAGGCTTACATTGCTCTCGCCAAAAGTCATTTTTGGGATAGGATTATACACCTGGTGAATATGCTTAAAGTCATATCTCGCTTTAATTTTTGCAGCTATACTTTTTGAAACTCCTACAAAATGACTCTTACCATAAAACCATTTTGCAAGCATATCTGGTGCTGGAAAATATGTTTCTAATCGAGCACTTCGCACCATATAAAGTACCCTTTGGGCTTTATAAATGTACTTTGTGTATACCCATTCTTTTAAGGCAGAAGATCGAGATCTACTATCTATAATAAGATCAAACTGCTCATTATGTAAGTAATTCTTTAATCTTTTGAGGTGCTTATACTTTGTAATTAGGCCGTCGTCCTCACGCTTATCTGCGCCTAGATTAAATAATATGCCTTCATAGGGATAAGAAACCCCATCTCTTATACAGATGATATGTACCGTATGCCCAAGACCTGTGAGTACCTGTGATAAAAATGCCGTAGATCGCTCTGCACCACCACCAGATAGAGAGATGGTAACAAGTGCAATTTTTTTATGAGTATCTTTCGGCAACAGAAGGAGTTTTTGTTTACCAAATATAATCAATGCGCATCTTACTCGTAGGCGAATACAGCCGACTTCATAATTCTCTCAAAGAAGGTCTCACCGCATTAGGTCACGAGGTTACCCTTGTGGGTTCTGGCGATGGTTTTAAAAAGTTTCCCGTAGACATCACACTAGAAAGAGGTTATACCTCTGGCTGGAAAAAGAAGCTAAAACTGAGCATTCTTAAATTAACCGGCATTGATATTTCAGAAAAATCACTGCGTAACCACTTTACAAAATTAAAACCTCAACTTTCTGGTTATGACGTGGTGCAACTTATTAACGAGTCTAGTTTTAACACCACACCATCATTAGAACTTGAGATAGCTCAGTATCTCAAAGCGCATAATAAAAAACTCTTTCTCCTCTCTTGCGGTACAGATCACATAAGTGTTACCCACGCTTTTACAGACGAGTTGCCATACACAATTGCCACACCCTATAAGGAAGGTAAACTCACAAAAACATCGTTTGCCCCAGCGCTTAAGTACCTAGCACCCGCTTATAAAAAATTACACACGGCACTATATAAGCTTGTAGATGGTGTGATTGCTACAGATCTTGATTATCATTTCCCTCTTAAAAGTCATCGTTTATACAAAGGGCTCATCCCAAACCCTATTAACGTAGATAAGATACCTAAGCAGGAGATTGCATTTACGTATCCTATTACCATCTTTCACGGGATTAATAGAAATAACTATTACAAAAAAGGAAATGACCTTTTTGAGCAAGCGCTTGCTATTATAAGCAAGAAATACAACGAGAAGGTAAACATCATCACCACAGAAAATCTACCGTATGATGAATATATTACCGCTTATAATAAAGCACATATTGTGCTAGATCAAGTTTATGCCCACGATCAAGGTTACAATGCGCTGGAGTCTATGGCAAAAGGTAAGGTGGTCTTTACTGGTGCTGGCCCGCATTTTAAAGCACAATATCAATTAGATAAAACGGTGGCAATAGATGCGACACCAGATGTAAATGAAATTGTGGCAAATCTAGAAAAGCTCATAGCGTCACCTGCGCTTCTTGAAGAGATAAGTGAGAACGCACATCACTTTATAAAAACCCATCACCACTACACAAAAGTCGCCCAGCAATACCTAAAAGTCTGGCAAGCTACATAACTAAGAGAATGTAACTCCCGCAGCTACCGAGGATGTCACAACGCTTCCAGCAGCAATCACGGCATTATCACCTATGGACACGCCTTTCCAGATGCTCACATTATTGCCTATAAAAACGTTTTTACCTATCGTTACTGCTGCACTTGGTCCAGCATCGCTTCGGCGTCTGGTGGGGTCAAGACTGTGAAAATTACAATTATAAATGGAGCAATTAAGCCCTATGGTTGTATCGTCTCCTATCACAATCGTTCCCTCGTTTGCTATGGCACAAAAATTATTATTTATCGCAACGTTGTTCCCAAAAACAATCTCACTTCCCTCCTTTCTTGCCTCTATATAAGCATAGGTATTGTAAAATGATGGAGAATTAATGACACCTATTTGTACGCTTTCGCGAAAGCGTATCACACCCTTCCCATTAAGTTGTGCGGGTTGATAAAGCATAGGTTTACCGTCTACATAGGTAGTCTGTGAGAGCAACTTGTACTTCCAGATTCTAAATGATTGCAATATGTTACCTAGGCTACTCATTCGTTTTTGTAAAAAGCGGTTCCCGAAAGATAAACAGTAATACCAATAAATGCATAAAATAACTTAAACAATGTCCCATTGTAGCACCCTCTGCACCAAAATTTTGCACAAAATATATTCCAGAAGTATAAATTATAACAAGGGAGATCACCTCGGTAATGAGGAATAATTTGAGATTGTTTTTGGCAATAATTTGGTATCCTATCACTAGTGAGGCAACCTTAAAAAAATCTCCTAGCAACTGCCATTTAAACAATGAGGTCATAGGCATAAAATCTTCAGTAAATAATAACTGAACAATAAATGAACGCAAAAAATAAATAAGCAACAACCCGAGCCCAAACAGGGGTAAGATGGTTTTATAAAACCCGAAAATCTCTTTTCTAAAAGCACTGCTTGTGGTGGCTTTTGATAATTGAGGCAAAATATACAAGGTCATTAATGTCGCTACAAACTTAAAATAGTAGTCTGACACGCGCGTCATAGCGTCCCAGTAACCAGCTCCCTCCCCTATCTCTCGGCGTATCGCGATATATACAAGCGGTAACACAATCATAGAGAATAAGGCCATAAGCGTGTAAGACCCTAATTTGCGCAAAGCGCCTGTGTCAAATTTTGAGAATGAGACATTTTTCAATACGCTACCTTCTTTTCCTAAAGCAACTAGCGTAATCACTAGTATCACCGCCGGACTGACAACTAGCGCAACTAGTGCTCCTTGTACACCATAGTATATGATGCTTAAGATGGTTATGGCAAGACCTATCAGGTTAGAAAAGATTTGAATCTTCACCACCTTCTTATAAGCCGACTGTCCATTAATAACAGCTAGCAAAATACCGTTAAGTGTTATAAACGGTAGTGCTATTGCCAGCCATTTAAACACGTATGTGTACTGTGCCCCATCGCCAAAAATCTGGGTATTAAAATAAGTAGCCCCTACATATAAAATCGTCGAAACAATTATAGTAGCGATCAAACTCACGATGACAGCAGTAGACAATAACTTTGATAATGGATGACGCTCCTCATCACCTGTGGCAACATACTTTACTATACCGTTAGACAAACCTAGATTACCGGCCGCTTGCGTGGTGGTCATAAAATTGCGCAAATAACCCAGCAATGCCATACCGCGTTCTCCTAGATAAATAGCGATAAGCTTTGACGTGATAAGACCTCCCAGTATTTGTAAGCCCACACTTATTGCATTAAAAGAAGTAATCTTAAGTAAAAGATTATTTGCAATGCCGCTACGTAGTTTACCTAGCATTTAAAGTCGTTTATGGCTTTTATAATCTGGGTAATCTCCGTTTTAGTAAGTGATGGACTGATAGGCAAACTCAGCACCTCACTATGCAACTGCTCGCAAACCGGTAAGGACATAGATGCAAGCTCTTGTAAAGCCTCTTGCTTGTGTGGAGGCACAGGATAATGTATAATGGTTGCGACACCATTTACTTTCAGATATTCTTGTAATGCATCCCTCTGCACACAGCGCACTACAAATAGATGCCAGACGTGATCCTTACCCTCAGACCATTGTGGCAAAATAATATGTTCATTATTTATCCCTTCAAGATATTGCTTTGCAATAGCGATGCGCTTACTGTTCTGCGTGTCTAGATCTCTAAGTTTTATTCTCAAAAAAGCAGCCTGCAGTTCGTCGAGGCGGCTATTTACTCCAGTATATTGTGCGACATAACGCTCTTTAAAACCGTAGTTTCTATATTTTTCTACAACTTCGGCTAGCGCTTTGTCATTTGTGGTGATTGCTCCTGCATCACCTAGAGCACCTAGATTTTTTGTGGGGTAAAAGCTATGACCGCTCGCATCTGCCAGAGAGCCACTGCGCTTACCAGAAGCTGTAATTGCCCCGTGTGATTGTGCACAATCTGTAACGGTGAGTAGGTTGTACGCTTTCGCGAAAGCGTTAACCCTATCCATATCTGTAAGTCTGCCATACAAATGTGTAGGCATAATCACTCTTGTCTTTGAAGTGATTTTCTGTTCTAAATCGTTATAATCAAAGTTGAATGTGTCAAGATTTACCTCAACTAGTACAGGTTTTAAGCCCGCTTGTTTTACACCTATGATGGTTGCAATGTAAGTGTTACTCGCAACAAGCACCTCATCGCCCTCTTGTAGTTTACCTAGTATTTTATAGCCTTCCAGAATGAGCCTCAAGGCGTCAAGACCATTTGCTGTACCTATACAAAATTGAGTGCCACAGTAAGCTGCATACTCTTTTTGAAAAGCCGTTACCTCGTTGCCCAGAATGTACCATCCCTTCTCTAAAAAAGAATCGAACTTATTTTTAAGCTCCTTTTCATAAGGTGCGTTTATCTTTTTTAAGTCTAAAAATGGAATCATATCAAGACATCTTTAAGTAGTGAATGATTCTGCACGGCAACTTTATAGAATTTATGAACGTGGGTACGTGCTCCAAAACATTCTTTCCAGTAAGATAAGCCACTATTGAGTTTTGTGCCGCCCTCTTCGTTTGAAATACCAAAATCAAAATAGTCTTTATGTGCAAAGGTTTCCTCTATGAGTTCATAAAACAAGAAGTCAAGCGTTCCTAACTCCTGCTTATTCTCTCCCGCCGAAATATATTGAACGTGTGCCGTGGTTTTAGTCTCAAATATAGTTGCCCCTCCTACTATCGTATTATTATGGTAGACATTAAACTGCCTTATGTTTTCTGGAAAAGAAGCTTGTAGCTTTTTTATTTCCTCTAGGGTATGTGTGGGTTGTGATTGATGTTTTTGCTTTAGGTTAGGTACGAGTATCTCGTTCCAAAAGTTGTCAAAACCTACTTCCTCTTTTATAGCCAGACCTGCTCTTTCTGCCTTTTTTACTCCTTCCATACGATTAGATTGTATGGATAATGTATTCCTATAATCTATTACAGAAGCAGTATCTACCCGGTAACAGCTTGCACTGAGAGATTGTGCGATATACTCAAACTCATCACTAGGCATCACCGCATAAAACGTGGGAAGCTGTTTTAGATATAAAGATATGAAGCCTTGCTGCTGCGCATACTTTAATATTTCTTGAGTAATTGCTATGACATCTTGTAGTTTTTGCTTTCGCGAAAGCAAAATACCACCATACGTTAATCCCTGATGACTGTATAGATCATTCCCGTCTGCATTTGCCGGAAGGAGTGCTACAAGTTTTTCACCCTTGTAAACCAGCAGCGAGTAATCTGTAAACCTATCGCTGTGATACTCCATAAAGGAACGGTCGTGTAGAAAGGTCGCATTTTTTGCCTGTGCTACAAATTTGTTCCAGCGCTGGACATCTGCGGATTGATATTTTTTTACAGTATAGATGGTTTGGTTGCGAGTTTTAGGATATTTCAATAAAAGTAAAACTATTTTTAATTCTA
>ENA-ORXC01000894-ORXC01000894.1-marine-metagenome-genome-assembly--contig:-NODE-894-length-19210-cov-6.033764_pt1 | contig 19210 bp, 25 predicted proteins | sample MGYA00237865_ERZ511478 | MGnify/ENA metagenome assembly ERZ511478 | reverse complement strand
TCCCGCTTGCATGTCGCCCCATTGGTCCACGCGCGACCCGTTCGTTCGTGTCCGTCGGAGCACCACTGTACACCACACACAGGGGTGAGTGCTGGAGTGGCCGGCGTGCCCAAGCCACTTCGAGATGAAACGCAGGCCGCCCGTCAGGATGAGACGCACGGCGCGCGGCAGGCCTCCCACGAGCAGCCCGCCCTGCCGAAGACCGTCCAAATCCGGGGTGTAGACGGCAGCCATCGCTGTCAGCGCCTCGTAGTCATCTTTCGAGGTCGGAAAGACGCCGTACAGAATGGTGTTGCCGCGGCTCGATGGATGGGCTTGGTTACAGTTGGACAGAACAGCTTTACAAGTGCTATGTAGACCGCCCTTGTCCAAACCAAAGCAAATCTGCACGTCCCGCACACCAGGAAGAGGCAGCGCCGCCGCGCTATCTTGGCCATCAAACGTCTCGTTCGCCTCGATCTGCCGCCCGTCAGCGCCCCGTAGAAGGCGCTCCAGAAACTGGCCTGTCGCCTCAGCGTGGTCAAGCATCGCCTGGAGGGCGGCGCGCGGGCTCAGAAGGTGCGCGCCGCCGCCATTGACTCCCGCCGCGTTCTGCGGCTCCGCCGCGGCCAGAGTCCGGTCGGCGCGTAGGCGCTCGCGGCTGGCCAAGCCGGCGGTGGGGCCCAAGAGAAGGCGCACCCGCTGAAACAGCGCCCCGCTGATATTGTTGTCAATCATAAACTGGGTTTGGAGACGTACTGGGAGCGCGCTCAGCGCGGCGGCCGGAGCCACCGCGACGCCGCCGCAGTGCATGGCGCGGCGGCAGATGTCACTCATCGCCGCCGTAATCTACTCAGGCTCCAAACCAAAGATGCGCGCCACCGCCGCCGAGGCATAAGCCCGCCGCCGCTGCATTTGGCGGTCGGCCACCATGATTTTACGTTACTCGAAGACTGGCTCGTACGTCCGCACCCGCCCATTCTTGAACTTGACCAAAATCTTGTTCGGGCGGGTGTTTGCGAGGTGACGGCTCAAAAACTCTGCCGTGCGTCTACGCGAAGGGGGCACGTCGATCCCCGCCGCTTTAGCGACCTGAAGCCTGTCACCAACGCTGGCTGGGCTGAGGTCGGCAGGCTGCTTGGGAGTGGGGGGTGGTCCTGATGGGAGCTCCTGGCAGAAGGCAGTCGGGGCACTAGGCGATGCTGGCGTGGCCGTTCTGCCAGAGGAAAGAGCAATACAAGAACCAGAAGCACGTCGGAGCGGTGCATCGTTAACAGGTAGTGTGTCAGCAGCCGTGGTGGTTTTTTCCCCTATTAAGGGCGGGGTGATACATCTCAAGCACAGCCATGCTCCCATAGATCGAATAGAAGGACATGTACAAGCATGCGGACCAGCAAGGGTATCCGTACCCTTCAAGAGCATCCACCGTGCTCACCAGGTCTGGCTCAAGCACCATTCTTGCCGCTGAGGAGGGAAGAGGGGGGCGGAGAAGCTGGATTGTCGTTGGGAGCAGCTACAACAGATCTGTGGGTGAGAGAAGGCTGGTGGCTCGTCGCCAAGCCCGTGGCCCACTGCGCTTCCTCAAGACAGGGATGGATCTGTTCGAGTCATTTTCAGAGGATTTCAGAAAACGTCACGTGGCGCTATAATGTTCAGACCCAGAAGTCCGACCTTAACTAGGCGTGAGTGGTCGCACCCCACGCAGCGGCCAACCCACACCTCCCGCGGCGGCCGCGACGCCGCAGCGTCCGCACTGGAGTAGCCCTTCCTGGATATGCGTGCGACCAGCTTCAGCGCACGCAGACGCTATTGGTGATAGAATGTGCTGCCGACGATGCCGTGATTGAACACGGCCAGGCAGACGAGACTCAATTGCTGGGAGTTTTTCTTAGTGGGATCGGAGGAGTTGTAAGCTTCCTCTCCCGAAGTCATATCAGCCTCTGTCGTACCAGAATAGAGATAGAACGACGCGCAAGCATGAATACGTAGAGCAAAGCAAGTGAGATTTCAGATGAGGCCGATAGGCGTGCGACAGCGACAGGACCACGCCGAGATAAGGCTGCATCAATGCGGACATTGGGATTCTCGACCATCCATTGGTTGGAAAGGTGTCGGTCAGCTCTATTCCAAACTTCTACGTACGTGTGAGGGTGAGAGTGAACTTTCAAAAACCGTGTCACATCTTCGCTGAGCTGTTTCACGCCAGGAGCCTCCATCGAGTCTCGGGCGACTGTCGTCCGCACGTGTTGCCAGAAATGCGCCAAACTGGCGTCCGAAACGATGCACCCGCTTTCAAACCAAGAAAGGGCGTCAGGATCACGTCCGCGCGATCCGTCTGATCCGGAGCACGATTGATCGACTGCCCCACCCAGCGGAAACGCCCCCTACGCAGCTCCTGGACCGGTCTGCACGGACATGGATAGCTCCGTGGATGGCCACTCCTTCAAACGTCTGTGGCCACATTTGGACAGCGGAAGTTGGCGCGGCTCGGGGCGGCGAGCGCCGCAGCGCTTCGGCTTCTCCCGAGATTGCCCCTCGACACCATTCTGTGCGAAAAGATCTATGGATCGCAGTGTTGAGACGCAGTGCAGCGTCCACACCTCGAGAATTAAATGAGTGAGGATGCAGCCCCCTGCCCAGTTGATCCTACGCTTCTCGAAAAAACTACGGATTCAGTTTGTCCACTCCTCTGGTAAAGCTTCCAGACACGTCGCCTCTGCCCGCTCGAGCAGCGCCTCATTCTCGGCGGCAGCCGCCGCTTCTGCAGCGGATGCGGCGGCCGCGGGCCCAGCCGCATATCCGGGCCCAGCACGGTATGTCACAATCTTAGAAACCGCCGCCAGGTACACGTTGGTGGCCCATTTGTCGGCGTTGGTGCTGGAGGTAGCCGCACAGAAGTCCGACTGGCGGGTGCCGAGACCGGCGGCCACTCGGGCCCGAGCGGTGCGCATATCGCTTGGGCGCTTGGCGCAGCGAGCGTTCGGCGCAGCCGAGGCTCGACGCTTCCCGCGGTTGAAAGCCGACTCGCCAGGGCCCCGGCTGACAGCTTCCCGTTGAACCAGCCGGACATAGCTCTCTAAAAATGATCCCACTGCATAGACCGTGGCATTTTGGTTGAAGTGCCCATGCCAGGCCTCGAGACCCTGCTCTGCAAACAGCCCCAACGACCCGTAGAGTTCGAGCCAATCAGCAGCGTGGCACGCGAGGATGTGCAGTTTGGGCGTGATTTTTTCCCACTCAAAGCTTGAACGTAGGAGATCCACGAATTCAGTCGCTTGCCGCCGGAAGGTGACCCTTTCGGGGGCTTCAAAAGTCGCCGCCCGGTTCAACACCGGTAGCAGTTTGGCCCAAAACTCGCAGGCCCGACGACAAGCCGTGGCACGCGCAGGAGGGAAAAACCCGTCGAACACGTCGCAAACCGCTTCAAGGCGCCGCCCAATCTTGTGACACGCCCTACCTGAAAACGTGCGCGCCCAATGAGGAGCCAGTGACACGCCCACATTTAGCCGGAGGGCTGTTGTCAGCGCAGCCGCATATTGTTCCGCCCGCGCTGCTACCAGATCAAAAGCACCCGCCTCCACCCCCAGCGACAGCATTTATGGGCTCACGCCCAAGGTGTTGTGTAAGGGCATTGGAAAATATCTTCGGGGGCAAACACCATTAGCGGCCGCCGCTCATACGATAGGGTGATCGAGACGGACGGTAGATCTACCAATGTCGCCAACGGACCGTTGGCGTAGAGCGTGGCCATTGCCGACTTACGGAAGATCGTGCGTGGCACGCGCCCGGCACGGCTACCGTCTTGAAGAGAGCCATCATCACCAAAGTTTGGAAGGAGCTTCTTGGTGGAAGCTGTAAGTCGAGCAAGACCGCAGCAGTAGCAGCAAGGAAAACAACAGGTGGCGCCCGCGTGACCGTCACACGAAGTAGTGAAGGAATAGTCGCCCATCAGTATCAGATGAACTGGTCGCGTGACCCCAGCCACTGTGACTCCGTTGGCATGCAGATCCTCCAAAGCTGGAGCATAGAGCTCCGCCATAGCAGCCAATGAGGCGTAGTCATCCTTCTCGCACGGGAAGACACCGAAAAGAATGGAGTTGTCCCTGCTGCAAGGCTGCGCTTGGTTATTGAACGATAGGATTGCCTTACAGGAGCTCTGCCGCCCGCCCTTGTCGAGGCCAAGAGAGAGGAGCACCTCCCCGGCTGGGCGGCCAACGACCGGCCGTTCAAGGAACTGATTCCGCGCCAAAAGATCCGCCACCAAGGCCTCCACGGCTGACCGCACGCTTTTCAGCAAGGCTCCCTGAGCCGTAGATCTAACCAGATTACGCTATTCTGCGAAGGCCGCCTGTCCATCCGTGCGCATCACCGAGGCGCTCGCCAGTCCGCTCCGAGCCCCCCCCATCAGGCGTCGAATGCGCTGCCACTTCTCGTAGGTGATATTGTTGGCGACAACGAATTGCGTCTGTAGCCGCACTGGAAGCGCCGCAACTGCTGCTGACGGAACCACCGCCATAATCCCAGCGTCCCTGGCCCGACGGCAGGTGTCCTCCAGGACCGACTCCATAGCCGCCTCGTCATCGCGGCACAAACGCGCTACGGCTGGCGACGCCTCGAGAGACCGCCGCCGGGCTTGCCTGCGCCCCACGACGATCTTGCCGGGCACGGTCTCACGAGTGTACAGCAAGTCACGCCCGTTGCTTGACCTGGCGCGCCATTCCTTGGGCTTTTCAGCCGCGAGATGCATGCTGACGATATTCCCGACCAACCGCCTCTGGGCCTCGTCTAGCGTGCTAAAGGCCCCGGTCACAGTGGCAATGGCCATGTCAACGCTCGGCCTGACACGCGACGCCGCCTGATCCGCGCCACTCCGAGTGGGCGCAGCGGGTGCGCATGCAGCGGCAGGTGAGTCGCCAGCCCTATCACCAGCACTGGACAGAGCGGGCCCGTCTGAGTCCGCCGCCCCTGCGAGGGGGGCATAGGCCGCAACGACAGTGTAAATTGCCAAATCGACGCTGGCCCCATCTGCCTCAGCGGCAGGGACCGCCGCATGTGCAGTAGGAATCACGGCTGCAATATCTCCGCACGCCGTGGCGCCAGACGCAGCCCCAACATCATTCGTTGTGGGGTTGGCCGACCCATCCGTGCCTGGCGCCGCCGCCGGCGCCTCCTCTGCACCGCTCGCAGTCGGGACGGCAGGGCCGGGTGCGCCATCGGCTGTTCTCCGTGGCCAGCACGCGTCAGGCGGAGTGGGCCAAGAGAGCGCGGCCGCACCCGCCACCGCATCGAGTGCTGGATCGGAACCAGCTGCAGTGCGCGCAGCCGGCCCAGGTTGACTGGTGACTTTGTCCGGGGCGCCGCCCCAAGGGGCAGATCGACTGCGCTTCTCCGCCAACGTCTTACACGCAGCGCAAACCGTCTCGCGACTCCGAGGTGAGAGAGAAGCCTGCTCCTTCGCCTTGTCAGTGGGCCACAGGATACCCAAGATTCCTGGACCAGGATGTGCGTTTGGAGTTCGGTCGGCAGACACATCGCCATGAATCAGGGATCCACATGTGGTCGGGGCCCGCGGAGGAGTTGGGTGACTCATGAAGTAGCATGGTTGACAACGACCACGCGTTACTCCATTGGTGTCCGTCGAGCTCGCGACGGTGCATCGACGGCGAGGCATTTGGCTGAGAAGCCCGATCTGCTCCGAGTTGGTCAACAGCCCTCCGTCACGCAGCAGCAACCACTGGTCAGCAGCGGAGTTGTACCGCAGGCAAGCCTGATGGCACCCCTCGCACACAAAAGTATGGTCCAGACTCGGGAATAGGGTGCGGAGGGAGGAGGAAGCAGCATCGCTGTGCAACGCCAGACGCAATGTACCATGAAAATTGCACAAGAGAGCAGCGAGCAGTGCAAAAAAACTGCAGTCAGGATCGAGCGGCAAACCGGGCAGCATTGTTCTACACGAGCCACTCTATCACGTGGTGTAAAAAACAGAAACACAGCGGTCTGCTTTTTACTTGCTTTTTTGGCAAACGTGTACGTACCACTGCGGACAAGGCGGAGGGACGGTCAGGGCGGACAACGACGCCATGCCAGTGCGCCACCCAGACCCAAAAAGACCAACACAGGTCAGATGATCAACGAAGAGGACACCACAACAACCAGCCAAGCTGTTGTCTGCTGTACGTAGAGGCGCAGGGGGTGTGTGGGAGGGGGTTGTACGTGCACGTCGCCGTCGATGCACAGGCGGTACAACATTTCTGGAAAAGCCAAAAGAGTGATTACGTGTGCACTGCATGCACTGTAATGCCGAAACGTGTCTGGATCCTAATGTCCGCCCTTAACTGGGCGTGGGACACGGAAAGTTTGAGATGTACGGGGACCTACTTTCCGCGGCCGTTCCCATTACCGTGATTGGTATCGAAAATGGAAGTGGGGGTGGCAATCACGCGGCTCGTGGCGCTGACCAGAGGTACCTGCAGGTCGGGCCGGCACAAAATTCGCGGCCATTTGATAGGCCATAAGTGCACGCGCAGCGCGGCCGCTCCTTGAGGCGGCAGGCTAGCCGAGCAGCGGGACCTGAAGGAGGTGCCGGCGGGGTGTGACGGAAATACGTTATTTTGATGTTCCACCCGGTGAGGCTAGTTCCGGACGTAGTGGCATGTTCAAAACGAGAGCGAGGGTATGCCCCCGGTGCTTCCTGCGGCGCACGACCGAACTCGGCGCCGACCCCGCGTGCACCCGTCTCACCCCTGCCTCCCGAAGCAGACACGGTGCAGGAAACCGGGGTACGCGCTCTGACGTCGCGACCCTCGCGCAGTGCGGCGCTGTCGGTTTCGAGAGACAGACCCAGACTGCCACAGTCAGTGCTCTGTGTGCGGCGCGGGTCATCTCGCGCCAAGCTCTCAGGCAGCCGCGTAGATGAAGAATGGCTCGGCGCCATCCTTTAATTTACTGGGCGAGTGACCTTTCCTAGCTGTGATGGATTAGGCCAGTCGTTCTCCCTGGGTGCCTCATTAGTCCACCAACTGGCACCGCTGGCCGCAAGAATGTCTTTGAAAAGATGCGTACCCGGATGCGCGATTTCATTGCGAAAGTACGTACTCTCATGCACGTACACGACGGGAAAGAACGTGCGCGGACGCGCGTACGCGTTTCAACAAGACGTACGCCGAAAACGTGATCGCCTACCGCCTAGGCGTAGCTTGCCACGTCGTGCATGGGATAATCCTGGAAGCGGATTCCGTCAGACCTCGTAGCTGGAAGACGTGGGACGCCGATTCGCCACAACGCGGCCAAAGCGACAACCCGGAATTAGCAGCACCATTGAACTAGCATCAGAATCCAGCTAGCGAGAAGATGTGTCCTACTCCCCATGCAAAGCAGAGATGTTCATCTCAAGTGCGTGTGGAAAATTTGTTGACTCCACCTAGCGATGGGCGACTGTTGATGATTCAACTGCCGCCCATGCCGCCTTGGCGATCCCGACGCGTCCTGCAGATTGGAGGCCACACCATGGCGGGGGCCGAGGGTCATGGACGGCGGAGCTCGTGCGCGCGCGGACCGATCTCTGGGCATTTGAGAATTTGGGGCTGCTGGCCGGTCAGACGAGAATCCCCAAGTGCCCTGTTGGGGCGCCCCGGCCGACATATCCACAGAAAGTCCACTGTTAGCAGAAGGCACGGAAGCGCACTTTAGTGCGGCATCCGTGCCCCACTCATGTCTGTGCGACACTCATTCGGCGGCCGCCACAACCGGCTGGCCACCAGCGCGCGTCCCAGCCGCGTTTTCCTGTGCCCGCGTTGCTTTAGACGTAGAAAGATCTGTAGCGGCCGCAAGGCTCTGTGTACTGCACCCCGCCCGCAGAACCAGGTTCCGCGCGGCGTAGCGCGCGGTGGCACTTTCCACGCCGGTTCTCGGCCCCTCAGATGCAGGGATCAGTGGCTGCTCGTTAACTACGTCGCCTGGTTCTGGCCACCAACCGACATCAAGCAAGCGGCTCCGTCTCCGTGAAATGAGTGAGACTGTTGTAACTCTGAACGTACACACCCCGCCTATTCAAGACGCAGTGTACCGGCTTTTCTGGGTCTCGACAGAAACGGCGACGTCCGATTGGCTTCCCTGTCCAAATCCATTCATCCATTGGTCACTTCAGAACGTTTTTCTGCGAGTCCTCTTATCGCGCGGACGGCCTGTCTCTTTTCTTCCGAATCGCAACGCGGAACAGGTCAACCGCACCAGTGAGGACTTGAGGTGGGGGGGGGGGTCCCCTTCCAGGACCTGTGCGTCAGGTTATCGGCAGCGGTCCACCCGTTATTAACGGACCTCAGCCATTAAACCTGCTCGACATCTTCCCCAATGAAGCTACCATGAACAAACACGGAAAGACAATTGCACTTGGTCGTCGGGAGTGCTCTCGCAAGCGTCCCTCGTACATGAACACCGTCTCAGCCGCCATAGAAAATATATGACGCGCCCACCACACCCTTTCGTGCGCGGCCTTCTTCCGGGTCTGGTAGCAGACGGGCACCAATGGCTTGTTTTCAGGTGACCGCTTGTCTCTCGTCGTGTTCGCCAAGTGAGCCCCTCCTTGGCACAGGACCGCTTGTGGGAAGCCCGGATGCTCACGGTCGGGCTTCCATCGCCAGCTAGTGCCATGCCGGTGGTCTCTTTACGAAAAAGAGAGCCACAATCGACGCACTTGTGAGCCCATAGAGACACTTCAAACGCGGAGGCGACGTCTTCTGCGGTAGTCCTGAACGAGAAGTGGAGCGGGAGGACAGCATCGAGGCCACAGAAGCACTTGGAGCATGAGGGAGCGCAAGCAACCATCAGCCACATGTGTCCGCAGCACAGATGAGACAGATGGCGCCTTGATCGTGTGCCAGAGAGGCGTGTATTAACTCTGTGCACAACACTCACCTCCCACAATAAGATTCAGATTCATGACTTAAATGCTTGAATCACTCGTGTCGACCACTTTGCGAACCTCCGATGGCCCACTGTTGCCGGGGAGAGGTGCGGGGAGGCCGGTGGTACCAGCAGATGGCGCGATTTGGGAAGTGTGATGCAAGCCATTGCTTTGCCGAGCGACTAGTGATTCGGATCTAAATCCAGCAGTGTCGAACCTTCGTCAGAGAGGCTGGTTTGGCGGGGTCGCACTTGCGTCGCGACCCAAAAGATTTGTGACCTCTCATATTTCTGCTCGTTGAATCCTCGTTTTCAATTGGTCACTCTCATTCCCAGACCCAGAAGAGCTGGCTTGACTAGGCGTGTCATACGCTGGCTAAAACATTTACCAGAGGTTGCCCTAGGAAAGTTTCAGCGTACATGATGAGCTCAAACATTGTTGAAGGCAGCGTGGCCATATTTCTCATCGGCCCTGTTACTGACAAGCAGCAGCATAAGGGCCCGGTTCAGGCAGGGGCGATGAGTTCGACTGGAAGTGACGTTGGAGAGGTGGATGATGGAGGGTGGCGATTGAACACATGCGAGAAAGATGCTAAAAAGTTGCAGGCACAGATCAGTCTAACATAGGGAAAGCCATCGCACTTCGAGCAGCACGGCAGAAGATGGAAGGTCAACTTCTCACTAAAGCACTCACTTTCGTGCATTGGGCACGGGTTCCCGTGGACGACTGTGAGCAGGCACATCATGTGATGCCAAATCATACTCCTCCTCATTCGTCTGCCTGCTCCCCGTGCTCGGCCCAGACCCCCGTGACAACCGAAAGCACTGCGTGCAGCACAACATCGCGTGATAGTGGACAACGATGACACGGACGTTGAAGATGACCAGTTTTCGGGGATACGGCAGGTGACAGTGGTTGCAGGAAGAACGGCAACGAATTCCCGCTGGTATCTGCATTTGTGAGGCTCGCAATGACATGCACGAGTGCCTTCGTGCATGTCATTGCGAGCCCCACGAATGCACAAGTGCCTTCGTGCAGTTGTCACGCCTAGTTAAGAGGCAGTGTACCTGCGTTTCTGGGCGTTCAAGAGAAACGTCGGTCACGGTTGGCCTCTGCTTCAAATGTGACAGCTCATTGGTCCGCCTCGCCGTTGTCAGCAATCACTTCTGTCCTCCATATAAGGCACACTTGTCGCATTCTGACCTTCACCGTGTAAGGGCTTTCCTGCTCAGGTTGGCAATCAGGGGCCGGTGCGGATATAGCGGTTTCGATTCTGCTACGCGCAAACAAGCGGGAAGTGAGTGCCTCTCGGACCACGCAAATGTTCCCCAATGGACTCTGTCGTGAAGCGGGAAAGAAGTGGGCTGAGTAACGACTAAGATGCTGCGCTTGCATTGGCAGTATTCACAGTGTGCCAAGTACGGACACCTCCTGACCTGCAAAACCCCCGAGTCGACAACGCGAACTAAAAGGCACACATGACTACAAGCAGCACAAACACTTGCCACTGCGCGAGCGCTCCGCCGTCGGAGAACCAGAAAGGCTCAACAAACCTTCTTGACTGCAAACAAAGGCTGCCAAAATTAGAGATCACCCTCAATCGCATAGGGAAAGCTTCCCAGTAAGCGAGCTGAAGCGTGCTCACCCACCAACAGTGCACTTGTAGCCGGACGCTTCCAGTGAGTAGGTGAAAATCTGACATATCATCGGTTCCAGAGATGCGTTTGGAATGTTCTTTGGCGCGTTTGGTAGGTCTCTTTGAGAGAGACGCTGAGAAGCTGTTAAATGGTGATTCCCACTTTGCACAAGAGCAGCCAGTCATCGTTTCTATGTAACAGCGGCACACGATTGCACATGGCCACCAGTGCGTCCGCAGCGTCCAGATTTACTTTACTTGTTGCATGCTAGTGTGTGGGTGCGAGTTCGTTCTGGCACATGTGGGGGCTTGGGTGGTGTGCATCTTGATGGTGGATTGGACTGGTCCCTCGTTCATAGCGCGCAGTTCCAGTGGCCGATTTGTCTTCGTCGAGCATATGAGATGCGTTCCTGCCAGGCAGGGCGCACAAATGATTTACCGTCACGCAGTTGTTGCTCTCATGCTCTCTATGTACGCTCCAATGGTTGCGGCCGACTCACGGACAATAGATGTGGCCCACTGATTGCGCTTCTTGAAAGCCGTAAGTGTGTCAGCGTTGCAAACTGGCTGCTGCGTCGTGTTGTCTCGGCGCCTCTTGTCACCAACCGTGGTTGCTTTGCGACATCCAATCTTGCTGGGTCTTCTCTTTAGCTAGTGGAGCGCCTGCACGTCGGCCCCTGCCTCCCGTTCCAGCGCCATGGCCCTCATAAAAACGGCCGACCGCTCCAGCTCGGTAGCCCCAGGGTACTTGACAGCGTTCTGGCCATAGCGACCATGCCACGCCTCTAGACCCTGCTCTCCGTAAACTCCAATGCTCCCAAAGCACTCCAAGAATTCAGCGACGTGGCACATCAGGATAAGCAACTTAGGCGAGATGGAAAGTCACGGAAATCTGCTTTTCAACAGTGTCACCATCGCCACGGTGTCGGAAGTAAAACGAGCACCCTCTTCGGTAGGAATAATCGCCGCACGGTTGAGAGTTCTTCGTACCCTGTTCCGAATGGAAGAGGCACGCTCGTACTCATCGAAGTGGGCCGGCGACAGCCTGCGCTTCAGAGCGGCGCACACGACTTCGCTGTTGTCGCCAATTGTATGACAGTCTCGGCCGATGAAGAGACCACCGTGGAAGGCGGTGTGGCGTACGCGCACGCTTTCGTGTCGCAGTTGTACCAGCTCCTCTACGAATTCGGCGCCCGCCTGCCTTCAAGAATGAGACCCATCAGTCGCTCGCCGATGCACAATGACCATGTCAATTGGTAGTCGCAAATACCGATACTTATCTCCTTGCGTTGTGTGGAGTGGAACTGGAAGAATTCCCCTCGGATCGACGGCAAGTAGCGGACGCCACTCCACAGAGCAGTGATACCTGGGGGTGCCAGGCTGGCCAACGAAGGGAACAGCGCTCTCAGGGGCCATGGGAAAAGAGAAGTGCGTCGCCTCTCACAAGGTTCGGCCGACGACTATATCTTGTAGGATGTCATACGCCGCGTCCAGGACGCTCCGCTTCTCGCTCGATGACCGCGTAGTCAGGAAGTATAGGCAGGGTTGGGTTGCGGATGTTCCTTTGTGGTAGACGACGTTGCACTGTGCAGCGTAGTCACAGCCCAAGATCAGGGGACCGGTCTCCTCACTCCACACACCCGGACCCCGTGACGAAGCAGGGAGTCGATTGGGGGAGGGTGGTTGTCCAGTATCGCGGCGAGGTCGTCGTACTTGTCTTTTCGGAACGGGCAAACAGCCACCAAAATGGTATTTGCAGGGCTGTTCGGGTGCGCCCGGTTGATGACCATGGCTACGATTTTCACAGTCCCCGGGTCGCCACCCTCATCCGTAGTAATGGTGACTTGAGCATCCAGCTGTGAGGAAGGTAGGCAGCCCGTAAACTACACCAAAGGAGGAGGCTCTGCCGGCCTAGCAGGCGCAAGCCGGAAGCCACGCACTGGCCGCTCAACAAATTAGTCCTGGTTGCACAAGTCCGACACTCGCGCCTAGATTGCTGCTGAAAGTGAGGCGAGGTGTGCGCCCGATTGAGTCACTACAACATGCTTCCCTGGTAACTGGGAAAAATCCCGTAGAGCGTCGAGTACGGCCGGTAGACTGGCCAGGCCGCTGCGCCCCCCGCCCAGTTTCATGTGTCAGCGGTTGCAGCCAGTGTGGCTCATTGAAAGAGCCTCCACAAGACCCACCTGCTCGACTATAGTCAGACGCAGAGGATTTTCGGACGGCCTTGTCCAGCCAGGGCGTGGCGTGGCCTCATGATCGCTGTTTTCCACCTGCTGTCCACTCGCGGCGGCACGACACTTGTTGGCCTGACTCATGTTGACCAGCTCCTTTCTTGGAGACAGCTGCCGCGCGTTTACGCGCACTTGCCCGTTCTTGTGCTTCATCCGGATCTCGGGGCGCTCGCCGCGCAATAAAAATGCGTTAGCAATTTCCTCCAGCACGGGCTTGTATTGCACCCCGTCGAAATTCCCAGCGAGAAGGCTGTCAAGGAACTTGCGGCAACTAGGAATTTCGGGAGGCTCTGTCCCCAGAGTAGGCATACAACCGAGGTCTTCCGGACCCGGGGACGACGCCTGTCTGCAGCGTCAGTCCGCCACAGGCTACTCAGGTGCTGCCGCAGACTCTGCGGGACTGGAATTGATGGCGATTCCACGCTCACGACGTACCGAGAGCTGAGCAGCTGCTGCCCGCTCGCCAGAAAAGTGAGCCGCCAGTGCCGAGGCTGCAAAATCATCACACGCCACGCGTCCGAAGATAGTCTCCGTCGGCACGACGCTGACCTCGGTTGAAGCGTCCCTTGAAGGGGGGGGGGGGGGGGGGGGGGGGGGGAAGCGCGGGGTGAGCAGGTGCCGACGTGCCCGCACACCCTCCCGCTGCAGAGGGAGTAGAGGGAGCCGTAGGAAGGGGACTGCGACAGGCGGGGAGCGCCGTCCTTCGACCAGCCACTCGTTTGCGACGAGCGCAGCAAGTATCGCATAGTTCCCGGGGGGTCCCTGACGTGTCCCTCCCCAAAGCAGCCTCTCCCTGCTTCCTCGGCACGACTGGAAGAAGAGCCACGACGGCTGGTGGCGAGCCAGGGGGGAGCGTGCAGGCCCACGTCTGCCATGTGGCCATCCCCGCAGTTGGCTTGAGCAGCAGGCGACTGCAGTAGACGCATTGGTATGCTGACACCCCGCAGTGAAACGCCTGGGCGACATCTGCTGTCGTTGCCCTGTTATTTTCACGAGAGAAAACATCAAGATGGGGAATGGCAGTGGATGACCAGTGGAGCCAAACCGCGAATGGAGGGAGGGTAGGCAACGGGACGTGAGATTTTTCTCTCTCGTCGTATCTGCAGCGTGCTGCTGTGTATCCCTTATTGCCTGCTTTCCCCGCGCCCCCCGCCTCAATTGGCATCTTGAGCGGGTGCACATCGACTAAGTTTACGTCCTGTTGTCACCGTCATCCACCATGTTAAGCCCCACAGCAGTCAGACGGCCACTGCACAGCGACTGCGAGGCCACATGTGAAAGTGCCTGCAAGCGACAGACGCAGCACAGCGCGGGCAAGATGTGATCCGCCCCAGATCAGGGCACGCCATCCGCGGATCGTCCTGGATTTTCAGCTACCCCACTCACAGAGCTACCCCTCTCGTAGAGCTACTCCTCGCACAGAGCAGCCGTGAAGGCCTGTATAATTTGGATGAGTCCCAGAAATTGGGACGCGCCCCCACTCGCTCTCAACCACTGAAATATTAGCACGTTGCTGTTTGGCTTTCATCTGGCCCGTGTAAATCTCAGACCCAGAAGAACTTGCTTGACTAGGCGTGGCTTGTTGCAGCGGATGCTCGCCACGCGCAGCGGATGGGCCGCAGAGGCTGAGTTCCACTCGAGCCCCCCCGCCACCCGGGTACTCCCATAGGTATATTTCTCGCGCAGGATGTGCAGGTTACGATTCAAGGGGATTGGGTGCGGGATCCTTGACAATCCTTATCCTGCGTGCAACGTTCGTAACATTAAGCACATTCAATTGCCAATTGATGTCGATCGCTCGTGAGATACTGGGGTCTCGTGCGGTATCTTGATTTCCACGAGATTCGTGACGCAGCGCGGACGGGCATGTGACCGCAAGCCGGATTGGGTGGTTCCCAGCGTGTGGCGTGCGGGTGGCCGTGCTGAGTGGGTCGTGTCGGGCTGACGGGGCGTCTGGTCGGGCGGCACGGTGTGTTTGCGAGAATCATTTTTCGTCCCTCAGGGGGTGGGGAACGTGGGGTTGCATGGGTAGGGGCTCGGAGGTGCTGACGGGGGGGTAGGCGGAAAGCTTGGTCAACCTTGCGACCGCCTGGTTTCGTGACATTCAATGTTGTTGTATCACACGTGTGCTTTTGTCCACGCGTGTGCCTCGAGGCAGGAATCAAACAACGGAGATAGAAGCAAATGAGCAGGCAGAAGCAGAGAAAAGAAAAAGAGTGGATACCTCAGGCTGAGCGGGTCGACTGCTTTTCAGCGACTTCACGGTGCTCTGAGCTGCTCTCTGCGTGCGACTACAACGATCCCGTGCCCGTTAGCATGTGCGGCTGGTGGGCGGCGAGAAACGCATTGAGGAGCTCTTGCTGCCACGCCGCCATGCACAGCTGCGGTTCCGCAACCGCCGTCTGGCGCCCGCTGGCCGCCACCAGGGGGCGTATGTCGGTGGGGAGGGGGTTCTCGGTGGCCACAGCTGGGAGGAGGGACGCGTGGCGTCGTTGTCGGTCGGGACGGCGCTTGATCACGCGCGCTTGGCAGGGGGGAACAGCGACGACGCTGGCGGAGGGGTAAGCCTCGGAATCGCAGGCGTCGTCGGACTTCACGTGCCCGGTCGGTGCTCCCCCCCGCCGTGCGGCACGCGGGAAGGCATCGCGTTCGTAAACTGCGTCGCGGTCGGAGTGGTGGTCAGGGTAGTGGTCTGCGTATGGCGAAGTGTCAGCTTGGTCGGCTCGTGCCCGTCATCCGGCTCGTGTGCACAGATCTGCATGGAGGCGTCGGAGGCTCCTTGTTCGAGGTGGGTCTTGGCGCGGGATTCGTTGCGCGTTGGGCTAGGTGTTCGTAGCATCGATCGGTGTTGAGGGGGCGGTGCTTCTCGCTGCCCCTGCTGCTGCGTGCATAATACTCTTCCAGGGCTTTACAGTCCATGCGCTCGTGATGGGCGATGAATCGGAGCATCTCGCCAGGCGAAGCGTGTGCCGCATTGGTGTTGTGGCGGCTCCTTTGCGAGATCATATTGGCGTGCAAGGAAAAGAGCAGGTCCGCGTGTATGCGGCTGCGAACAAGTAGGAACAGCATGTGGCGGATAACGTCCTGCGACGCCTAGGCGGCCCAGTCTCACATTTTCTTGTGTTGGTGATCTTGGAGGTCACGGAGCAGCCGGTTGGGATCAGCCAGCGTAGCGACGGCGGGGGGGCGGAGAGCCGGCGCTTCCATTGGTCCTTGTCGGCACTGTTGCTGTCCAGCAGAAGCCGCTGCAAGTTGAGTTGGTATTGCTCCGAGAAGCCGCGTAGGAAGGCGCGCGCGGCGTCAAAAGAGTTAGCGAGGCCGGCCTTCTTGGCGAGCGCAACAGCAGCACCGTGCGCCTGCGCGGCACCAAAGTCAACAGTCAGCGACACCATCTCCCGCGAGCGCACTCCCCCGACGGTTCTCTCAGTCACTGCGGTCCGTACCAAGGTCATCATCTGCCCGTGCAAGCCGCACTCTCGTACCAAGTCCTCAAACAGCTGTCGGTATAGGTCAGCACTCTCCCCCAGGGTCGCGGCCTTGAAAACAGTTTCAATGCGGTGCCAGCGAGTTGACCCGATGGTTACTGAGAACAAATGCGAGTGCGAGTTTTTTCTTTTCCGGAGCATCCCCGATGGGGGTGAAGTATTTTAAGCTCATGTTCGCACAAAAGGAGCTCTACAGGCCTTCCCACTCCATCATGATGTACAAGTAGAACGTGGCGTAGCTGAAAGGGCAGTCCGGATGGTCGTGGGAGCGGGCGCCAAAGACCACCTTGCGGATGTACTGGGGCCCCTCTGCGGAGTCAGCCAGGCGGTTCATGACCACAACCCGGTCCTCCCAGAGCGGATTGTTCGCGAGTCGATGGTCTGACCACGCGTGGTGGATGGTGGCCAAATGTTGTTTTATGTACAGCTTCTCAGGTGTCCCCGTGGCATGGATCGGATACCGAGGGCGTGGGTGTGCTCTCTGGACAGAAGAAAGAATGCATAGCCAGTGAGGGCGGGCAGGTTAAATGATTAGATGGTCAGGCGCACTGGGCATGAGCCTTCAGGGGTCGTCCTTGTGGGCAAGAGGCGGAAGCCAAGCTGGAGCTCGAGCGGGAATATATGATGGCGCGCCCAGCGCTAATTAATGTACGGGAAGCTCTCTGGCTGCTCAGTGCGGTCTTCTGCTTTTTTAGGGTCGTCAAACAGGTCTTGCAGCATCTCCATGTTGACAGAAGGAGGCACAGGCACAAGTCTGTGGCCGTGCTCGTTGTTGCATGCCGTGCAGCCCACAAACCATAGGCCAGCATGCAGGGGGAGCAGCCGCATCAGCCCCGCAGACGAGTTTTGTACAACCACGCCGAGCTCACACTATTCTTGGCGGACGTGGGGACACGTCATGGCAGCCTGCCTTCGGAAACATCTTAACGTCTGCTGCTTGGCGCCGTACGCCGGGGACCGCTCCAGCTCGGCTTTGGCGATGGCTGTGGTGACATTCCCGTCGTCGGCATCGTCGGTCGGCACGGCCTAAGGGGCGTTCCGGAGGTAGACGGGATTATTTATGCAAACGAGACGGGCCGCGCAAGTACGACTGCTCGTGAGGGCTTGCTCAACCTTTCCATAAAACGACACGTTGCTGATCCACGTCCCGTGGCTACCTCGCTTCCGCACCTTGGCGCCCGCGCCAACAGACAGGGACGGCTCGGCGACGATTTCGCCCCCAAGTCGGTCAATGAGACTGTCTGTAGCGCTCTTCGCCGTCTTACCGTCGGTGCAGTGATAAACGGAGGCGAAGCCATCAATATGCGTGCGCAGGTACATGGGCGTTTTGCTCAGGTGATGTATCTCGAAGGCAAATACGTTTCGGTTTGGTCCGTACCCTCCGGCCCGGGCCGCTTCGAGAGGCTCCATGGAGCCTCCGTCGGAACGTGGTCTGCCGCGCGGCCGGTGGCAGCATGGTCGTGGCCGGCGCCGCCGCGAATGTGGCACGGAACTGCGGGGACGACCGTGGGCTCGAAGATGGGCGCGACGGTGGGCGCGACGGTGGGCAGGGCGGGGACGTGAGGATGTGTGGCGGGGGGGGAAACCGCGCCGGAAGGGCTGTGGTTGCTTGCTTGCGACAACTATACGGACAGACTGCTTCCTGTCGACGAATGTGTGCGCTTCCGGGCCTTGAGTGGGGGTGAGGTGGCGCGGTGGCGGTTGTGCCTTGCGGGCCGTTATCCGCCGGCGCTTTGTGTGCGCCCAGTGACCCGTGCGTGACGGGGGGGGGCGCTTGGGAAGGCTGGTCTGCCGAGTCTGTCTGCGCGTGCGCGCGAGGCTATTTAAGCACGCCCCGCATCGGCTAGCCGGGAGGCGGCTGTCTCGACCGCCGCAATCACTGCGAAGCCGCATCACGCAGAGTGGGCCGATCGCGGTCGGCCGCACGCCTAGTTAGGACCGCCTCGAGCGGCTCTTTTGGATTTCAGGGCCCAGGCTGTCACCTCATTGGCTCGGTTTAACAATTATAGCTTTCTATTGGCCATCGCAAAAGCTGTCGGTAGAGCTCAAACATCATACACTTACGGCTTCCAGGCTGACAACTTTTCAGAGTGAAGAGCCCATGGACCAGTCAGCATGGGACACCAGCTTCATTCCATTCACAGTGGAAAACCCGGCTGTTGATCCGCCTTGGGCTCGCAGGACATCGGACGTCCAACAAGCCCGCCTGGTGGAAGCCCCGGCCCCAAGATCACACCCAACGGTCCACCTGTGAGAAAGGCCACCCGTAGCAAAAAGAAATCTATTTCTTGGCGTATCACGCCATTTTCCTTCTCAAACTGGTCTTTGGCCCTTTTGGCCCTGTTATCTATCCTCTTTTGCAGCGTCGCGAAGCACTCGCGCCGCCATGTCTTTCTCTCCCGCAAACTTCTGTCCCCAGGCCGCAGCGCGCCGCGGGGCGCCGCCTTGCGCTTGTGAACTGGGGCCTTCGCCCGCCGCAGGACCTCCGACGGCACGCCGATCAGCACCATCATCTGCACCAGCTTTCGGCAGGACAGCAGCGCCGTCTCAGCGGTAAGCCGGGGAGCATTTTGGTTATAGAAAACATGCCATGATTCGATGGCTTGCGCCCCGTACAGCCCCTTGCTGCCCCACAGCCCCATGAGATCCCAAGAGTGGGCAAGCAGCATATAGAGCTTTGGCGAAACGTTTATCGAAGGGAATGATCCCTGGAGGAGTCTGAAGAACGCTCGTGCACCAGTCTTAAACCGCGCCTGCTCGGCCGAGGGAATGAGCGCCGCTCGGTTGAGGGTTGACAGTACCCCCCGCTAGAGCTCCCAAGCGCGCTCATCGGCGGTGAGCCGGGGAGAAGACACGAGAGGACTCAGCGCGTCCACAATCTCACCGCACCCAGAAGCGATTGTGTGGCAGTGTCGACCGATGAAGTTGCCCCCGTGGTAGGGCACAGGCTCGACGCCAATGTTGACGCTTAAAA
>ENA-ORXC01000893-ORXC01000893.1-marine-metagenome-genome-assembly--contig:-NODE-893-length-19213-cov-6.513012_pt1 | contig 19213 bp, 25 predicted proteins | sample MGYA00237865_ERZ511478 | MGnify/ENA metagenome assembly ERZ511478 | reverse complement strand
ATCGGCATGCACCGCCCTCTGAGCCAATGAAACAGCGATTTTGCATCGGATGCTGATGCATCAGGGTCCAGTTTTTGAGGGAAGCACAATAAGGCCGGACATGGTGTATTCGTGCTACATGTAGCCCCCTCTCCGACGCTCTCCCAGGGCCGTGTGTGTCAGCCAAATAATATGGCTTTTTGCCGATATTCCTACATCCTGCCAATGGGAGCACAGAGTGCTCTCCCAGCGAGAACGGCAGCCAACCAGCTGGCTAGAAACACCATGTCCGCTTTCGGGGGCTCCTAACTAGGTGTGCTTGGCGGTCGCCGCCCGTCGCCGACGCGCAGACCCGAGCGTCGTCGGGAGTTAGTACCCCCCAAAACGAAAGACAGACGCGCAATACGAAGACCAAACGCGCGCTTTCGTAACGCCTTCGTTTGTCTCACTTTCGTTTTTCATTTGTCAAACGAGGGCCTTACGAATGTCGCTTTTGTACGGGTGCGCACATGGGCGCCGCGCCTCGGCCGCAGCAGAACGAACGATCGAGAGACCGGGCCCGCCACGGCGGCAAGCCGACGGTCGGCCCTTGGTTCCTCTAGAGGGGCTGTCGCAGAAAACTCTGATATGCGGCACGGGCCTGCAGCCTATCGTGAGCATGGTAGCCAGTGAGTGGCCAGTCGAGAAAGCTGACAGCCCAGGCCCCAATTACTTGTCTTCCGGATCATGAAACTCTCGGAATGGAGAGTGTCAAACGAGACTTGCAGAACACAGCGTGCCTGTCGTCGGCCCCACAGGGGGCTCCCGAGGGTCCTCGTTTTGTGTCCCAAGATGCTACATGATACGATTAAGTCGGTCCCCCAGAGTGCGACGTGCGGTGCCGTCAACAGCGCGTATCACAAAGCGCGCCAGGCCCAAGCGCGTCACGTCCGGGTTTGATGAATCCTTGAACTTGACGTGGTCCCACAACGGATTCCTATTGTAGAGTGTGCGCGCCGCCCGTACGCGCTGCTCAAAGCCCTTGGCTCCCCATTCAAACGTGGCGTGGATTAAAGTTGAGTTTCCAACTGTGAGCTTTTGCGCACCAAGCAGGCCAGGCAACGTCAGACGAAGACGCAAACGCCCACCGTCGGCGGCACCAGCTGCCGCGACGGTGACGCGCCGACCACGGATGTGCAGACGTTTGTGCGGACGAGATTGGGCGCAGGAAGGCCCGCCGCCGTACGAACGCGCTTGGCGTGGGGCACCTCGTCCGCCGTCAACGGCGTAGGAAGCCTCCTGCGGCCACGCTTGGAGGTCGCGGGCGGCGCACCTGCGTCAGCCGCAGCCCTGCTGACCGATTCCGAGTAGCCGGACGAGCCCGAGGAGCCAACCGTCGCCGAAGAGGCGACCGACTGCAACGAGGCGGCAGAGCTCGAAGATGCGGAGGAGCACGAGGGCGTGTCTGAGCCCGAGGAGGCGGTTGAGCTCGATGCGCCGATATGGCCGGCTCTGGCCACGTGTGCGCCGCCCGCCTCGACACGGAAACCGTCCTGCTCTCTTGCGTCACTGTCCGACAGCTCGCCAGTAGTGCGGTACGTGCCGGCGCTTTCGTCACTTGGGCAGGTCTCGTACTCGCTTTCGCTTGCGCTAGCGTCCAGCGTCTGATCCCCGTCCTCTTTGTCGATCACGTCTGCCGCGCCACCAAGCGGCTCGCTGTTGGCACTCTCGTCGCCACCGTCGTACCCGGCATCGTCGTCTTCCGCAAAGTTGGTCGTCGCCGAGCTGTTGGCCGCGGCCCTGCTCGCAGCGGTGGGGGCTGAGCCGCCGCCCTTGCGCCTCGCTGATCGCTTCTTGTGGCCCGCACACTTGGACGCCTCCATACGCTCCGCCTCGCGCAGCCTCTCATCCGTCCCCTCCGTGAGAATGTGCAGGAGGGTTTGCTCGCAGCGCATCATTTGAACTTGAAAATTCTCAGGGTGCTTGTTGGTGAGCCGGTACATGGACTTGAGAAGTTTGTGGAGCATCTCGTTGGTGCTTGTGTCACCTTCTTCAAAGTTTCCGCGGAAGAGTAGCTCCTGCACGAGCTGGAAGTCCAACCCGTGCATCTTGGTCGTGTTCACGGCACCGAACAGCACGCGAACAAATTCCGTCACGAAGGCCTTGGCCTCAGCCTGCAGCACCTCCCCCTCCTTATCCGTCTTCAACGCCCCCGGCGCCATGTTATGAGCGCATATCTTGCACTGACACGGGCCAAGTGGCACACGGCCACCAGCACAGCCTGGTGTATCGGCCTCCCCTTAAAAACTCTCAGGTACTCGGCCTTGTTCTTTTTTCGGAGTGGGTTTTTCACGCCGCCCTTGGCGGCCGCCTCGAAACCATCCGAGTTCGTGTGGTCCGTCCCTTGATCAGACGTCGGTGCAGGCGATTGGGCACCTTCATCTGTGCTCGACGGTGGTGGACGTTGGCGAGATGGGCTGCCAAACGTGCTGCCGCTGCCGGTTGAAGATGATGAGCGCCGACGCCGCCGTGGTGCAGCTACTGCTGGCGCCACGGCGTCGTCGTCATCGTAGGCGTCGTCGTCGGGGGGGCCAATCAGGCCGGCCAGCATGAATGGCCAATAAACCAGACCGTGGCGCCATTGCCTCCCCTTGTACGTTGGTTGGATGACGTCCTTCCGTACAAAGTACCTAAAAACATATACTTCCAGAGCAGGAGGGAGAGAAAGCATAGGGTGCAAGCGGAGCAGTGTCAGAATAATTGGAGCATCGCAATGCTCACGACGTGTGGTAAACTGACAATAAAGGGGAGCACACTATCAAAAAAAACAATCGACGCGCGTGGTAGGCAGCAGCTCGTATAGGCCAAGGGCTCCACGCGAGACAAACACACTGCAGCCAACGTACCCGGGGGGCGCAAGCGTCGCCAGAATGAGGCGGCTCATGTGGGCAATTCGTTCGTTGGTGCCTACAAGCGTTTCGCTCTTTGGGCCTCGGCGGGCGTCACCCTCGCCACATATCTCGAACAGCAACGCGGGTACCTTATCAGCGACCACCTTCAGAACGCAGAGCTTCATGATCTGTTTATGGTGCAACGAAACAGACCGCAAAAAGGGGAAAATCAGTCTTGGTACCCCAACAAAGACATGAAACAAGCAACCTGCCAGTCAGTAACCGTTCGGGACGCTGCAGCGCCGAGGACAGAGAGCATGCGTCACGCTCACAACCAGAGCCCACATCAAGAGCAACACGGCGGGAAGGAGGCCGTGACTTACGTGCAGTCGATCAAATCCGAAGATGCGAAATAGTGACAGCGTCCCCGTGCCCAGCCCGTGAACAGCCCCTAGAGCAGGGACAATTGGAGCAATGGACGATTGCTTAGCCAGCTGCTCGATACGGGACGGGCGGTCCCCCTTCTTTGCAAGCTCAGTAGCCTTCATCTGGTCCTCGAGTGTTGCCAACACGTCACGCTTGCAGGCCCTCAACGACGGCACGCCGATGTGGGACTTAAACTCCATGCACACAGAGCACGGGAAGTAGCTACCGCTCAGCCTCATTCCCGGAAGGTGCCTCTCCTCAGGCTGGTCGCACGCGTACAAAATGATGCGGGGCACTGCCCACACGGTCCCGATGTCTGGTATCTTGATCTTGACGCCAACAGCACTCGCCGTGATCAAGTCATCGAGCACGACCGCCAGGCACCGTTGCAGTAGCTCATCCCGCAACAGGCGGACCTTCGCCTTCTCCGCGTCCGTCGCACTCTTCCGGTACTTCATTGCTGGTATGTAACCAATCGTGATCCAGCCTGTCTTGCCCGTCGTGACATTTGGAAAGCGCACCCGGATCGGGTACACAAGGTGAGCTTAAAGAACAGTAGTCAAGCACAAGTGGGCAACAGCGCAATCAATATGAGTACAGGCGTCAGCATCCGAGCACCTGGAGACCCTGACTGCTAGTGCTCACGTCGGGGACAGGACGTGTGGTTCAAGTCATAGAGCATGTTCAAACAAGAGGAAAGCACGTCCAGAATGCGAGAATAGACGGACAGGCACTTACTTCCATTCCAGGACACGAGGGCGGCGTCAGAGAAGAGCTGGACAGCCAACGTGAACGGCGGCATATTCTTGCCGTTGTCCCTCTTCCCCGAGTGTAGGCACTCCACGTCGGCTTGCTCTTCCGAGTAGACGTCGCTGTTGAGCGAGTTGTTGCGGATGATCTCGCCCTCTTTGTTGTACGTCCGCTCGCCACGGAGACAGACCTTGACGGCGCTGGTCAAGGCGTCAGTCGCCACCTGCATAGCGTCCCGGGAGTAGAACTTGTACAGGTTCCCGCGCACGATGATGTCCGTCTCGCGCCACTTCAGCTCGGACAAACACCTCCACTGCTCACCCTTGAGCGACCGCACGAACGCTGCTGCGGACGGGAACGCGCTTTCCAGCGGGCCCAACCGCACAAGGGGCTTAGCCTTCCTACCCTTGCCGTTCCTGCCCTTCTTTCTCCAGTGAAGCCGCGCCTCTTTTTCAGGGACAATCTTCATGGCCGCGCGTTCGACCGCCACCGCCGTCTCATAGTACTCCTCCCGGGCCTTCTGGGACAGACCGCAGCCGCCCGCCAACAAGGCAAAAAACCGCATGTCTTTCAGCTCCTTGGTCACAAATTCCGACGGCTCGGCACTCAAGTGCGGAGGCACGTGCATCTTGGTCCTTTCCAGGTCGCCCTTTGCGCCGTAGTGCCGCGCGATGCGGTCGGCCACAATCGAGGGTGACGAGGAGGCGAGTATAGGCAACCACTGTGGCATGGGCGGTAGAACGGGCGGAAGTGGCCCGTGGACGGACCCCGACGAGGAACTGGCACCGCCTCCAGGTGCAAACGTTCTCGCGGGGTGCACGGGGCCCAAAGAGTTCAGTGATGCGTCTCTTGGCGTGCCGCGAGCCACAGTGGCGGCTGCACGGGCCCTTGCAGAAGCTGGGACCATTGGCGGCGGTTCCGGTACGACTGCAGACGGCACCGCCCCCGGCGTGCCCGCCATCCACGGTGACGACACAACAGACGCAGCAGCCACTGCTCCTTCCGTCGCCGCGGCTTCTCCGCGGTTATCAGTCACCCTCACGGGCGGGTGGCTCGTAGAAGACGCGAGGAAGCGGTCTTCGACGCGCTTGTGCTGCACGTAGTTGGCGTACGAGCCGAAGCGTATAGAGCAGCGAGGACAGGTGAGGCGCTCTGCGTCATCAAACAGAGGGTCGCGTGCTGCAGACGTTACCGCCGGCCGCACTGGCCCATCGCCAGCCGCCGACGCATCACCAGGGGCAGGAATACTTGGGCTCTACCGCCGGTCGCTCTCTGACGCAGACCCAGGGGGCAGGGGGGCATCATGCGACGTAGGCAAATCTCAGCGACCGGCAGACTGAGCCCGAGAAGAAAACGACGCCGACGAGGCCGGTGACCGCACGGGTAGCAGCTCCGAGCCAGGGGCGGCCTCCTCTCAGATCAGCGGCACGGGTTGGAGATACCACTCGCGGCTCCCCAATCCGGCCATGCAGGCAGGGAAATGGGGGCGCAGAGCAGCCACCAACCGGGCGCTGACAGAGGCGCGGCCAAAAGACACGAGCGCCGCTCCCACGGCCGCAAGCGGCCTGCAGGCGATACGAGCGGCACCACACAGCGCCCGCGGCTGCTCCGACGCGGTCACCGCTACGTCAGCCGCTCCTCGACAAACGAAGTCCGTGCTGCCCGCCCAGGCCCCGCCGCCCGCTGCCGACGGCCACGGGTCGCGACCACCGCCGCTCGAATTGCGAGCAGCAGAGCACACTGGCCGCAGCAAAGAGGGGACACACGAGACAGATAGTCGGGTGGCACGTGCTAGGGGGGGTGGGTGGGCACCATCACGGCAGGTGGTCACGGTACCGTCACGGTGATGGAGCAGAAAACAGCTCGGCAGCAGACGCGCTCAAAGCAGACGGGTGCTCCGTCTCTGGAACGCAACGGGCGCAAGGGCGCAGGGCACGCCCTAGAGAGGCGCAAGCGCGAGGCGGTCGGGAGCGGGCGTCGAATTGCTTCCTCATTCGAGTTCCAAGTCTCGTGTACTTTGAGCCACTGCGGCTGGTCAAATTGGAAGGGTGGTGACCGGCGGCGCCGATGGAGACGCGCAAACCGCCACCTGCCCATCACCTTCTCGTCCCGACCGCGGTGTTGCCGTCACCGCTACATCCGCGGCAGTGCGCCCGCATTTCCGATCATACATGGGGACCCAGGTCCAGACACCGATGCCGCTGCCTCGTGTTTTTCTTGCAATTTGTCCCGGTGCTGGCATTCATCGTAAGGAGGGGGGCGAGGACGCGCTCGTCTGGTGAAGGGCATGAGGACTGATCCGCTGACCCACTGGCTGGGGATCACAGCCTGCGTGTGCCTGCGGGGTGCTGGGATGGGGCATGTGCCGGTTGCCCTCCCTGTGAGGTCCCCTGTCTGTCGACCGCTGTGATGGTGTTTATAAGCACCTGATGGTGGCCGTCGCCACCAATGTCCACCGTCACCACTGGCCACCCTCCCCCCACAACGCTCGTCCAGAGTGCCCCGCTCTCACACCTTTGCGGTCCCCCACTTCTTCCTCCCGGCGTACGGCAAACCACTACGTCTCCTGCTGCTCTCTTCTTTCCTTCCGACTGGACGCATCGGCACCGAGATGCTCCACGATGTCGCGACGCGCAAAGAACCCTGCCCCGGTGGACGCCCCACGCATCCCTGGGCCCCGCACACGTCGACAGACGCGGTCCTTTACGGGCCCGCGTTCTCACCAGCCGCTGAACAGTTACGCGGAGGGCCGCGGTCGCTTACTGCCACTGCGCTCCCCGTCAACGTCTAACGATGAGGCTGTACCTCCTTCGAGTGACGAGGCCTGCCCCGCTGACCCTTCTGTTGCCCCTACTGCTGCTGCTCCTTGTGGGGCCGTGACATGTGCAGCTGCACGCCGCCATGCCGCTGCGCTACAAGATGCGCCTGGTGTCCCGATTCGCGACGACGCCACACCCGCCCCCCAAGTGAGTGCTACACGGACTACTCCCGTACGTGCGAGTGGCCGTCATCCACCGACACGAGGCAAGGGCAAAACGGTGGCGGCAGCGCCTGCGGCCGCGCCGACGGCGGCGTCTCCCATCCTCGGACGGTCGTCTACGCGGCGTAATGTCAAGGTTACTGCGGAGCCTGCAGATCACGCGCGCACCACCGCTATCATCGACCCGTCGTCGCGGTGGGAGAAGGTCAAGAAGGCGCTGTTGCCGTCCCCACCCGCGCGCTCGAACGGGCCCGTGACCAGGTCCGTGACGCGACGCGGGGCCGGATCAAGCGCGATTGGAGCGGCTGTCTCCTCGTCGGCCGTCGGCAGTCGCGCGTCTACAAAGCTGGCCATTGGCGGTGCGGTGGTCCCCGCCGGCCACAGCCCTCTGCCGCGTAGGCCTGGTCTGGGCGGACGGACGCCGAGGGCGCTGCGTGATCTCGCCGGCGCCGCGGGTGCCAACTTTATGGCGCAGTGGACGCCGTTGTCGTCCCCGTCGCCGGCGCCGGTGGAGTTGGAGCGCAGACGCCGCGAAAGCCGTCGCGAGTTCCGCCTGCGGGCGAGGACCACCAACGCACTGCCGGTGCAACCCCCGCTAAGCACCGACCCTGACTCATGGTCGCCGCCTCCCACGCGCGACGCCCGTCGCCTGGCTGAGTACACTCGGCGGCTTGCCGTCCTGCCAGCGGAAGACAGCAGCACGGACGACGAGGGCGGTGCACGACGGCTGCGCCAGGCGCCTGGAGCATCCGCCAACGCCGGAGCCCCCGCCGAGATGCCACTTAACGCAACCGCGGCGGGCCCGCAGCAGACGCGCCAATCTGTGGCTGCCGAGCAGACAGACCCTCGGCGTTCACTCGGGCTTGCTCAACGACTGGCCGTTGTGGTCGCAGCGCACAAGGCCCGAGTCGCCGCCGCGGTCAAGACTCAGGTCAAAGAGGAGCCGGCCGGGTGGGCGCCTGCAGCAGCACCTGCCACCTCAGCGCCTATGGTGGCTGCCGCTGCCGCTGCAAGCGCGGCATCGCCCGAGCATCGTGCAGTACCCGTCGTGCAGCTGATCAAGCCCGAACCTAGGAGGCCGGGGCGGGGCGACACCTCTGCAGGCAGTGCGGCAGCAACACGGGCCAGGACCAAGCGCCCTCCCCGGAGGATCCATGGAGGTGCCAAATCTGCGACGCGCGGAGCCGCGGACGCTTTGGGGTGCGACGAGACGCAGTTTTTGATACAAGCTCTTGCCGTGAAGGCGCTACACGCGAATGTGTGGAGCGGCGGTGAGTTGTGGGAGATGGTCGTGAAGTGGAAACGTGGACTGGATGTGTTTTTGCAGGGGACGTGGGTCTGCATGGGAGACGTACACCGTGTACTCGGAGCCGCGACTTGTATGTTTGTAGAAATAGCGGGCGATGATGACGCACGGTACAAGTGCTGACCGAGTTTGACGCCGACTATGCCGTCGGCGAGGACCTGCCGCTGGTCGATGGTGGGGTAAGGGACGGCTCGGCTGGTGGTGAGGCCCACTGGCCGGGATGTACATTTTTCCGACGGGGATTTGATGAGTTGAATACCAATTCCATTGGTCGCAGACGAATTGGCCGAGTCGTCCCGTGAACGTAGCCTCGGAGCACAACCGACTGAAAAAGACCACCCCTTCCAGAGGACGTCGTACGCACCGGCATAACGCGTCGCTACCTCGTGTTTCGACACGGTGGCGCCACTGCCCCTCCACGGACGGTGCGTTGCAGCCCTTTGGTGTGCCGCCTGCACATTTATCCGCGTTCTTCACCTCGTTGCGAAGGAGGCTGGTCACCAGACCGTCTTTCTGACGGGATGGTCGCGCGTTTCGAGCCGGAGGGCAGCGGAGGCGTGTGTGTTTCCTTCCGGGCGCAGTCACGACCACAACACCACTATCACACGTCGCCTGCTGGGCCTCCTCCTCTCTTCCCCTGCGCTGGCTACGGGCCGTAAAAACCGTTCCCCCTGGGGAACAACCCCACTCACTGCTTCTTCGGACCACCTCGGTCGTTTTTCCTCAAGCTCTGTGTGTCTTGCAGCAGCATGGATGCGGACGACGGTCTAGATGGGGGCAGCCGCTCCCCAACTGTGCCCCCCCACTTAACGCGCGATGCGAGCTCCCCGTTCTTGGCTCCTCGGCCGGCTACTCCTGCATTCAACTGGAACTTCCCCGCGTCGCAGTTGCTGGCGCCCGCGTCGCAGGTTGCCTCCAGCCCCTTCGAGCAGAGCTTATTTCCCCCGTACTCCGCGGAGCTGGCCGCAGGGCGTGGTCGTCCACTAAACCCCCTGCACCCAATCTCCCACGTAGCGACGACGCCTACTCGACGACAACTTCCATCCGCGCTGGCGCGGTCGACAAGTGCTGAACCGCCCGCGAGTATGGCGGTGGCGGCTTTAGCGGCGGCGGCGGCGCCCTCGCCTCTGCCTGGGGCGGGAGCTGCGACTGCGGCGGGGACGAACCAGTCCGGGGCGCCAACTTGGGGTACTGGTGGCGTCGCTGCAGTGCCGCGAGAGTCGATTGGCGCGCCATGGTCGCCCGCGGTGGCAGCGGTCGCTGGCGCACGGTCTGCGGCCCCAGAGCACCGGACCGTAGTGCCGCTGCGCCCCCACCCACTACCCCGAGACCACGGCGAGATGACAACAACAGGTTTTTTTCCCAGATGGATGATGCTGTTGCTCGACTTCCGTCGGGCGATAGACGGCGCACGTCACGGGCACCAGCTCCTAGCCGGCCATCAACGAAGCGCCCACCGACGGCACCGGGAGATGTAGCAGCCACTGTTGCGGCTGCTGTATCGGCACGAGCTCGAGTCGTTGCTCGGCGGCGCGTCGCAGCAGCGCGCCTCCATGCTGCCCACGTCCATCCGCCGTCTGCGGGGCAGTTGGCTGCCGCTGAGATCACTGGACCGCCATCTTCTTCCCCGGCGCCAGCGGCGACATTGGCTTCGGCCGCGTCCGTCATCGCCGCAACAACCGCGGCCGCAACAGCCGCCGCTGCCGCTGCCGCCGCCTCCCCGTCAATGAAGAATCCAAGCGCTGGAAATAGGTCCCCTTCAGTCGGGGCGCCGTGCGCATGCGGGCCCGCGCTGCAGCAGATGTCGACGGCGCTGCAGGAGATATCTACTGTCATGTCAGGTCTCCTCAAGGCGCTCTTCGACGAGAGAGTGGCGACGTCTGCCGAATTCCTCTCGCTGCGACGGGGGCTGGCCGTCCTCCTGGCCAACAGCGTCAGCAGTAAGGCTGACGTAGCCAAGATCCATGCATTGGCAAAAGCTACCTCATTGAGCGTTGGCAGCATTGCGTCGGCGTCTTCGGCACTCGCATACAATACGGCGGCCGCTGCGGGCCACCAGCCGCACCAGCAGTCGCCGCGCCCGTCGCAGCACCACGAGTCGGGCGTCGGGTCGGCCGCGGTTGCAAACGCGCAGGCCACTGACGAGCCTGTAGAGGTTACTTGGGCGATTCCCATGCAGGTCAGTATCGTGTGTGCGTGTCTCCCGCGCGTGATGTGGGATCTGGTTCTTGATTTGCTTCTTGGGGGCACACATCCTGCTTTGCTTCCGTGCGCACCATAAGCTGACGATTCCCAATCGATGCTGTTGTAGTCTGTGACAATGTTTGCTGTGTGTTGCTGTTCTGGCTCATGTCTCTTGTCTTTGTTGTGTTTTGGATGACTCGTAATACCAGGACAAGCTCAACGAGATGTACCAGAACCACGTATTCAACGGCGTTGGGGCGGGGACGGCTTTCCTGACCACCATGCAGGTCGACGAGGATATTGCGCTGTTGCTTTCAAAGCAGTTCAACGAGTCTCTGCCCGCGGCCACGCTGAGCATGGAGAAGAAGATATTGACGAAGAGCAACACCACCAAGACAGGCCTGGAACCCAACAAGATCCGCGTGTTTGTCAAGCGCGTGCTTCCCCGATGGCAGGACAAGTTCACGAGGCTGCTGATGGAGGGCTTTCACGAGCACGCCTGCTTGATCCTCAAGACGGGGAAAAAGTCCGGCCAAGACATGCGCGGGCATATCTCCACGCTCCAGCCTGAGGACGGCTTGACGTGCCTCAAGGACAACTGGTTTTTCTCCAAACCTAACGGCCGGGTGGTCCTCAACTTCGCAATCAAGCACGCATTCTGCAAGCTTGGCTGCCTTTCTGAAGTCTACGTGGACGCCACTGTAGACCAGGCCGTGTACATCAAGATGTGAACCGGCTTGTACGCCCGCATTGTCTCGACGGCACGTTGCTGCACTGACTGCCGGTGGGGTTCCGCAGTTTGTAAGTGCCTTGGTTCATGAGCGAGACTTGTACGTCGTGGCCCCACGCGATGAATCGCCTTGAGTTTCCTCTGACCCGGAAATCTTTCTTCGCCGAGCTCCCGTGAGTGCCTGTGGCCGTGTACATATCTTCCCTGCTCTTGCACCTGTCGAACAACGTGCCTCTTGTGATTCTCTGCCACCTTCCCACTGCACAGGTGCACCACGGCTTGCGCAAGATTGCGAACTATCCCGGCTTGAGCGACGCTGGCGGCAACACGGACGTTGTCACGCGCAAGGTGTGGGCTACAATTTTGTCCCTCATCGACGACTTTCGAAAAAAGGACACCGAGGTGGAGGAGGGGCTCATGCTCACCGACGGTGCAGACCCTTTCCGCGCGGTGGTTGCGGATGTGCCCATGGTGCGCCAGGAGGCCGCCCGTCGCGAGATTGCGGCCACCCAGACGGGCGACCCGCCGTGTTCCGGTACGACATCTCGCCGTGTCCGAGCGACAAGAGCCACTACGGCGTCACCTGCACCTCTTCGTCGCGGAGGGTTAAAAAGGACGACCTGCACGGGTGAGAGTGCCGAGGGAGCTCCGACGACATCGCGCAAGAAACGCACGCGCACACGTCGGAATCCGACACCTCGGCCGGTCGCGCGCACTGCGGGCCCTGTCGCCGATGCATCGGAAGACGACGCTCTGCCGCCGGATGATGGCGATGTGCTTGACTCGGGCTCGTCTCCAGCTGAAGGGGACGAGCCCGCCAGTGTCGGGGACGATAGTGACGAGACCGGTGGAGCCGACGGGGCCCCGGAGGAGGCCGGCGACCACCAAGACGTGCTGGCCGATCTCCGTTCGTAGAAGAAAGGAGGCCTACTAGATGAGCATCGACCGGGGGTTGTCGCTGACCTAGTGGGCGGCGACAACGAGACGTAGGAGTGAGAGAAGCACACTGCTGTACCATACTGAAAAAACGACAGGCTGCTAATCCCCTGTCATCGTGCTGCCACTAGCTGTTTAACGGCTGCGCCAAACTGTGAATGGCACATTGTGCGTCTTGCATAGTCAACCATCCAACTTAAACGTTCAGATGAGACGTCTTATGTAACGCCCCGCGGCCACGCTCAAGTCCCTTGCTGCCGGCCATGTAGGGTTGCTCAGAACGCCTAGGGCGTCGTTCAGGGCGTCATTAAGGGCGTCACCAGGGCGTCATTTGGGCGTCGTGCGCCCCTAACGCCCCAACTGAAAAGGGCGTCAGCAAGGCGTCGCGAAGAGAAAGACTTCAGGGGGGTCTACAAGATTCAGCAGGTGGCGGCTGTGCACCTTGGTTGGGGACAGGCACCCAGTCTTGAAACAGAAAATGACATACGAGTGCACAGTATGGGTGCCACTTGAATCATATGGGGAATACTGAGGGTGCTACTTGGGGCGTCGTAAGGGCGTTTTGGCTGCCTAATGGGGCGTCAGTAAGGCGTCTTATCCGTCGCGCGCCCCTGGCGCCCCCCAAATAGGGGCGTCGTGTGCAACCCTAATTCCACCCATTAGCTGTTAATTACGCGGTCGATCGTGCCAGCCAAGATATATATTTCTGAAATCATCGAGTGTTCAAACCCCTGTGCCGGAGACTGTGCCCGACGTAGGTTTGCGGGCACCGCCCGCTCAATGCTGGGATGGCTAGTTCTCCGGTAAACTGGGGTCAACCGGGGTCAACCCCTGTGGTTATCGAATCCATCCCAGGAGACGGCTGGCCTTGGCGGCCTTCTTGGCAGCAGGTTCCTTTCCGGGCGTGGCTTCCTTGACCGCCGTATCCTGCTTGGTCGTGAGCGCCGCTTCCGGGTGCCTCACCTTGTATTCCGCGCCCCATTGAGGGCACAAATGCATCATCTAGTGGAAACTCCAGGTGCTCTTGTTCAAATTCTTCGCCGTGAGGCGGACATAGAGGGTGACTCTTGCGAGCAGGACGGAGCAGAGCTCCCCATCAGGTAAGAGCACTCCAACCTAGTAGTCCAACTCCGACTTGTGGGTGTACATTTCGAGCCCGCTCTCCCATGAGTGGGTCTTCTCCGTGCGGAGCGTCGCGTTAGTGCTCCTCGCACATGTCCTCGCTGATGTAGCTACCCAGAAGGTCTTTGAGGGCCGACCAGTAGACCTTGAAGTTGGCTCCATTGAGCATCCCCGGCATTGGCTGGGACTCCTGAAGGAAGACTTTCACTTGTCGAGGACGAAACCAGGGAGGGGCTCTAGGGCCAGGCCCTTGTTGTCGAGAGCCTTTTCGCAGGCGGACGTGAAGCTGTACAGGAAGGGGATGAGCGCCAGAGGTGTCTCGGCCGTACTGCCGAAGTGCGGCGCTCCTCTAGAGCATTTCCACCAGTGTCGGGCCAACGGTCTTAAGTGGTTAGTTGAAACCGCCACATGTGGCTCTGCGAGTGTTCAGTTGCCAGCAGCCCAACGCGTTCCCAACGGGGAATGTATTCGGTTGAGTAGAGTGGGCTACCCTTCGAAAAACTGAGTGTCGTTGGCGTTGGCGTTATTGGCCGCACTCGGCACTTTCCAAGGAAGTACACGTAGCAGCGTTGTCGCAGCCATCGAGATGAAGAAGACTCCGTCGAATACATGCCGAACATGTCACGAAAAGTTTTTGAATGAGGCCCGGAACGCCCAAATCAAGAAATTCTAGTGAGGCACGTCGTGGCCTTTCAGTACAATATCGGGTCGAACCAGCACGAGGGCGAGAAGTGTGTTGCGGCCGCACACCCTGAAATTCTGCAAGGTGGTAGACGCTGAATGATGCCGGTCGATCTGTCGCCTGTGCCCACAGTGGCTTGACGGTCAGCGCGAACGGGTGGCCCGAGAGCCATGCGCGTGGCGAACGGGCCGCGGCCCTGTGCACGTCTGCTGCGTGCCTGTCGCCATCTTCTGAGTCAGACCGATTTTACAGCACTTTCACTCCTCACGTGACGCCTGGGTGGCCCGGAAGGGCACTGGACGGGCCAGAATAGAAATTTGGATCGCCGTGGCGGTCATATCGGCACTCGTGAGTGCCCGCTTGACTGCCGGTGAACTGTCCCCCAACACTTGGGGACACGAGCCTTGGATTTCGGGGCGGGTCCTTGACAGCCTCGAAAGCAGTCTCGCACGGAAACCGTGCACTCACTCGCGAGGGTGTGATGGCTGACGGTGCCGCGCGACATGTCCGGGGCCCAGATCGCGAGTTCCGGTGCGTGGCTGTCGAGGGACCCACCGTCAGCCTCCCCGTGGGCCCATGGTTCGCGTCGTGCTGTGCCCGGCTGTTGGCATAACCAACGTCAGGGTCTCTCTGGGCCACAGGGTGGCGTGGTGCACAGGGGCCGGTCGACGGAGCGGTCGCGTGAGAGGCTCGGCACAGATGCTCAGGCAGTCCATGAAGGCCCACTGCGGGGTCTGGCACGCTCCTGTGGCCAGGTCCCACCGTCGTGAGTGCGCGTGCGGTCGACACCACGTGGGGCGCTGCAGTCCTCTTTAGCGGGTGGTACGGGGGCAACCAACAGTGCTGGTCGACTGAACCGTTTGTTTTCGCCTGTTCGCTGGCGGGAACTCACGGGTGGAGGCGTTCGTTGAGCTTCCGTGCTCCCTGTCTCCCTTTCCGCAAGGGCGGTGCATCTGCCCTTTTTGGCCGTCGACGGACGGTGTGGCCACTTCTGCCGAGGTGCCGTACGTCTCGTGACACGGGCAGCCACCATGCTGGAGTCACCCCCTTCAGAGTCTGCGGATGGAGACACGTCGCCTCTCCCCCAACTCCCCCCCCTACCTCCTGGCGTCCGATACAAGCGGTTGCGCAACCCGTGGCACGAGTCGTCCCCCCCCCCCGGCTCCCGAGCCTGCCGTCACCGGGGCCGCCAGCGGCATGGCGCCACCCGCGGCTGATGCAGCACCTCGGCCACCGTCTGCGGCGACCGACGACGAAACTTTACGGGCGACGACGGAGCCGTGGGGCACGGCCGGGACTGTCGCGTCCCTGCATAAGTCAGGCGCCCCTAGCTCTGTGGATGGGGTAGCGCCGGCGTCGTCTGGCGCCACCCTGCGTGGCGGAGAAGCCATGGACGAGGACGACGTGCCTCTCCCCCTCCCAAAGAAGGCGCGGATTGAGCGGCGGCCGCACCTGGTGGGCTGACGGCGCTCCAGCGAGCTCGGTGTCGAAGAGTTTGTGAGGCGCTTGAACACGTCTCGCGTGAAGTACGGGCTTGCTTCTGGCAAGACTCCTACCTCCAGACCTCCCCGCTCGTCCGACCGCTGCGTGGCGGACAAGCCTCGCGGAATGGCTGTTCGTGCCGGCCGTCTTGCTACTTCTCTCGAGCACTCCACAGCTAGGGAGGGCTCGGTGGGGCTCACACTAGTGGCTGCTGCGGCCGCTGGTCGCGCAGCTGAAATTTGCGCGGACGCTGACGCTGGTGCTGGCAAGGTCACACCAGTTGCGCACTGGTCGGCGGTGCGCCGCCCAGTGACACAGAGTAGGACAAGTACCGGCGTACCCGTGCTCTTGAGATGAGAGCATCCGACCCATGTCGGGGAGCCATTCCGCTAACAAAAGTGTCGGACGTTGGTGGTCGCAGCGGCGGTAACGACAGAGAGTGGAATGGGTCTTCAACTGAGAGCTTACCCTCATGCAGCAGTGGCGATGGGCCGACGCCGCGGCACCAGGGGCGACGCACCAGCGGGGCTCCACGCCTCGGGGGCAGGGGCGGGAAGGGCGACAAGAAGAAGGGACCCGGAAACGGAAAGGGAAAGATGTGGACGGCGGACGAGCAGGTGGCGCTGTGTTTGGCTTTCAAGTTGGTGGCGCAGAGGGCAGACAAGGGCGCAGACTGGGTCGAGGACGATCTGTGAGAAAACATGAAGGCGGCCTTTGATGGACCCACCCTCAACAGCCTTCACCTGAGTGACCTGAAGGGCAGGTGGACTGAGCGCATGGCGGTGTGCATGCAGACGCAACTCGTTCGAAAGATGGCGCCGGACGTGCAGCGCTTCGCTCACTTCTTCAAGGTCGTCGCCGACAAGAAGCAACTGACGGGGGGGCTGACCGTGGAAGACCTCGTGCGCGCCGCTGCGAGCCTCTTTTCGGGCCTGTCGGCCTATGAATTTGTGAGCCAAGACGCTTGAGAAGACGTCGAGCGAGAGAGACAGGGAAAGGCGCGCGCGGAGCTCACATGTTATTTGGTTTCGTGCCGGTGCATCCCGATGTGGCGGGTGCTGCGGGATATGGACAGGTTTAACGGGGCGTCGGCCGATACCGACGCTTTCTCCGAGCGCTTTCGTGGAATTGGTGGTAAGCGGGACGGGGCCGCCGGCATCGAGGGCAACGACAAGGACGGCAGAGGCAAGCGGTCCATCAGCAAGCTTCCCGCGCTGCAGCAGCGTCCAGACATTGGCGTCAATGCGTCCAAGCGCATGCGCGACAACAAAAGAGGGCATGCAGGAGAGCGCGGGCGCGCTCGGAGTCCAGCTCGTGCGCTCACGGAAAAAGATGAAGGCGACGGTTTCAGAGACTACCAAGCGCACGCAACTCGAGTCTAAGCGCGCGGCGGCCGCGTTCTTCATCTTGGCCGAGAACAAGGACACGGACGAGGCGAATAAGTTCTTTGACGCCGAGCGCAAGGACGTGTTCAACATGGGCATGTCGGACATCAATGCTACGACACCGGCGGCCGTGGCCAGCCGTGAGGTCGCAGTGAGGGGCGCGTCTGCGTGGGCCATGTCTGGAACTGCGGCGGAAGCGAGCTCAGCGGCGGCCGCGTCAGCCGTGGCGTTCGCGGGAGGCGGAAACGACGCTGATATCGCGTCGGGTGATGATAGCGACTCGACCACCAATATGACCTATGTGTTTGGGCGGGACAAGAGGGGCTCTGTCGAGAGCTTTCGGACGGCGCGCGGCCGCAGAGCGATGGCGGAGAAGAACAGGGCGGAGGAGGAGCGCATGAACAAAGCCCAGGCAGCCATTGACCTGACCGGGCCCGACATGGGTGTTGCGAGCAGTGTGACGGCTCCAGCACCGCGTGGCGGCACGCGTAGTCGCAGCGTGGAGGATATCGCCCAGGCGTTGGGGACTGTGTCTGCGAGGACAGGCTGCGCGGTCGACAAAGACGTCACCAATGATGAAGCAGAGGAGTGAAGAACTGTGGGGTGCAGAGCGTGTGCTGGGTAGAGTGATTGTGGCGTGCCTATGTTCGTGCTAGCGCGTCGCACGCGTTGCTGTTTTCGTTTGCTTTGTGTATTGTGTTCTAGCGTAGACAGGCATCAGTAGGGACGCAGTTCTATGCTTCTCAGCTGGGCGTGACCTGCGCTTGATTCATGTACGCGTACAGTCGTTTTTTGCAGCGTCCCATGATCCAGATTGCGCTGCGGTGGCAGATTTTACATGCAGCACACTTTGTCTGTCACGCTGGATGCGCGAGCGCATGCCGGTTTCCAGCACTTGAGCCCCGTGCTTCGACTCCACCTTGTGCGCGAGTACAGTATCACAAAACGGGCCATGAGGCTTTGACGACAGAACACAAAAAAAAGTCATTGACCAACGCACACACACTAATGCGGTCACACACGCCGGCACACAAACGGGACCTGCCTGGGCGGTCGCGCGTGACTAACGCTCCTGGAGGCGTGCCCACGAAAGTGCAGTGAGATCCTTTCTCAGGTTGATACCAACTGCTGGGTCCGTCGCCTGGGCCCATTAAGGGAGGTCGGAAAATGTTCCTCAGGGAGAGAGCATGCACTGGTTGACTTGAAGCATGGGGTCGAATGAAAAACCGTAAACCGCGCGTCCGCCACGTGCCCGTGCTGGCCCAGACGGACGCCTCGGCCACCAATGTCGCCGGTGTCACCGTCGCCAGCGCCGTCATCGCCGTCGCCACCGTCCGCTCCCGCATTGGCGCCACTGCCGCCATCGCCGCCAACGCCGACCCCAGCTTCGTCTTCCCCTGCTCCTTCTGCACGTCCACAGCCGCCGCCACTGCCGGCACTGCCGCCACAGCCGCCACCACCGGCACGGCCGCGACAACCGGCGTCAAGAGTTCCAACATCCCTACTGCTGCCTTCGGCAGGACCGTCCCCTAAATGCGCGGCAGCGGCACCCGCGGCGTCACTTTTGCCCGCCCCGGAGCCACTCGGACCACCAATGCCGACATCGTCGCCATCGCGCCGAAGGTTGTGCACGAGAGACGGCCGACGTGGCACGATAACCATGCTGTGCATGATGCACACGGCCTTGGCCGTGAGGATGAGGTTCGCGACGTCTTGGTGGCGCGAGGGGTGGAGGGCGACCGTGAACTGCTGGTACAACGTGATGTAGAGGCGCTAGACCTCCTTGCGAGCACCTTTCTGCACAGCGTTGAACTCCACGTCCTCTGGCGTCTCGGAGTCTCTGTGCGGGAGAACTAAGATGGAGTAGTAGGCGTAGATGCCATCGGCAAGATATGACAGCCACGAATATGTCCGTCCGTTGACTTGAAAGGAAACGTGACGGGGTGGCCACTCACCACGCAGCACACAAGACAATAGATGGCACTGCTTCAGCACGTTAAGGTCGTTGTCTCTCCGCGGTGAGCCCGCAGAGATGTGCCAAACCCATAAGTCATGGTCGCACACGGTCTCAAGAACAATCGTCCGTTTACCGGACCTGCACTTGTGCTGGCCGGCCGCAGCCTTCTGGCAGCCATGCAACTCCTCGTGGCTGCAGTCCAGGCTGCCAATGTAGCCTGGGAAGCCCCGGTCCTTATTAAAGGCCAGGATGCCCGTGATGTCTTCTTCCGTCTGCGCGCACAGGTAGTGTGGCAACAAAGAAGGCGCGAGCAAATACCCCGTGGCAACACTGACAATACAGAAGACAAGGACCCAAAGGGTCGACCTCCCGAGAGGACCTAGACGGCGCAAAGGCGCGCAAGGGCTAGGACTCGAGAGAGACG
>ENA-ORXC01000889-ORXC01000889.1-marine-metagenome-genome-assembly--contig:-NODE-889-length-19251-cov-64.991134_pt1 | contig 19251 bp, 23 predicted proteins | sample MGYA00237865_ERZ511478 | MGnify/ENA metagenome assembly ERZ511478 | reverse complement strand
ATTACTCTTTATAGTAGTTTTTGATACTCTTCTTTACATATAAAAAGCGAAACAAACCTATAATTAATAAGGCAGGTCCTATAACAATGAGCATAATACCTATCCAGCGTATTTCATTTAACAGGTCTAATTTTATAATAGCAAAACCAGAACTTAAAAAAACAATAAACGTTCTAAAATAAGCAAGAAAGGTCCTCTCGTTTGCCAGTCTCGTTCTATCTATCGCCAGTTTATCTCTTAGTGATTGCTCTAGTGTGCTCATAGGTTAGGTTATTTTTCCCGTAGCACAACTTACAAAAGATTTTGCCTTTAACAATACACCATTATCATCTTCTATAGATGGATAGCCTAATTTTTTTAGAGTTTCCTTTACAGATAGCGCATCTAGAGCATCTTCGGCAGTAAAGGAGATTGTAGATGATTCTAGATCTACACTAACATTATGTACATTTTCTAATGCATTAATTTTTGTAGTGATTGTATTAACACAGCCACCACATCTTAGATTTTGAACAATTATAGCCGTTTTCATAGTGTAATATTTTGATGAAGAGATTAAGTAAATTGATATAATTAATTACGCTTTCGCGAAAGCGTGATTGCATACATTATAATCATTATGATTTATAGACTAAGCTATTTCCAGTTGTTATAACCATCTTCTAGATCAAAGATGATTTTGAAACCTAGGCTATCTAATTTTGCCGCAGCGCGCTGGCTTCTATTACCAGATCTACAATAGAGGTACACCGGTTTATCTTTATCAAGTTTATTTACCTTAGTTGTAAACTCTGATGTTTTAAAGTAATCTATATTTTGTGCTTTTGCTATATGACCAGAGCTGTACTCATTTGCAGTACGTACATCTATGAGCTGCACACCAGGGGTTGCTATTGCGCTTTTAAAAGCGTCTCTGTCTAGTATTGTGATAGCATCGCTCTGTTGCAATTTATCACCGAAAAGTAAGGATAGAAATGACATAAGTATGAGTGTAAGTTTCATTATTATTTTTACTCAAAGATAAGCGCTTAGTATACGTTTGTCAGTGACTTAGGTTACATAGCAATGCTTTTAAAACAAAAAAAAAGTGACTGTTTGTACAGTCACTTTTTTCTTCACTAATTTAAAATAATAAGCCTTAATTATAATGAGGCAAATTATGCGTTATGGTGCTACCGTTTCTCCTGTCCAGGCCATCATTCCACCCGTAAGATTGTATGTGCTTTGTACACCCATATTATCAAGTATTTGACAAGCTTGCCCACTACGATTACCGCTCCTGCAATAGATGTAGTAATTTTTTGAGGTGTCAAGCTCTTTTATAGAAGCCATAAACGAGGGCTGGTCTAAAAAATCAATCATTTGAGCATTAGCCTGTATACCCTCTGCACACTCTCCAGGAGTTCTTACATCTAGAATTACAGCCTGACTGTCATTTGCAATGAGTTCTTGCCATTCGGCTTGATTTATATTTTTCATTTTAAAATTTTTATAATGTTGTAGGACACACAAAATCTGTAACAGGTACACCAGCTTCTTTTATGGCTTTAAAACCACCTTTTACATCTATAAGATTGTGTATGCCTCTGCTTTTTAAAATAGATGCAGCAATCATACTTCTATATCCTCCAGCACAGTGTACATAAAAAGTGTCGTTTTCTGGAAACTCTGCAAGGTGATTATTTAAGAAATCAAGAGGAGTAAGGTGAGCGTCTTTTACACGCTCAGATAAATACTCACTCTCTTTACGTACATCGTATACCGGTTTTTTAGATTTTTCAAGATCAGACTTAAATTGTGCAGCCGTTATAGAGCTTACCGTATCATACTCAAGAGCTTCCTTTTTCCAGGCATCAAAACCACCCTTGAGATATCCCAGTGTGTTGTCAAAACCTACACGTGATAATCGTGTCACTGTCTCTTCTTCCTTACCAGGTTCTGTTACTAGTAATATAGGTTGCTTTACATCTGCAATAAGGGCTCCTACCCACGGAGCAAAACCTCCCTTGAGACCTATAAAAATAGACCTAGGTATGTGACCCTTTGCAAACTCATCTTGATGACGTACATCTAGTACAATAGCACCCGTCTCATTTGCAGCAGCCTCAAAAGCTTGTGGTGATAAGGCTTGTGTACCTCTTTTTAAAACATCTTGTATGTCTTCATAGCCTTCCTTGTTCATTTTTACATTGAGCGGAAAATACTGAGGTGGCGGTAATAGTCCATCTATAACCTCATTTATAAACTCTTCCTTAGTCATATCTGCTCTCAAGGCATAGTTCATTTGCTTTTGGTTCCCTAGAGTGTCTACGGTTTCCTTCATCATATTTTTACCACAGGCAGATCCCGCACCGTGTGCTGGATATACTGTAACATCATCTGCAAGGGGCATTATTTTAGTGCGTAAGCTGTCATATAAAAAACCTGCAAGGTCACGCTCTGTGAGTTCTCCCATTTTTTGAGCAAGATCTGGCCTTCCTACATCTCCTAGAAATAAAGTGTCACCACTAAAAATCGCGTGGTCTTTACCATCTTTGTCTTTAAGAAGGTAAGTTGTACTTTCCATCGTGTGTCCTGGTGTGTGTAATGCTATAATAGTTACATCACCTAGTTTGAACTCTTGGCCATCTTTTGCAATTATTGCGTCAAAAGAAGGGTTTGCATTAGGACCATATATGATAGGAGCGCCTGTTTCTTTGGCTAGTGTTACGTGACCGCTCACAAAATCTGCGTGAAAGTGAGTTTCAAAAATATACTTGATTTTTGCATCATCAAGTTTTGCTCTATCAAGATAAGGTTTTACCTCTCTTAAAGGGTCAATTATAGCAACTTCACCTTTGCTTTCTATATAATAGGCACCTTGTGCTAAGCATCCTGTGTAGATTTGTTCAACGTTCATAAGTATATTTTTGGATACGCTTTCGCGAAAGCGTACTAATAATTAATAGTGTAAAATTATAACACAAGTAGTGTCTTTACAGTAACCTAAGTTACATAGGGTAAAATTAATAAAAACTCCTATTACCAAGTGTTAATAGGAGTTTATCATAATACGTGCTACTTTATAGTAACGTAGTAGGGCAAATATAGTCAGTTTTTGGGATGCTTGTCTCAGCAATCTCTTTAAAACCGCCAGTAACATCTACAAAGTTGTCCCAGCCACGCTGTTTTAAAATTGAAGCGGCTATCATACTTCTATAACCACCAGCACAATGTACTATAAATGGAACCTCTTTCGGAAACTGAGCAAGGTGCTTATTGATCTCATTAAGTGGTATGTTTATAGCATCAACAATATGCTCAGAGTCATATTCACTCTTTTTACGCACATCTATTATAAGTGGCTGCTCACTTTTGTAACGTGCAGCTAGCTCTGTTGCGTTTATGCGTTCTGTGGTCTCAATGTCTTTACCGCTTTCTCTCCAAGCGCCGAAACCTTTTTTGAGATAGCCTATGGCATAATCATACCCTACGCGAGATAATCTAGTGATTGCTTCTTCTTCCTTACCTGGGTAGGTTATGAGTAAAATTTCTTGTTTTACATCTGGAATCATCTCACCAACCCATTGTGCAAAATTGCCATCTAGTCCTATATTAATACTGTTAGGTATGAATCCAGAAGCAAAGTCTGAGGCATCACGAGTATCAAGCATAAGAGCACCAGTTTCATTTGCGACAAGCTCAAACTCTTCTGGAGTGAGGGCTTTTGTAGCTCTACTCATCACGGTATCTAGACTTTCATACCCTTTAATATTCATAAGAACATTTTGTGGGAAATATCCTGGAGGAGCAGTGAGTCCATCTAGTAGTACTTTTATAAACTCTTCTTTACTCATATCTTGAAGAGCGTAGTTATACTTCTTTTGATTTCCTAGTGTGTCTGTAGTCTCCTTGCTCATCATTTTTCCGCAGGCAGATCCAGCACCGTGGTTAGGGTAGACGATGAGCTTATCATCTAGAGGTAGTATCTTATCTCTAAGAGAATCATAGAGGTGGCCTGCAAGTTTTTCTTCTGTGAGGTCTGACACTACGTGTTGAGCAAGGTCTGGACGACCCACATCTCCTATAAAGAGGGTGTCACCAGTTATGATGCCGTGTTCAGAATTATTTTCATCTATGAGTAGGTAGGTGGTGCTCTCCATAGTATGACCAGGGGTGTGTATTACTTTTACTTTATAATCACCTATAGAAAAGATTTGCCCATCTGTTGCTATTGTAGCTTCATAAGCTGGCTTGGCTCCAGGACCAAATACAATCTCTGCACCGGTTTTTTTTCTTAAATCAAGATGACCGCTCACAAAATCTGCGTGAAAGTGAGTTTCAAAAACATACTTAATTTTTGCATTGTCACTTTGTGCACGATCTATATATGGTTGTACCTCCCTTAATGGATCAAACACTGCTGCCTCGCCATTACTTTCTATATAGTATGCAGCGTGTGCGATACATCCGGTATAAATTTGTTCTACTTTCATTGTGAATAGATTTTAATGTTAAACACTATAAAAGTAATAGGCTTTTATGAGTAGTTTGGTCACTTATGTTACAGAAAGGGAGGTAATTATAAAACTATGACATTTGTCATATTATATGGCTGTAAATAAAAAAAGACCTCGTGAGAAGGTCTTTTATATAATGTGTTGAGGCTTGAGTTATTTAACAAAGAACTCCATATAGAAAATAAATACCGCCATCACGAGGATAAAGTAACCAAAACCTTTTTTGAGCTTTTGTCCATCTATAAAATTACTTAAATAACTGCCTATAAAAATTCCCACAAGAGAGATTAGTGTAAAAATGGAGAGAAATACCCAGTCTACATCCATCGTTAAAGCGTCACCTAAAAAGAAGCCCATAAGAGATTTAAATGCTATGATTATGAGTGATGTCCCTACGGCTACTTTCATTTTTATGTTTGCAAGTATTACTAGCGCGGGTATGATTAAAAAACCACCACCGGCACCTATCATACCAGTAATAGCACCTACAAGCAATCCTTCTATTAAGATAAGAGGATAGTTATACGATACCTTACCATCATTTTTTTCTGGGCATTCTTTACGCTTTTTGAGCATTGAGAAAGCCGCTGGTATCATTAGTATTGCAAAGAGGCCAAACATTGCCATCCTGCGTGTAAAATCAAAATCACCTATGGTAAATAAAACGTCTGGTAAAGCTGGCACTACATAATGCCTTACCACTGTAACTCCTACAATAGCAGGAATACCAAATACTACTGCAGTACGCCAGTCTACATATCCTTTAAGATGCTGTTTAAGCCCGCCTACGAGCGCACTAGCACCTACAATGAATAAAGAGTATGCAGTTGCTACTTTTTCGTTTACAGAAAACAAATATGCAAGAACAGGTACCGCAAGTATGGAGCCACCACCGCCTATGAGACCTAAAGAAATGCCTATAATGAGAGCACTTATATATCCTAATACTTCTAAAACTTCCATAATGAAACTTTGTATTTTACAGCAAATGTATTCTGATATAAAACTACTGGCAGTAACAAAGGTTACATAGCTAGTCTAAATCTATGATTTCTATATAATTTCTATGTAATTCTATTTTACCTAGTTTTTCTAATTTCTTGAGGAGCCTGGATATAACTACTCTCGAGCTGTGTAGTTCTCCTGCAATCTCTTGGTGTGTGTTGCGTATGCTGTTATCTTCATTAATTCTAGACTTATTTTTAAGGTATTCTAGAAGACGCTGGTCCATATTATTAAAAGCAATACTATCTATGGTGTGGAGCATCTCATTAAGACGGGTGTGATAGCTTTCAAAAACAAAATTTCTCCAAGATTTATATTTTGAAGTCCACATCTCCATTTTTTGAATAGGTACCATTATAAGAACGGTGTCAGTCTCTGCGATGGCTCTAATCTCGCTCTTTGTTTGCCCTAGGCAGCAACTCATAGTCATAGAGCAGGTATCACCTTTTTCTAGGTAGTAGAGTAGGAGTTCATCCCCTTCTTTATCGTCTCGCAATATTTTTATAGCACCAGAGATAAGTAAAGGCATACCTTTTATGTAAGAGCCTATCTCCATAAGTTTAAAGCCAGCGGGAACTTCTTTATAAGTCCCTACTTGCGCAATCTCGTTTATTAAGTCGTCTTCAAAAAGGTGACCGTAATTTTGCTTAAGTTCTTGAATCATTTATATATAAATAAGTCAGTTTGTAAATTGCAATTAAGATGATAGATGCTTCAGTTTTTATGAAGCATTACATTACTACTGTATTTTTAGTATTGTAAAGTTAACCTAATTCTAATGTCCTTTAAGTAACAAAAGTTACAGTAAGAAAGATATAGAATTCATTAATTTTACAAAATGTAGCTGAGCGTTTTAAAAGGTAGCAAAGTTTGTAAGATTACTAGCAAATTACGTCTACTTATATGTGTAAAAGTCTAGCACTCTAGTTAAGAACATATGGAAAAATATATGATAGGTTTTAAAGATGCAATTCTAGGTACCATAGATTGGACCTGGAAATCTGTCATTTTTGAAGTCCCTTGGTATACTAATTACTTCTGGGGGCTTATCATTTTGTCGCTACTTGTCTGGTCTATGGAAATACTTTTTCCCTGGAGGAAGGAGCAATCTGTTTTTAGAAAAGACTTCTGGCTAGATGGCTTTTATATGTTTTTTAATTTCTTCTTGTTTACAATAGCAATAAGTGGTTTTTATAAGTTATTACAACTTGGTTTTGAAGATATAGGGATAAGCGAAGATTCTCTAGCGCTTTTTGATCCATCTTCTTGGCCTATGTGGAGCCAGTTACTCGTCTTTTTTATTGTGCTGGACTTTGTGCAATGGTTTACACACAGCTTATTGCATAAATATCCTTTTTTCTGGAAGTACCACAAGGTGCATCATAGTGTAAAAGAAATGGGGTTTGCAGCACACTTGCGCTATCACTGGATGGAGAATATTCTCTATAAACCACTTAAGACATTTGGCGTAATGATTCTTTTTGGTTTTGAACCTACACAGGCATACATAGTGCACTTTATTGCAATAGCAATAGGTCACATAAATCACGCAAACATTAAGATTACCTGGGGTCCTTTAAAGTATATTTTTAATAACCCCGTAATGCACTTGTATCATCACGCATATACCATTCCCGAAGGAACTTATGGCGTAAACTTTGGAATATCGCTAAGTGTATGGGACTATATTTTTAAGACAGATTATATACCTGAGGATAGCGGTACTATAGAGTTAGGTTTTCCCGGAGATGAGGTTTTTCCAAAAGACTTTGTGAGTCAAAACACCTACGGTTTTAAAAAAGGACAACAATAGGGGAGTAGTACGCTTTCGCGAAAGCGTAATTATAAAGAATACAATCTATAATTGCGGCTATCTATTCAAAAAGCTCAGATGATAGGTATCTATCACCACGATCACATATAATACTTACAATAATACCACTCTCAAGCGTGCTTGCCAGTTTAAGTGCTGCTGCTGTAGCACCACCGCTGCTCATACCCGCAAGAATACCTTCTTCTTTTGCGAGACGTCTAGCCATTGCAATTGCCTCTTCTGTACTTACTTCAAGAACACGATCCACCTTTGAAGCGTCAAATATAGCTGGGAGATAAGCCTCTGGCCATTTACGTATACCGGGTATTCTAGAACCATCTGTGGGTTGTACGCCCACTATCTCAACATTTTTATTTTGTTCTTTGAGGTAGGTTGAGGTACCCATAATGGTGCCGGTTGTGCCCATAGATGATACAAAGTGAGTTACTTCTCCATCTGTATCTCTCCAGATTTCTGGACCTGTAGACTTGTAGTGTGCTTTCCAGTTATTATCATTAGAAAACTGGTTAAAGCTGTAATAGCCTTCATTTTTTACTTTATCGATAGCATAATCTCGAGCACCTTCTATACCATCTGGGTGTAGTGTTACTTTTGCACCATAAGCACGCATAGTTTGCACTCTCTCTTTGGTAGCCTTTTCTGGCATTACAAGCTCTATATCTAGACCATAAATGGCTGCAATCATAGCTAGCGCGATACCCGTATTACCACTAGTAGCCTCAATGAGTTTTGACGTTTTATCAATCTCGCCAGCATCTAGTGCAGTCTTAATCATATTAAGAGCAGCACGATCTTTTACACTCCCTCCAGGGTTATTTCCCTCAAGTTTAAAATATAGATCTACGTTTGGGTTTGTATTAAGTGTAGTAGACTTTACAAGTGGTGTATTACCTATTCTATCTATGAGTGTTTTATTCATTTTTTCTTATTTGTTTTTGTAGATACTTGTAGCTCTGGTCTATGTACGACAAATGTATGGGGTTCTATAGATGAGGTTATCCAGGTGTTACCACCTATAACGCTGTGCTCACCTATTACTGTATCACCACCTAGTATAGTAGCATTTGCATAGATGGTTACGTTGTCTAGTATAGTGGGGTGGCGTTTTGTGTTTTGTAATTCTTTAGTAACAATAAGAGCTCCTAGTGTTACTCCTTGATACAGTTTTACGTGATCGCGTATTTCTACCGTTTCTCCTATAACTACACCGGTCCCGTGATCTATAAAGAACGAGCTACCTATGGTAGCGCCGGGGTGTATGTCTATACCTGTAAGCTGGTGAGCATACTCTGTCATTAATCTTGGTATGAGTGGTAGGCCCAGGTTGTAAAATTCTTTTGCCATTCTATAGATAGATATGGCAAAAAAGCCAGGGTAGGCAAGGTAGACTTCTTCTAGGGTTTGTGCGGCAGGATCATTTGCAAGTATGGCCTGTGCGTCTTTTTTGAGATTAGTACAAATAGTGGGTATCACTTGCATAAAATCTACCCACGTCTTACAAGGCTTTCCCTTTATCTCTGGACAAGCTAGGTCTCTTATGGTGGTAAATAAAACTTCTAGTTCTATAAGTGATGTCTGTACATCTGTCTCTATATCAAAAAGAGTGTCAAAAAGAAGTTGAGTAAATCTTTGTGATTCCTTCTTTAATCGCACGGTAATGTGCACTTCTCTTTTTTGAGCATTTATTGCATCTACAAGGTGCGATACCTCCATAAATTATAATTTCTAAAGGGTTTGTCTAATTATTACAGACATAAAAAGTACTACAAAAATAAGGTAATTATCGCCTATATTATAGTGAGGTAAAAATGAGTGCCTTTAAGCGCTTGTTACCGTAGATTTTTTACTAGCAGTACTATCATAATTAAAGAAAAATTGCGCCCAAATAATTTTAGATAGCGCATATAGTAATGGAAACAGTGCTATAAGTGATACTACAAATGAGATCATAAGTGATGTAGGTGTAAGTTCTTCTCTTAATAAATAATTAAGCACTACTACAGCCATAAATAAAGCAACTCCTAAGCCATAAGAAACATAATAAGAACCCTGATAAAAACCAGTTTCTAGCTCAAACTTTGTATCGCAGCAAGAGCAACGCTTGTGCACTTTGCCCATTGTACTAAATTTATAAGGATGTCCTTTAAAAAAATCACCTTCTTGACACACTGGGCACTTCATCTGTACCACACTATATAATTTAGTTCCTTTGAGCATAATCTTAAGTTTTAAGTAAAAGTAATTTGCAATACTCAGGTTGTACGTAACCATTGTTACATAAGAGATAAAATTCTATGATAAAAGAGTTTTAAGAAACTTACTATTTAACATATTTGTTACTGCATAATTATTACCTTTCCCGTTCCCTATGATGACACAACCAGATGCTTTAATTGCTAGATTTCTTCAAAAAGACGCTATGTCTTTTGAGAAGATATATGAGCTATATAGTGAGAGCCTCTTTGGAGTTATTAATAGTATACTGCACGACAAAGAATTATCTGAAGAGGTACTACAAGACACTTTTGTAAAAATCTGGAATAACTCAGATCGTTATAACCCAAAGAAAGGTAGATTCTTTACCTGGATGCTCAACATAGCACGCAACAGTGCAATAGATAAAACAAGATCTAAGGCATTTAAGAATCAACGTAAAAACCATACAGCCGAATATTTCGTAGATATTCTTGAAGCGAGAGGGAGTTTTAATACCTCTGTAGACGCCATAGGGATTCAAAAATTTGTAGACGTTTTAGAACCGCTTTGTAAAAAGATAATTCACTTCTTGTTTTTTAAAGGGTATACCCAAAAGGAAACAGCCGAAGAGCTAGAAATTCCTCTCGGAACTGTAAAAACAAGAAATAGAATCTGCATAAAAAAATTAAGAGATATCGTAGGAGTAGAATGAAAGACCCACAAACATATATAGACTCAGGAGTGCTTGAACTCTTTGTATATGGGACCCTTCCTGAGGAAGAGATGGTCGAGGTTGCTCACATCGTAGCTCAAAATCCTGTACTCTTACAAGAAGTAGTTTCTATAGAAAATAGCTTGTTGAAACTTGCCAGCGCAGCCGCTCCGGCTCAGGTGGCAGACTTTAGCAACCTAAGAAAGTATATAGATGTAGATGGTAAAGTAATACCGCTTTCGCGAAAGCGAACTCCTATACCTACCATAATATTATGGGCAGCAGCCATTCTTTTACTTGCTGGAGTAGGTTATTTATACACTGAAAACAGTAAGCTAGAAAACCAGCTTGTAGATACAGAGCGAGAGTTACTATTGCAAGAGTCTAAAACCCAAGTAGCCGAATCTGATTTACAGCAAACAAAAGATATCCTTAACGTTATAAGACAGCAAGATCTTATCGCTGTACCGCTAGGTGCCCAAGCTGTTGCACCAGAAGCATATGCATCTGTGTACTGGGATCAAGAAAACGGAAAGGCTTATATAGACGTAAAGGGGCTGCCAGAACCACCACAAGGAAAGGTGTACCAAGTATGGTCGCTTACTTTAGAACCACTCACGCCTACCAGCTTAGGGATACTAGACCAGTACGATGTTACGGGTAATCAAATTTTTGAACTTGATAATCCTAACCAGTCAGAAGCATTTGGTATCACGCTAGAACCTGCCGGAGGAAGTGAATCTCCTACTCTTGAGCAACTTTATACCCTAGGCGTAGTAACCTCTTAATTCCCTTCTTAAATTTTATACATAAGACACTAGATGCAATCGTGTGTCTTGTCATTTACCTTATATATAATTAAGTAACTCTGCTCTACTATATGTTTGATAATGTGAAGTGTGATTTTTACTAGGAGGTGGGTTAGAAACCAAAAAAAACGACCTACTTAAAAAAGTAGATCGTTTACAAACAAACTCAAAAAAAAACTACCCAACCTTATAGTTTTCCTCTTATGTAGACACTTACGTAAAAGTTTGTGTCTTGGTTTCCTTTTATAGGTTTTTTATTTCTGAGTAGGTTACTGGTCCTAACTCATAACTTGTTTCTAATAGTTCTTCTTTAATAGGGGTGAGGTCTTTTTGCATACCTAGTGCTTTATAGATTTGTGCAGTGTGAAACTGTGCCGCCGGCTCATATGTTTTACCTATTACGTGGTCTTGTGCAATTTTAAGTGCTTGCTTGTACTCACCTTTTCCATAATGTGCGTGGGCTAGTAAATCATAAGACATAGGGGTGGGGCGGTTGCTCACTTCCTTTTTTGCTAGAGTAATTGCTCTATCTGCTGTTTCTGGTTGAGATGCATAAAGTTCTACAAGGTAAGCGCCGTACATATCGCCGTAGTTTATTGCAGTGGCACTATTTGTAAATTGTTTCTTTAAGTTTTCGGCAGTTTTGTTATCGCCCATATACTCATAGATTTCAGATTTTAGTAATGCATAATCTGGGCTTTTTGTGTCTTTTTCAATTGCTTCAATAATACGTAATGCCTCCTGTGGGTTATTTTCATATGAATATGTTATCCAGGCAATTCCTTTTTTCGCGTAAGCGTTAGAAGGGTCTAGGGATAAAGTTTTGAGATAGTGATTGTAAGAATCTTTTATGCGTCCAGCGTGCCCATAATAATCTGCTAGGTTTGTGTATACCCATATTTTGAGATCTGCAACATTACTGCGCTCTGCGATGTGCATTGCGTTTTCCATATGCTGTATAGTGGCGTCTAGATTACCGCTGTAGTCTTCCCATTTTGCAAGTCTTATTAAGTAATTGTAGTTAGAGAAATCTGCTTCTTTATCTAGTAAAGTTTTTGCTTCTTTATAATTACCTAGCTCCATTGCCACATCAAATAATACAAAGTTGCTAGTGCTTATCTCACCGCCTACTTGTGCAGCAGAGTCTATCATTGTTTTTGCTTCTATAAAACGGTGCTGTGTGATATAGTTTTGAGCGAGAGCGCGTAGGTAGTTGTCTTTTCCTATCGCTGCTTTTTGTGCAGCTTTATGTAAATTTTGCTCAGCCTTTTTGAGCATCTCGATATCTGCATTTTGATTAAAAAGGGCGGTGTAAGTTCCTGCGCTTTTGCTTAGGTCTATTATTTGTGAGCTGTCTTTTTTAATACGACTGTTCCAGAATACTACTTGGTCATTAAGCTCAGTAAGTTTTGTGTTGTTACTTGAGGTAAGATATGCGTTATAGTCATTTTGGTTTGTGATTGTCTCTTCTTTATGGCTATGGCACGATGCGAGAAAAAATAACGTGGATAACGCTATTAAATATCTTGTATGGTATAGTTGGTAGGTTTTCATAGTTTGTTTTATTAAAAAAGGGACTGAAAAACTTCAGCCCCTTTGTAATTATTAGTTTGGGACTAGTGAGGTCCTTCTAGGTATGGGAATGTGGTGCTTGGGTTTTCGCCAGTGTTAGGTACATTATCTGTAACAAGTATTGGTAAATCTGCCACGCCATCATTATCAAGATCTTGACCATTAAAACGATCACCGTTAGTACCTCCAAAAAGAAGTATAAGTGATACATCTACAACGTCATCTGTAAGATTACGACCTGTAAGCACATTACCAGCACCATCTATATACGTAGTAGGAGCATCTGGTGCAACTTGTAATACATCTGCCGCAAGTACGGTAGTAAGTGTAGTTGCATCTAGACCAAGAACGTTATTTTCATATTCTACACCAAAAGCAGCGTGTAATGCAACAGCTCTATCTAGAAACCCTTGCTGAAAGTTTGCCACCATCTCAGATGGTATGGTAAGGTTAAAGCTATTTTTTGTAGCACTATCACCATTAAGAACGGTGTTAATGGCTGCTCTACCCATCTGGTCTTCTTGAGCAAAAGTTCCTTCAAAGTTAAGCTCCTCTATTTCCATTTGCTCTTCTGGAGCAGGTATAAATAAATCGTCATCATCGTTGCACGATACAAACCCTGCTAGAACGGCACCTACTACGAGGTATTTTATGTTTTGTAATTTCATCTTTATAAGTCTTTAATGTTATTGTTGTCTTTTTGCTTCTACCCAAGTGTTCCATACTTGTACATCAAACCCTGCTGGGTGAGCTACTGTAGGTCCAATTAAAGCATTAGGGAGTTCTACCACGATAGATAATACATTAGTACCGTCAAAGGTGTCTACAGCATTTTCTGCAGTTTGAAAACCTCCATTAGGGCCATTGTTTTCTGCATCACCGCCTATAACAGCATTAAAAGTCCCAAAGTCAAAAAAGAAAGGATCTTCTCTAGGTCCTGCAAACATTTTAATACCACCCTCTGTAGTTTCTGTAATAGCATTACCATCTGTAGTAATCGCTACAGAACCTATCATTTGTGAGGCGTCTATAGTACTATTTAATCCAGTGGTAGCAGGTGCATATGGTCCAAAAAAGTACATTCTCCCGTCTCTAGCTATAGCCTGTATCACGCGATCTTCTACTAGATCTCCCGTGTTATCTATATTAAATTCAATAAGTACATTCTCGTCAAATGTTGCGTCATTACCTGCAGGTGCTAGTGAGCTCTGCACGTTTGCTACAAATACGGTGTTGTCTCCATTTTCTGCACTTTCAAAGGCAAAATAGTCTGTGATGTCTGCGGTGGTTCCTCCTACAGCTGGTGCGTCTAGGTGATCTGCCGCAATGAGGGCACCCACGCCAGCAACAAGTGCGCCGGCAATTAAAATTTTTGATACTGTTTTCATTGTTGTATGTTATTTATTTCAGATACCTACGCAGCTTATGTGCTATGGGTTTTGTAGCATACGTTAAACTCTTGTTAACATAATTCTCAAAAAAAATAGTTCCTCAACAATTCAATACGAGTGATTTTTGCAATGAGTATGTGTAATTTTCAAAAGAGAATAATATCTTAGACCTTATACAAACACAATAGTAAATGAACACATTATTAGGAATAGGGAGTAGAATAGATCACCATAAACTAGGTAAGGGAGTGATTACAAACGTAACATCAGAGTTATACTGGGTTACTTTTATAGATGGTGGTCTTGAGACCATCACGCTAGATGATCATTTTGACGTGATAGAAGCTATAGAAGATGAGGTTGATACGGTAAGTTTTTATGAAGTGGAGAAGTCTTTAAGAGACCTGTTAAAAAGGTACAGCGACATCTCTGAGGTCGTGCCACTAGCAGATAAGTGGAGAGGTGGTACAATTACCTTTAACCCAAAAGATAGTAACCTAGCTTCAAAAGAAATCCCTGTAGATAGTTTTTTCCATAAAATCGTAATGGTGCGCGACCGCGTACGTGTGATGGAGCAAAAGATAAACGCAAGTAAAAATCTTGATGATCAAGATAAGATAGACTTGCAGCAGTACATTACCCGTATCTATGGAAGCCTTACTACTTTTAATGTACTATTTAAAAACAGTTCACAAAACTTTAAAGGAGCATCCTCAAAAAAGTAATTTTAAAAACGGAGTAAGAGGCATAAGCTTTTATAATAATAATGTACACGCTTTCGCGAAAGCGTAATTTTATATAATTAGGCATAGCTCAATAAAGGTTATAGAAACTGTATTACAGTCTAAGTTGTCATTTATTACTTTTGAAATTAGAAATCATCAATCAAATATATTTTTATGGAATCACCACAGCCACAATTTTTACCCGTAAGTGCACTCTCAGACGAGCAGCGCGTAGACTTCTACCGAAAGACATATACCTATGTTGCGCTAGCAGTATTACTATTTATAGTTACTGAGTACTTATTTTTTCAATCTCCTGCTATTTTAAATTTTGCAATGTCACTCACTGGAGGGTGGAGCTGGTTATTGTTACTGGGAGCATTTATGTTTATTACAAACTATGCCGAAGGTCTAGCGCTTAACTCCCGTGATAAGACCAAGCATTATCTCGCCCTAGGCATCTATGTAGTAGCCGAAGCTTTTATCTTTATACCCTTATTGCTCATTGCTTTCTCAATGATAGATGGAGTTGAGATGCTTCAAAAAGCAGCTGTAATGACCATTGCACTTTTTGCAGGACTATCTGGAGTAGTTATTGTTACAAAAAAGGATTTTTCCTTTTTAAGATCAATACTTACCATTGGTTTCTTTCTCGCGATAGGCCTAATGGTTGCAGGTTTGTTATTTGGATTTGACTTAGGACTTTGGTTTAGCGTTGGGATGGTAGCACTAGCTGCTGGATCTATACTTTATACAACCTCAAATATGGTTCATAAATATGATGAGGAGCAGTATGTAGCTGCTGCCTTGGGATTATTTGCATCACTTATGCTATTATTTTGGTACATACTTAGAATATTTATGTCAAGAGATTAACCAAAAAGAATTTATAAAAAAAGCCATCGCAGTACACTGTGATGGCTTTTTTGTTTTGTTAAATGATTAATTAAGAGATTTGAGTCTTTAAATTTTTTATTGTGCTTACGGGGTCCTCGGCCTTAAAGACATAGCTGCCAGCTACGAGCACATCTGCTCCTTTCTCTATAAGTTGTGATGCATTTTTTGAAGTAACACCTCCATCTATTTCTATAAGAGTTGCAGCCTCTTTTTTTGTAATAAGCGTTTTAAGAGCTGCTACTTTATCATAGGTGTTTTCTATAAACTTTTGCCCACCAAACCCAGGGTTTACACTCATTACACATACAAGGTCGATATCTCTTATTACATCTTCTAGTAATGCGATAGGTGTATGTGGGTTAAGGGCTACACCGGCTTTCATACCAGCATTTTTTATAGCTTGTAGTGTTCTATGTAAATGTGTGCAAGCCTCATAATGAACCGTAAGAATGTTTGCTCCCAGATCTGCAAAGGTTTGTATATATCTGTCTGGATCTACAATCATTAAGTGTACATCTATAGGTTTGCTTGCGTGCTTAGTGATATCTCTAAGTACTGGCATACCAAAAGATATGTTAGGTACAAAAACACCATCCATTATATCAATATGAAACCAGTCTGCATCACTAGCATTTATCATTTCTATATCACGTTGCAAGTTTGCAAAGTCTGCTGCTAGTACAGAAGGCGCTATAAGTTTTGAAGACATAAACTATTGTTTAGGGTAAAGATAAGATTATCTAAATATTGGAAATGAAAAATCCCCGGTAATCAGCCGGGGATTCATTCATCAATCAAAAAACGAACAGTTATGATAAACTGTTGTTACTTTTATTAGGTCGCCAGTGGCGTTAATTACTTACATTAAGTATGGTAAAGATACCAAAACTTTCTTTCTACTAAAAGTTAAACACTAATTTTAAGACAATAAACATCTTATCGATACTTCTACTACGTTTATCCAAGATAAGTCTTAAGAATTTTACTTCTTGAGGTATGCTTGAGTCTACGTATTGCCTTTTCCTTTATTTGTCTAACTCGTTCACGAGTGAGGTCAAAGGTTTCACCTATTTCCTCTAGAGACATAGGTCTTTGATCTGCAAGGCCAAAATAAAGTCGCACTACATCTGCCTCACGAGGCGTAAGTGTTTCAAGTGCTCTTTCTATTTCTGTTTTAAGAGATTCGTGCAATAAAGCACGGTCAGGGTTAGGCGACTCTCCAGAGTTAAGTACGTCATAAAGGTTAGAATTCTCTCCTTCTATAAGAGGGGCATCCATACTTACGTGTCGGCCAGAATTTTTAAGAGACTCCTTAACATCCTTAATAGTCATATCAAGTTCTTTTGCAATCTCTTCTGGGCTAGGAGGTCGCTCATTTGCTTGTTCTAGAAAAGCAAAAGTCTTGTTGATCTTATTTATAGATCCTATTTTGTTAAGAGGCAATCTTACTATACGAGATTGCTCTGCTAGCGCCTGTAATATAGATTGTCTTATCCACCACACTGCATATGATATAAACTTAAACCCACGCGTCTCATCAAAGCGTTGTGCTGCTTTTATGAGTCCTAGATTACCCTCATTAATAAGATCTGGAAGCGTTAACCCTTGATTTTGGTATTGCTTAGATACAGATACTACAAAACGCAGGTTTGCTTTTGTGAGCTGCTCAAGTGCACGGTGGTCACCCGCTTTTATACGTTGTGCGAGTTCTACCTCCTCTTCTGCAGTGATAAGATCTACTTTACCTATCTCTTGAAGGTACTTATCTAGTGAAGCGGTCTCGCGGTTAGTAACCTGCTTGGTGATTTTAAGCTGTCTCATAGGGCTGAAATAAACTTGGGTTGACGTTTGTCTATTATACGAGGCAAAGTTGCAAAATGTTACAAAAATCTTAAAGTTTTTTTTAATTGATTTTTTAGTTATAGCTTAAGCAACTTTTTTAAAATCATTAACGTGTTGATTTTTAGGATTTTGAGTTTTTGTAGTTTGTGATTTAAGCAGGTAGACTCTATGCTTTGGTTAATAAAGTATGAAAATCTGATTACGCTTTCGCGAAAGCGTAAAACACATCGTTAATGTGCTCAATAATATTATATAAAGTTTTTAAACCATATTGCTATTAAATATCTTTGTAGTCTATGATAAGTTTACCTCTATTTATTTCTGGTACCGAGATTGCCTTCATTATTTTTATAGTGATTATGGTTTTTGGTGCAGATAAAGTTCCAGAAATCGCACGTGGTTTAGGGAAAGGTATGCGTCAAATTAAAGACGCTACAAATGATATCAAATCTGAAATAACTAAAACTGCAGAGCGTAACGATATAGATCTTGATGTGACTAAGGATATCAAGAAAGAAATAGATAAGGCAAAGGAAGATATAAACGACATCACTGGCCCTATTAAAAGATCGCTCTAGATGTGGGAACAACTCCAGCAATGGGATAGGTCACTATTTATATATCTTAATAGTCTGGGTATAGAAAAATATGACGCCTTCTGGATTTTTGTGACTAAGATTGAGCACTGGACACCGCTTTACATTCTCTTTTTTATTCTCTTTTTTATAGTATACACACGCCGTAAGGCATTTATAGGTGTAGGTAGTACACTCGTAGTTTTTGCTGTAACTCTTGGTCTGACGGAAATTGTAAAAAATACAGTAGGTAGACTAAGGCCTAATAATAATACAGAGCTCGCAGAGCTTATACGAGTATTACAAACTCCGGGTAACTTTAGTTTTTTCTCTGGTCACGCAGCGGTCTCATTTGCAATGACCACATTTGTTGTACTAGCATTGCAGTCAAGATTTAAATGGGTGTACGTATTTTATATCTGGCCACTACTTTTTATTATGAGTCGCATTCTTGTGGGGGTACATTATCCTGGTGACATATTAGTAGGGGCACTTGTGGGGACTACTATAGGTTTCTTTTTTTGGAAATATTTAGGTAAGCAGGTACTTCAAAAGGCTTAGATTAAACATAAGCACAGCTTGTTGATAAAAGCGTATTCTTCAAAATTTTATGTAAAATTTTACGAATTTAATATTATGCACGCATAATTATTAAAATTTTAATACATTGAGGCAGTTTTAACACAAACCCAATCAATATGAAGAAAACAAGCTCCCTAGTATTAGGAATGTGCCTTCTTGCGGCATTCTCTTGTACAAAAGATCAAGATGAAGCGTCAGACCTTATTACAGAAAATGTAGAAGTAAACCTTCAAGATTCAGACGCGTTCTTAACTATCGAAGAGATTAACGCCTTAATCAACCAGTCATTTTATGAAAAACAATCATTCTCTTGGAGTGAAGTCCCGGCCAATGTCCTTTGGAGTGCCACAGTGCACGGAGGTAAAGTTCTTACCATAGGTTATGGTGAAAAAGGTGAAAGCTTTAGAACAGAAAAAAACGATCGCCTTGATGCCACAAGGCTCGGTCTTATGGATCTGGTTCAAAGTAGTGAGCAAGTTGCCAAAAAAGACTTCAGAGTAAAAGAAGATGAGGTGCTCAATGTAGTTGATCTTGAGGTTACAAAACTAGAAACTATAAGAGAGCTGCTAGCCTCAGATGGAGTGAGGTATTTAGAACCTAACGGTTATTCTT
>ENA-ORXC01000881-ORXC01000881.1-marine-metagenome-genome-assembly--contig:-NODE-881-length-19327-cov-12.452364_pt1 | contig 19327 bp, 10 predicted proteins | sample MGYA00237865_ERZ511478 | MGnify/ENA metagenome assembly ERZ511478 | reverse complement strand
ATATTATATCAAGAAAAAACCGAACAACTATCATAATTTTAATAGCAATTCGGTTTTTAAATGTCACTGCCAAAACAAAGTAGGCAAGACAAAATATATTTTATGACCTATTGATTAACAATAAATGCATGGATTACTCCAGGTAACCAAGCAAGCAAAGTCAATAGAATACTTATTAAAAGTGTAGTACCAATACCGTGTTTCATAAAAACAGCTAATGGCGGTAATAATATATTTAAAATTATTGTTAGTAAAGACATAGTTTAATTTTTAGGTTCAATCAAAATTACTGGTATTAAGTATTTTAGCTTAACCCGATTAAATTGAATGATGACCTAAAAAATTTAAGAATCTAAAACAACGTTTAATTTTTTCTTTCCTCTAACAACTCCTCAATAATATGCTTTAACCTACCTAAACCAATTGGCTTTACAATATAATCTGAAATAGCACTAATTTTCTTTGCTCTTTCAATATCAACAGGATCCAGGGAAGATGACACCATGTAAATGGTTATTTTTTTACCAACTCTAGGTTTAATTTTTACGTACTCTTCCATAAATTGAAAGCCATCCATTACTGGCATATCAATATCTAGAAAAATCACATCTGGGAATACTGAATTTTGATCAAGATTATCCAACATAAAATCAATTGCTTCTTCTCCATCTGAAAAAACCATAATCTCCATAGGTAATTTGGTTGATTCTAGTGTCTTGACCATAGTATATCTATAAATAGAATCATCATCTACAATACAAGTTTTTAAAACGTCATTCATAGCAATCTTAATTATAATATTATTGTAAAAGTTGTGCCAACATTGACTTCACTAGTTGCGGTAATTGTACCACCCATAGCTTCAACTTGAGTTTTTGTCAAAAACAAACCAACACCTTTTGCATCTGGGTGTCTATGAAAAACTTTATTGAGTCCAAAAAGTTTGTGTCCATGTCGTTCAAGATTAATGCCCAATCCATTATCCTTAAATGTAATGATATTTCTACCATTCTTAACCTTAGATTTTACTATTATTTCAGGTGCCCTGTCTTTTGCCTTATATTTTATGGCATTACCAATTAAATTAAGGAAAATACTATCCATATATATTCTATTATAATTGATAATGGACACTTCTGTGAAGTCTCCTTTTATAATAGCGCCTGAAGTTAGAATTGAACCGCTTAATGTCTGGATCGTACTATCTAGTGTTTCATTTAAATCGATACTCTCCAACTCTTCCTTTGTATCGCTGATTTTTGTTTTTAAAGCCTCAATTAAGGTGTTCAAGGTTAAGGTTAGCCGGTCAATTACCGTATCAAACTTTTCAAAAACATCTAAGCGCTCTTCCTCATCTTCTGTCAACTTATAAATTTCCATCAATGAATTTAAGTTCGCAACCGGAGCTCTTAAGTTATGAGAAGTAATATGGGTAAAATCTGCTAATTGTCTGTTTTGATATGATAGTTTTTGTGCAACTATTTCTAATTCTTCTTTGGCTTCAATTATTTTCTGTTCGGCTTTTTTTGATTCGGTTACATCTTGGCAAGTACCAATCATTTCTACAATTTCATCCTTTTCATTAGTAAAAACTTTCCCTAAAAGGAGAATTGTTTTAACCTTGCCCGAAGTGGTAATAATACGATGTGTAAAACTATTCCATATTTTATTCTTATCTACTTGTTCAAAATGATTATCAACAATTCCTATATCTTCTGGATGAACAAACCTATAATAGCTGTTGAAATTAAGGTCAGTTATAGCATCGTCAAGTTCTAAAATTGTATAAAAATTGTCTGACCATTGTACTTTATCTAAAACAGTATTCCATTGCCAATGCCCTATTAAACTAATTTTCTCAGCAAAATTTAAAAGTTCATTTTTTCGTCTTAATTCATCTTTAACCTCTTTAATTTTAGAGATATCAGTAGCCACAGCTATAAAACCTTCATTTTTACCGTAACCATTATTAACTGCTGTTACAGTTGACAATACAGGAAATGTTGAACCATCTTTTCTTTTATAAGTCCATTGTCTTGTATCATTGACATTTTCGTTTCTATAGTTAAAATTTTCATCATTTACACCACCGTTAAACTCGGCAATCATATCATTTCTAAATTGCTCAAGTTCTCCTTTACGAAGATATAATTCTGGTTTTTGCAAACCAATCATTTCTACAGAATCATATCCTAATAATTTTTCGGCACCTTTATTAAAGCGATTAATTATACCTTCTGAATTTGTGGTAATTACCACTATCGCATCTGAGTTAAAAATAGCTTCTAATTCTGCATTTGCAACAGTCAATTTCTGCTCAGAAATCATCGATGACGTTATATCTTGCGTTATACCAAAAATCTTTGTGGATACACCTTTTGTTCGTTCGACCTTTCCTATAACTTTAACCCACCGATCATTACCCTTAGCTGTTTTAAGATTAAGAGTTAGATTAACTGGAGTACCAGTTTCTTGTGCATTTTTAAGTCCCTCTAAAATTCTATTACGACTTTCTTCATCTTCAAAAAAAGTTAACCCAGAAGCGATTGTAGGCTTGTAATCAAGAGGAACCTCGTGAATTTCATACACCATACTACTCCAGGTTACTTTTTCTTTTAAAAGGTCTATTTCCCACGAACCAATTCTTGCAATTTCACTGGTATCCCTTAATATAGTATTAAACTTTTTTTCCTTTAACTCTTTCTCTTTCTGCGCTGTAATATCACCAGTATGCATAATGAGTCCGCCAATTTCTCCTTCAGCATTATACCAAGGTCTTACATCCCAATAAATCCATTGAATGGACCCATCTTTACGATAAAAAGGTGCCTCATCGCATATATCAATAGCCCCTTTTAGACATAATTGATTTTTTTCTTTCCAGTCATCTCCTATTTCTGGAAAAACATCATAATGTGACTTTCCTACAATATTCTCATCCTCATTCTCAAAAACGAAATCTTTTATCCATCGTTTTGAAACTGCCAAATACACCATGTTAGTATCTAACATAGCTATTGCTGTTGGCGTTTGTTCAATAAATATTTGGTGATGTTTTTCCAGAACCTGAGAATTATCGTAGTCGTGAGTCAATTTCTATTTTTTAACATGTAATTATGTTAAAAATAGTAATAAAATACTGATAACTAATAAAACACAGATGTAAGCAAAAGATTACTTAACTAAATTTAAAACTTTCTATATAAACCTTTTAACCACAAATAACCATATTACCAGTAATACAGTAGTTATTTCAATTTCTTTCAATAAATCAATGCGATAATTTTAAATATCACATTTTGTTATACTATAGTTTTTATTACCTTGTAATGATCCAACCAGCCAATATGATTAAGCAAAAAACTAATAAAAGTTCATTTAAAACTCTTATTCAACTAAGCAAATGCGTACCACCCATAAAAAAGACAATAGTCTACTTCATAATACTATTTGGTATATTTATAAGTTATGCCCAAGAAATACCTACCGTAAATGGTCAATACTCGGCAGCTCCTTTATCATCTGTGGTTGCAGATATTGAAAAACAAATAGGTTATCGTTTTTACTTTCTAGAAAGTTGGACACAAGGCATCAACGTAACTGCCAACTTTGACAATGAAAATTTAACCACTGCCCTGCAATCTCTTTTAGAGGACACCTCTTTAAACTATCATATTCTAGAATCACAGAAACGCATCATTCTTTTAGAGAACACCATTGTTTATGACGAACTACCAAATGGTTTTTTTGGTCCTGAAAATGTAGTTAAAGAAAATAACGATATTCAATCAAAAGCTAATGTCCCGCCTCCAACATTTTATTCTACCAAAAACCAATCCCCAAGAAATTATGATGTAGCCAAGGTTGGTAAAAGTAACCCTAACAATTTACAGGAAACCTATAGGTTGACAGGAAGGGCAATCAATTCTAAAACAGGTGAGCCTATTCAAGATTTAGCCATTCGTGTTAAAACTTCCAATCAAATTACGGTAACCGATGCCAATGGTAATTACAATCTACAATTACCTGCCGGTTACAATCTATTAAGTATACGCGCCATGGGTATAGCCGCTACAGACCGTGAGGTTATTATGTTCAATAATGGCAATTTAGATTTATTGATGGAAGAAGGGCTACAACAATTAGATGAAGTAGTGGTAGAAGCAGACGCCTTTAAAAATGTAGAAGATGCTATTACGGGTAGCGAACAAATAGATTCTGAAGAATCTAAAAATATTCCGTTGGTATTAGGGGAACGTGATATTCTTTCTGTTGCCAAAGCATTGCCCGGTATTTCATCTGCCGGTGAAGGTGCTATGGGTCTAAACGTTCGTGGCGGTAAAACAGACCAAAATTTAGTGCTGTTAGACGATGCGGTTATTTACAATCCACAGCACTTTTTCGGAATCTTTCAAGCATTGAATCCGTTTACGACCAAAGGTGTAGATATCTATAAAGGTGCAATCCCCGTTGAGTTTGGAGGTCGGCTTTCATCTGTCTTTGATATCAGAACAAAAAACGGAAACGTAGAAAAATTCTCAGGCGAAGGCTCTATTGGCCCAGTGACCGGAAATTTGGCATTGGAAATTCCGTTGGAAAAAGAAAAATCATCCCTTGTCGTTGGTGGTAGAGGTGCTTATGCCGATTGGATTCTGAGGTCTTTAGATGATGAATCATTAAGTAACAGCAACGCCTCTTTTTTTGACGGCATCGTTAAATATAACAATAAAATAAATGACAAGAATGAAGTGAAAGCAACCGCTTATTATAGTAGAGATGCTTTTAGTATTACCTCAGATTCTTTATATAACTATGATAACCGACTGTTTTCTGTACGTTGGGATCACAAAATGAGTGACAAAACAAATAGTGCCCTAATTGTTGATAATAGTAATTACGGTTTCGGTATTGATTTTGACGGTGACACAAATACCGATTTCAAACTTGATTATAGCATTAATGAAACCGAATTAAAATATAAGCTTCGTACATCACTGAACGATAAAAACAAGCTAGATTACGGTGGCTCTGCCAAGTACTACTCAGTTAACCCTGGAAGCATAGAACCAGATGGAAGCGAATCTGATGTCAATGAACTTTCTATTGATAAAGAACAAGCTCTTGAGGCTGCTCTTTTTATTGGGGACGAAATAACCGTTAGTGATAAACTTTCTGTCAATTTAGGGGTGAGATATGCATTTTTTGCCGCATTGGGCGAGGCTACCCAAAGAACCTATGAGGAAGGCATGCCAAAAAATGAATCTACCGTTCAAGACACCATAGCCTATTCAAGTAATGAAAATATAAAAACCTATGGCGGACCAGAAGCCAGAGTTTCCGCTAGGTATTTATTTACTCCAGATTTTTCTGTCAAGGCAAGTCTTAATAATTCATATCAATTTTTACATACCCTTTCTAACAATACCACAGTTTCACCTATTGATACATGGAAACTTTCTGACCTGAATATTGAAGCGCAGAAGGGTTACCAAGCTTCTTTAGGGTTTTATAAAAACTTTAAAGAAAACGAGTATGAATTAAGTATTGAAGGGTATTACAAGAAGATGGAAAACGTGCTTGATTTTAAAACCGGTGCCAACCTCTTCTTAAATGAGAATGTAGAAACACAGATATTACAGGGTGACGGAAAGGCATACGGAGTAGAATTTTTATTAAAAAAGAAAAGCGGTGATTTAAACGGATGGTTAAGTTACACCTACTCTAGATCTTTATACCGTTTTGATAGTGAATTTAGCGAGGAGCGTATCAATAACGGAGAATTCTTTCCTTCCAATTTTGATAAGCCTCATGATGTAAGTATCATTACCAATTATCGTTTTACAAAACGATATAGTATTTCTGCAAACTTTGTGTACCAAACTGGTAGACCTATTACCTACCCTGTAGGTACATTTAGATTCAATAATGCAGATTTTGTTGCTTTTAGTGATAGGAATGAATTTAGAATACCAGATTTCTACCGTTTAGACCTAGGTCTTAATATAGAAGGAAACCACAAGAAGAATAAGTTAGCACATAGTTTTGTTACCATATCGGTTTATAATGTATTAGGTAGAAACAATCCGTACTCGGTGTTTTTCGTAACAGATGATGGTGAAGTAAAGGCGTTACAAAGTTCTATTTTCTCCATTCCTATTCCGTCAATCACCTATAATTTTAAGTTTTAAATATTGCTAAAAAAGAAAAGATGAGAAAGAACTTAAAATGGCTCACTTTACCTTGTTTGTCACTGTCAATATTGAGTTGCGTTGAGGAATTTGAACCTGAAAATATAACAGATGTATTAGATGGGTCATTAGTAGTAGATGCACGTATTACAGATCAAAACATACAACAAGCTATTTTTTTAACAAGAACCTTTTCATTTGATGAAATTGATCCACCGCCAGAAACTGGTGCGCAAGTAAGTATCATTGATGATTTAGGCAAAAAAATAGATTTTTTTGAGACACAAGCAGGAAATTATTACACTAACGGTGCTGTAAGTTTATTACAAGAAAGAGAATACACTTTGGAAATATTTACTAAAGACGGTGTACAGTATCGTTCAAATAAAACGACCTTACCTAAAAAAGTTGAAGTTTCTGAATTAAAAGCGGAGCGTAGTATCAGTAATTCGAATACAGGCGGTATTTCAATACTGGTAGACAATACGGATAATACCTCTTCTGCAAATTACTTCCGTTATGAATATGAAGAGACCTATAAAGTAATTCCTCCAGATTTTAATCCCTTTGATTGGGATGAAGTTGACTATGATTTCTTTTGTGGAGATGATGATGGTTGGGAAGTTACTGTAGCTCCAAGAGATGAACCAACTAATATTTGTTTTGCAAGTAATAAATCAAATAGTATAATATTGGCTTCAACCGCCAATTTAGCCTCAAATAATTTAGATGATTTTGAGGTAAGATTTATAGATAGTGATAATTATGCGATATCGCATCGCTATAGTATATTGGTAAAACAATATCACCATGATAACCATGCCGCTTCTTTCTTTGGTTCATTAGAAGATTTCTCAAACTCAGAAAGTCTATTTAGTAACGTTCAGACCGGGCAGTTAGAAGGCAATATAAACGTTGAGAACTCTGATGTTGCCAATGTTTTTGGATATTTTGAGTTGAGCTCATATAGTGAAAAGAGAATGTTTTTTAATTATGAAGATTTTTTTCCTAACGAGGATTTACCACCTTATATTATTGCTTGTGATTTTATAAGTAATCCACCTCTATATCCTGAAGGTTTTCATGTAACCCTAATTGATGGTAAACCGGTTTTAGACGGTGCTTCAAGTTCACCATTAATGGATGGTATTTTAGCAGGGTTGATAGGTTATATTGGTGAAAATGAGGATTACCAACAAACTAATGACGAGGGAGAATTTGAACGCGGACCTTTTTTTACAAAACCATTGGGCTGTATTGATTGCAGGGTCTATGGTGATAATGTTATACCTGATTTTTGGATAGAAGAATAAGAACTATGAAAAAAATATCATTTATTATAATAACTTTATTATTCGTCAATTGTATCGAAGAAGTTGATCTAGGGATAGAGACCAATGACCAGATTTTAAATATCTTAATTGTAGAAGCTACGTTGACCAATGAGCTTAAAAACCATAGTGTAACCCTAAGTAGAATGGACACCTTGCTTGATTTAGGTCTAGATTCTATCTATAATCCCTTTACACCAATACGAGATATAAACAGAGATTTGGTTCGTTATGAATCGAATGCAACGGTATCTATAGTTAGTGACAATGGCACAACATTCGGTTTTAATGAAACGGATTCGGGTATTTATGAATCCGAAATTGAATTTGCCGCAGAATTAGGTGTTGCCTATAAATTGAATATTCTGACATCCGATGGTAATTCATATTCCTCCACAAATATGAAAATTGAGGGCACATCTATTATTACTAATTTGTATGCAGAAAAAACAGTAAGTGAATCTGGTGCAGAAGGCATAGGTATTTTTGTTGATAATAACAGTGAGTCTGGAAATGTGCAAAATTTACGCTATACTTATGACGAAACTTACAAAATTATAGCCCCCAATTGGACTCCCGAAGATTTTAAACTAACAAATTATGACCCATGTGCTTTACCTGTACCAACTTATGACCTAGAAATTGTACCTAGAGAACAGGAGGAACAAGTATGTTACGGAAACAATATATCAAATACTATAATACAGGCACAACAAGGAAATTTAGATAACAATATTTCTAGATTAATGGTAAGGTTCCTGGATAAGGAAAATTTTTTTATTAGCCACAGGTATAGTATAGAAGTTACACAATTAGTTTCAAGTATTGCTTCTTTTAGTTTTTACGAACAATTGAATAATTTTAGCCAAACAGGTAATATATTTTCCCAAGTTCAACCTGGCTTTTTAGAGGGTAATGTTTCTTCAGATGATGGTTCGGAAGGCACAGTGATAGGGTTTTTCGATGTTGTATCGGTCTCAAAAGAAAGATTGTTTTTCAATTATGAAGATTTTTATCAAAACGAAGAATTACCACCATATCCCTTTGTATGTACTGAACAGAGTGCACCAGAATCTCATCCATCATATTGTTCATCAGATCCTATAATGAATCCATGTCCTGCATCAATAATTGAGCAGGTCAATTTAGATTTGATTAGCTATGTAAGTATAAACGAAGAGCCTCTTGAATGTCAAGGTCCTTATATATTTACACCTAAAATATGTAGTGACTGTACACTTTTAGGCAGTAATATAAAACCTGATTTTTGGGTAGATTAAATAACACTTATGAAGACAACACAAATACTTACCGCAATAATCATTTTAATCGCCAATCTTAGTCACGCCCAATATGTGATCAAAGATGGTGCTGAACTTTTAAATTTAAAAAAAGTACCTCAAGAAAAAGCATACGTAGACCATAACGGACCATTGGTACTTTCTGGCGAATACTTGTATTATTCAATTCATTGCTTTAATGCACAAACCAATAACCCTACTAAAATAAGTACCATTGGATATGTAGCACTAGTAAATGAAGCAAAGGACTTTGTTTTTGAACATAAAGTAAAATTGAGCAAAGGACATGGCTATGGTGATTTCTTTGTGTCTACAGATATACCCTCTGGCAGGTACAAGTTATTAGGCTATACCCAATGGATGAAAAACGCAGGTTTATCTCAAGTTTTTAAAGATGATATTGTAATCATCAATCCTTATTTAGTAGACCAATCTGCCCTTCTAGAAAATAAACCCGATGCACTAACATCAGTTTCAACTGATGCCATTTCGGTTTCAGACTCATCAACAATTACAATCAGAACCAATCGATCTACGTATCAACCTCGACAGAAAGTAAGCCTGAGTATTAAAAATTACAAAGGAGCTTTAGGTCATGGTTTTTATAGTATTAAAGTGAAAAGAAAAGAAGAAATAGCTATTCCATCTTCTCTCAATTCCGTCACCTACGGTAATGCATATTTCAATGCCGATAAAGAAATTAAACAGACCATTGGTGATAGCATCTTCTTGCCTGAACAAAGAGGAGAATTAGTTTACGGCATCGTAACAAAAGCTAACTCAGGATTACCTGCTGAGAATCTTCCCGTTATTATTTCTATTCCTGGGAAAGAATCATTATTGAAGTTTTCAAAAACCGACCAAAATGGAAATTTCTACTCTTACATACGCAAAGACCGTAAAAACCCAATGGCGGTTATACAGGTTGAAGACCAAAGCGAAACGTATACTATTGAAAAAGGAACACCTAGTCCTATTGACCTAGCCGATCTATCATTCGCAAATTTCAGATTATCAAAAGAGCAATCCGAATACATTACCGACAGAAGCATATTGAACCAAATAGAAAATCAGTTCTTTGGTGCAAAACCAGATTCTATTTTACAAAGCAACCCTATTGATATCTTTAATGGTGGCATACCAGAAATTATCATTCTTGATGAATACACTCGCTTTCCAACCCTTGATGAGACCTTAGTAGAAGTGGTAAAATTTGCGGGGTTTAGAAAAGCGAATACTAGTGACGCGTATATTAGAATTGGTCAAGATTTTAAGTCTTATGACGAAGAATATAACGACTTCCCAGCCATTGTTTTAATTGACGGGGTATTCATACCTCATCATGAACAAATAAGAACATTTGATGCTCGAAACATTGAAAAAATCAGTTTAACAAGAGACCAATTTCGTTTAGGTCAAAAAGAATATCAAGGTATCATTTCTATTGAAACTTTCAATGCAGATTTTCTAGATACCTATACGGCTAAAAATAGCTTAGTTGTACCGTTTGCCCAACCTGTAGCCAAAAAGAACTATTTTGTACAATCTTATCAACCAGAGGATGTTTCTTTTGATAGAATTCCAGATTACAGGAGGATGCTATACTGGAATCCCCTTTTAAATATTGCCGATAGTGATTATCAGTTTGATTTTTTCACTTCAGATGTAGAAGGAACCTATGAAGTAATTTTAAACGGATTTACTTCTTATGGTAAACCAATTCATGTCGTTAAAGAAATAGAGGTAGTAGCGAAGCATATGAACTAAATCTTACTCTATCAAAATAAATTCTGAACGTCTATTCAATTGATGATCTCGATCAGAACAAATGACTCCGTTTGCGCATTTATTGATTAATGCCGTTTCTCCGTAGCCTTTTCCTGAAATACGACTTTCATCTATTCCTGCAGATATGATATAGGCAACCGTTCTCTTTGCCCTACGATCAGAGAGCCAAAGGTTGTAATTATCCTCTTCCCTACTATCTGTATGCGACCCAATTTCTACTTTTACTTCGGGTCTTTTTAGCATGTAAGCTACTACCTTATCTAAATTCTCAAAAGCATCTTCTCGTAAGTAAGAACTGTTTAGATCAAAATAGATTGGAGCTAATTTTAAAACTTTTACCAAATCGGCACCAATAACCGCAACTTTACTACTCTCTTCCAATACCACACGAGCATCTTTTATATTCTTTTCATCTGGTGTAGTGAACATAAACAAAGAACCCTCTTCGTAACCGTCAAGATTAGCAGTAATTGAATATTGACTCTCTTGACATGGAATTTCTATACTATAATTGCCCTGGGCATCAGTTGTGGTCTCCCCTATATTACCTCCTGAAGTGTTTTTACCATTCACGGTAACAAATGGCAAAGGCTGTTCCGTATCCTTATCCACTGCCGTACCAGTTATGGTCACCATACAGTCTATAGTTTTCAATGCATAAATATCGTCACCACCAACTCCGCCAGATCGGTTAGAGGCAAAGAAACCTGAATTGGTTTCTTCATCGAAAATCATTGAAAAGTCATCGTTGGGGCTGTTAATAGGGTTACCTAAATTTTTAACTGCTCCCTGACTCTTTAGATTGACTGAAAAAATATCTAGTCCGCCTAAACCTGGGTGACCGTCAGATGCAAAATACAATACACCAGATGCTGATATAAAGGGAAATGTCTCTTTACTTTCGGTATTGATTTTTGACCCTAAATTCTCTGGCGTTCCAAAACTACCATCAGTATTAATAGCTACCATAAAAATATCTGAAGCCCCTAAAGTTCCTGGCATATCAGATGAAAAATACAAGATTGTACCATCTTCGTTCAAGGCAGGGTGTGCAACGGAATATAGGTCGCTATTAAATGGCAGATCCTTTATATTTCCCCATACGCCATCTTTAAAAGTACTTCTATAAATTTTTAATCTGCTAATGCCTTTTTTATCCCTGTTGAATGAACCTTTTTTATAATTATTCCGCGTAAAATACATGGTATTCCCATCTTTTGAAAAAGTGGTAGAAGATTCATTTGCCACAGATTTCAACTCTTCAGGAAATGCTGTTGCCGTACTATATTGTTCTTTCTCTGGACGCGTTGTTTTATATAGGTTTAAATACGGGGTAGTACTACGATCAGTAGTTTCTAAATCCCTACCAGTTGAAAACACCAAAAACTCTTTATAAAATGATGGTGCAAAATCTGATTCTTTAGAATTTACCGAAGACAAGTTTTCAATAGTATACTCGTTAGATGCAGTCATTAACTCATCAAAATAGCTTTCATCCTTGTTATAATTCTGAGCACGCACATCATTCTTTTTCGCCTTTTTGAACTTCTTCATCCAAACTTCTGAATCTTTATAATTCTTAATCGATTTTAAAGACTGTGCATATCTATACATATAGTCAGGCTCTATGGTTGAACTATGCAACTCTAACAGCTTTGCATACCAATAACTAGCTTCGTCATATTTTGCCCTTAAATAAGCTTCATTACCAAGATTTTTGCAAATATCTTCATCAGACATCCCCTTTTTGCTCAACTCTTCATAGGTTGACGCATTACCCATATATGCATAATGCTCAAAATTATCGGCTACAGTTTTTTTGTTCCCTTTCTGCGCAGCGCACAGTGAAGAAACTAAAAGCAGCAATAAAAGAACAATTGATGAGCTAAACTTCATTAATATTTTTTTTTAAAAGAATCTAGGGGTTAAATCAATTTTATCTTTCTTTAGAAACTCGTACCTAAGAAAAACCTCAAAAGAACCATTATTATATTTTGTTCCGCCTAATTCAGAAATATCACTATCATAGGCAAGACCAAGCATAAACTCATCGGTCATTTGAAATCCGAATAAAGCACTTACAGCGGCATCCCATCTGTAAGCTGCACCCATTGAAAATTTATCGTTCAATAAAAAGTTTGCCGATACATCTGCCTGTAACGGCGCACCAGAAGTAGCTTTTAAAAGAAAAGCAGGTTTAAATTTCCATGATTCAGACATCTCAAACACATATCCTGATATTAAATACCATGTTATTCTATCAACAGAAACCAAACTATTGCTACCATCAGAACTATCAAAATGCTCCGTTTGTAAAAAGTTGGGTATGGATAAGCCCGCGTAAAACTTATCGTTATGAAAATAAACACCTGCTCCAAAATTGGGCGTAAACTTTTTATATAAATCAGTATCGGTAATCGCTACACCACCTGCACTATAATTTCTAAGGTTGTTAAAATCTAGATTCAACAAATGTCCGCCAGCTTTCAAACCAAAGGATAGCTTATCCGTTTCTGAAGTTTCTAACGTATACGAGAATGCAGCATCTATGTAAGTATTTTGATTGGTATTGTTTCCTATTTCATCATGAACTATAGATAGCCCCAACCCAACTTTATTCGAAGTTGCTCCGTGCACACTCAAGGTTTGGGTATTTGGAGCACCATCTCTACCCACCCATTGCGATCTGTGCAATGCTGAAATACTTAAAGCATCTCGAGATCCAGCATAAGCAGGGTTCACAGAAAAAGTATTGTACATATATTGGGTATACTGGGCATCTTGCTGACCGAATACTGATTGTTGACCGCATACTATTACGATAAAAACCAAAAAGAATATGTTTGCTATTTTCTTCATTTTTTATCGAATTACGTATAAGTATCCCGTTAATATTTTCTCTTCTCCATTAGCCGTATAATAGATGTCATAATAATATGTTCCTGCAGGTAATTTTTCATTTTGATTAATTGTGATTCTGCCCTCAGATACTCCATTGAACGCTCTAGTCTTATTTTCATAACCTTCAATCTCCCAAACCAATACTCCGTATCTATTATAGATTTTTACAGCATTTTCAGGAAATCTTTCTATGTTGATGATTTCAAAACCACCGTTCATAATATCACCAGGCTTTACCAAATCAAGTTCAACATAAATATCACATTTACTTCCTGCTGGTGGTGTACCTCCAATAGAATCACAAGAATCCAAGGGATCTGTTCCGTCCAAGACTTCTTGTCCGTCCATAACTCCATCTCCATCAGTATCCGGATTATTAGGGTCAGTACCTAAAGAAAGTTCTTCATCATCTGGCAAACCATCATTATCACTGTCATTATTTAAGGTTTCATTATCAAAAATGATAACTACTTCACCACTACCCTCATTACCAGCTATATCAATTGCTGTAATAAATAATATTGTTTCAGGATTGATCATAGGGAATGCACCATTTTCTGGCACATCTGTTTCTGTGTTTATTTCCCAAATTCCATTGATATCCGTATTGATCACATAGTCCAAAACAATACCCGTATCAGCTACCTCAACTGTAATATTCAATATCTCATTAGGACTTCCCAAACCTAGTAGAACGGGGAAAGTATCCATAGTTTCAAAACTATCTACCAATGGTGGTTCAGTATTAACTATGTAAGTATGTTGATCAGAAGCTGAGCCTGTGTTTCCTTCAATAGTTAACGTAGTTACAGAAGCAATTATATTACTATCGTCATCTGCTACTAAGTCTGTGCCAGGCACTGCTATTTCAAAAAGACCATTTTCATTTACAGCACCCGTATAATTATTACTATTGATAATCAATGTAACAATGTCTCCCGCTATATAATCACCCGAAACTGTTCCTGTAACAAAAACGGGATTTTGAGCTTCGGTTTCATTAACGATATTATCTGATGTAACATCATCTAAGGTTATAATAGGAAGTACTATAATGGTTTCTTGACAATCTACAATTCCGTTGCCATCAGCATCAGTTTGATTAAATTCAACAGTAACTATACTAGTGTCATTAACCACACAAGGTGCTATTGCCACAACTGTATATGTAAAAGTATTATTCCCGTTATCAGCCCAAGTTCCACCAGCATCCGGAGAACCAGTTAATTGAGCAAAAAGGTCTGCATTGGTAATGGTATCGCCTTCGCAAATAATCAATGTGCCATCAATTCCGGCATTTGGTGGTGCTTGTTCGGTTACGGTTACGATACTTTCATCGTCTACTGTACATGGTGCGGTAGCAGTTACAGTATAGGTGTGTGTGCCGTCTCCATTGTCAGTCCATGTTCCGCCTGTATCTGGATTTCCGGTCAACTGTGCGAACAAATCTGCATTCGTGAACGTGTCGCCAGCACAAATATTCAATGTTCCATCAACTCCTGCATTTGGTTGCGCTTGTTCGGTTACGGTTACGGTACTTTCATCGTCAACTGTACAAGGAGATGTTGCAGCTACGCTATACGTATGCGTGCCGTCGCTATTGTCAAACCAAGTTCCACCTGTATCTGGTGAACCTGTTAACTGGGCAAAAAGATCTGCGTTATCAAAACTAGCTCCAGCGCAAATATTTAAAGTTCCATCGATACCCGCATTTGGTTGTGCTTGTTCGGTTACAGTTACAATACTTTCATCGTCTACCGTACATGGAGTAGTTGCGACAACGGTATAGGTGTGAGTGCCGTCGCCATTGTCAAACCAAGTTCCGCCTGTATCCGGAGAACCGGTTAATTGTGCGAACAAATCTGAATTTGTAAATGAATCTCCGAAACAGATATTTAAAGTTCCATCAACTCCTGCATTCGGCTGAACCTGTTCTGTAACGGTTACAGTACTTTCATCATCTACCGTGCATGGTGATATTGCAGCTACGGTATACGTATGCGTGCCGTCGCTATTGTCAAACCAAGTTCCACCTGCATCTGGATTACCTGTCAACTGGGCAAAAAGATCCGCATTGGTAAATGTTTCGCCTTCGCAAATATTCAATGTTCCATCACTTCCGGCATTTGGTTGCGTTTGTTCAGTTACGGTTACGATACTTTCATCGTCTACCGTGCATGGTGAAGTTGAAGCTACTGTGTATGTGTGAGTTCCGTCCCCATTGTCCGACCATGTTCCACCAGCATCTGGAGAACCTGTTAACTGGGCAAAAAGATTATCGTTATCAAAACTAGCTCCAGCGCAAATATTCAATGTTCCGTCGATACCTGCATTTGGTTGCGCTTGTTCTATTACGTTTACAGTACTTTCATCGTCTACCGTACATGGTGATATTGCAGCTACCGTATACGTATGCGTGCCGTCGCCATTGTCCGACCATGTTCCACCAGCATCTGGAGAACCGGTCAGTTGTGCAAAAAGGTCAGCATTCGTGAACGTATCACCTTCGCAAATAGTCAACGTTCCATCAATTCCGGCATTAGGCTGTGTTTGCTCGGTAACCGTCACGATACTTTCATCGTCAACTGTACATGGTGATAATGCAGCTACGGTATAAGTATGCGTTCCATCGCCATTGTCCGACCAAGTTCCACCTGTATCTGGTGAACCTGTTAACTGGGCAAAAAGATCGTCGTTATCAAAAGTAGCTCCGGCGCAAATATTCAATGTTCCATTAATGCCTGCATTTGGTTGTGCCTGCTCGGTTACCGTTACTATACTTTCGTCATCGGTTGTACATGGAGCAGTCGCTACCACCGTGTACGTGTGAGTACCATTTCCATTATCAGTCCATGTTCCACCTGTATCTGGATTACCGGTCAACTGTGCGAACAAATCTGCATTGGTGAATGTTTCGTCTTCGCAAATATTCAATATTCCATCAACTCCTGCATTCGGCTGTGCTTGCTCGATTACCATTACGGTACTTTCATCATCTACCGTACAAGGTGAAGTTGCTGCTACAGTATAGGTATGAGTTCCATCGCCATTGTCTGACCATGTTCCACCTGCATCAGGAGAACCGGTTAACTGGGCAAAAAGATCATCATTATCAAAACTAGCTCCGGCGCAAATATTTAAAGTTCCATCAACTCCTGCATTTGGTTGCGCTTGTTCGGTTACGGTTACAGTACTTTCATCATCTACCGTGCATGGTGAAGTTGCAGCTACGGTGTACGTATGCGTGCCGTCGCCATTGTCCGACCATGCTCCGCCTGTATCTGGAGAACCGCTCAACTGTGCGAACAAATCTGCATTCATGAACGTATCGCCAGCACAGATATTCAATGTGCCATCGATTCCTGCATTTGGTTGCGCTTGCTCGGTTACCGTTACAGTACTTTCATCGTCAGTCGCACAAGGAGAAGTTGAAGCTACTGTGTATGTGTGAGTTCCGTCCCCATTGTCCGACCATGTTCCACCTGTATCTGGTGAACCTGTCAACTGCGCGAACAGATCTGCATTGGTGAATGTAGCTCCGGCGCAAATATTCAATGTTCCGTCGATACCTGCATTAGGTTGGGCTTGTTGGGTTACAGTTACAGTACTTTCGTCATCAGTCGTACATGGAGATGTTGCTGCTACAGTATAGGTGTGTGTACCATCGCCATTGTCCGTCCATGTTCCACCTGCATCAGGTGAACCGGTTAATTGTGCGAACAGATCATCGTTATCAAAACTAGCTCCGGCGCAAATATTTAAAGTTCCATCAACTCCTGCATTCGGTTGTGCTTGATCTGTTACCGTTACAATACTTTCATCATCAACTGTACATGGTGCAGTTGCTATTAACGTATATGTGTGCGTGTTATCTCCATTGTCAGACCAAGTTCCGCCTGCATCCGGAGAACCTGTTAACTGAGCAAAAAGATCATGGTTATCAAAAGTAGCTCCGGCGCAAATATTCAATGTTCCGTCGATACCTGCATTTGGGCATGAAAATACTGTAATGTTTACGGTCGCATATTGTGTATAACCGTTTGCGTCTGTAATACCATACATAAAAGAATCAGTTCCAGTAAAATCAGTGTCGGGCGTATATGTAAAATAATCATCTACAGGATTTGTAACCGACCCATTATTCTCTAAAGAAATACTACCATTTGTTGGAGTACTTACTATAAAAATACTACCCGAGTTTGGACCATTACCCCCAAAATTATCATTGTCTGTTACTGAAATATCAACTGAATTATTCTTTTCCACAGATATTGAATCATCTAAGGGAATGGGAAAGAAACTATTTGTAGTATCATCGAGTAAATTTCCATCGGTATCATCTCCGTCATCTGAAACATCATCAGTATCTCCAGGACCGTATGGACTATCTGCCAACACACTAACTTGATTAATTACTCCACCTTCAGCAATCTCATTAGCTGTCAAAATATGACTTGCGGAATATGTTGCCACTTCACCTGCCAAAAGTGTCCCTTCTAGAGAACTCATTGTTGCAGAGGAGAAAGTTGGAGCACTGCTTAACGCAATTGTATTTCCGCTAGCATCTTTGAACGTATCTGTTAAAGCAACATTGGTTATTTTCACATTTCCCGTATTCGCTACTTCAATAGTATAATCTACAGAGTCACCTGTAACTACGGGAGAGCTAAAATTATTTACAACGGTCTTTGTTACTTCTATTTCTGGTTCAGCTATAACAAGGTTTGATATTATGAACTCTACGTCTTCTTGAAAAAGCGAGAGAAGACCCGCTACAGTTACATCCATATTAATAGATTTAACTGCTTCATCCATTTTCATTGTTCCTCCACCCGTACCATAAAATGTGTTATCACCACACTCACCGCCATTAAAACTTAAAATAGCATCTGCATCTATTTTAAATTCTGTATTAGTGAATTCAAAAATATCTCCATTATTACCCAAATTGGTCCATGTACCATTAGTTGAAGTAAAAACTCCCGTGTTCGAACCATTTATGATGCTTAAGGGCAAAAGCCCATATGTCCCTACTTTATCAACATTCAAATATGGATTGGTAATAAATACCTCATCACCTGTTGACGCATCAAAGAAGTGAAATGATATGGTCCCGGGAAATAACGGATTAATAGAAATACCTAAAGATGTTTCTCCAAAAATAACTGGATCTGGATTACCGTAAGTATCGTCAGAGATACACCCCATAGTTTCTTCGCCAGTAATAGAAACTCCACCAGTGACTCTACACTCCACTCTAACCAGATTATCTGAACTAAAAGACTCATAGGTTGCCGACGAACCAATTTGACCCCAACCAGTAGTTTTCTGAGAAAATAAGGCGCTATTTACCAGTACTAAAAGAAAAAAAAGGAACACTTTTTTCCAAATAGAATTTAGAATTGTATTTGTTGAAATCGGTTTGGTCATTTGCTAAAAAAAATCCATTAGAACTATACTAGTTTCAATGGATATTAATTATTACGTTAATTAAAGGTAATAGGAGCCTAGCAGCCCCTAAACAAATTGTTGTCAATACACCAAAATGAAAGGTATACAGAGTTAAAATTGTGGAAACTATAAATTAGACCATTAATTTATAGTGCTAATTGCTAGATTTAATAGGTTGTTTTTACTTTTTACCAATGCCTATATTAACCATAAAAGACATATTAAATACTACCAAAAATTAAAAGTATACCAAAAGGTTTTTTTTGCAAATTGATTACTTAATCAAACTTGCAAAATTAAAGCTAGCGTTTACCAGATTGTCTTTACTATGCTCCATGGCTTCATTCAACGTAGAAACCCCTCTCAC
>ENA-ORXC01000880-ORXC01000880.1-marine-metagenome-genome-assembly--contig:-NODE-880-length-19340-cov-3.262316_pt1 | contig 19340 bp, 19 predicted proteins | sample MGYA00237865_ERZ511478 | MGnify/ENA metagenome assembly ERZ511478 | reverse complement strand
AATTTCATATAGCTATCACTTTAGAGCATTAAAGTGTAGATAGAGGTGCGAACTTCAAGAGTAAAAGTCAGGAGAATTGTAGGATTCGGGGATGGACTTTGAAAGGGGATGTTCGCCGAAGTGGGGAAATTCCTATTGATTTTCTCGCTGGTCCTTCGTTGAATAAACGCTGGATTGTCAAGATTGCCATCTTGGAGTGCTATCTCATGTTGCAGCGTATATACACGTTTATCAAGCAATGGGAGCCACTTCCATTGCTTTTTCTGTTTTCAAAGGGCTATTTTTGACAGAATTACATATGCGGCTTGGCCATGAAACTCTATTAGAGGCAAAATACAGAATGAAGAGGCAGGGGAAACTTATGGGATTGATTGTACAGAAATTTGGCGGAACATCAGTTGGCAATGTCGAAAGGATCAGGAACGCTGCCAGCAGGACAGCGGAAGAACTGCAGAACGGCAATAATGTGGTCGTTGTCGTATCAGCAATGGGCAAGACGACAGACCATCTTGTCGACATGGCGAATGATATTTCCAGTGCGCCATCAAAAAGAGAGATGGATATGCTTTTGACAACAGGCGAGCAAATTACGATCGCACTTTTTTCAATGGCATTAGCGCAAAATGGCATTGATGCCGTTTCCTATACAGGCTGGCAGGCAGGGATCAAAACTGAACCTGTCCATGGGAACGCAAGGATTGTTGATATCGAGATGGACAGGATTGCCAGAGATTTAGAGAGTGGCAAGGTGGTCATTGTCGCGGGATTCCAGGGAGTTACGGATGAAGGTGAAATCACTACACTTGGCCGCGGCGGCTCAGATACCACGGCAGTCGCCCTTGCAGCGGCTCTGAAGGCTGATAAATGCGATATTTATACCGATGTGACCGGCGTGTTCACGACCGATCCAAGATATGTGAAGAGCGCGAGGAAATTGCTGAGCGTTTCCTATGATGAAATGTTAGAGCTGGCCAATCTGGGGGCAGGCGTGCTCCACCCCCGTGCCGTGGAATTCGCGAAAAACTATGGATTGCCGCTTGAAGTAAGATCCAGCATGGAAAAAGAAAGAGGCACGATCATCGAGGAGGAGAATGAAATGGAACAGAATTTAATCGTACGCGGAGTCGCGTTTGAAGATCAAATCACTAGAGTATCAGTCCTAGGAGTAAGCACTTCATTAAAAGGACTTTCAACTATATTCACAACTCTTGCACAGAACCACATCAATGTCGACATCATCGTCCAGAGCCGTACAGAAGCAGGGTTAGCGAATATTTCGTTCTCCATTAAGAGTAATGACCTCCCGGAGGCACTGGACGTATTGGAACGAAATAAAGAAACATTGAACTATCAGGCGGTCGAATCCGAAACCGGCCTTGCCAAGGTATCGATTGTAGGTTCGGGAATGGTTTCAAATCCAGGTGTAGCTGCCAAAATGTTTGAAGTCCTTGAAGGACACGGTATCCAGGTGAAGATGGTAAGCACATCCGAAATCAAAGTCTCTACCGTAGTTGATGAAAAACAAATGGTAAACGCAGTAGAATCATTGCATGAAGCATTTGAGCTATACTCCGAAGCTGTTAAGACGAATTAAGAGAATCGCTGAAGAAGCTTTCCTGGTTGTAAATCGGGAAAGCTTTTTGTACAGGTGCTGGTTGCTGGGGCTGCCTGGTGTCCAGGGGCGCAGGAGGAAAATACCTGATTTCATTGGTAACATGGGCTCGTGAAAGGAAAAGCGAGAGTTGACGGTCACAAAAAAGGGAAACTAGTGCCCGTGAAAGGGAAAAGCGAGAGCTGCCGGTCACATGAAAGGGAAGTATGAGCCCGGTTTAGGGAGAAAAGAGAGAAACGGGGAACATAAAGGTAGCATGGAAAGCGGTAACTCCCCTAGTTTCTGTCGAATTTAAATAGGCTTTGAGTTTAAAAACCACGGATCGCTCAATTTCCGGTCATAATAAAAGGGTTACTACGCCAGGGGCAAATCCAGGCGCAGTAACCCATACTATCATGTTAAAAGACGATGCTGATTTCCTACCTCACTCAATCAGATCACTCTTATCCCACTTAACCGTAAACAGGATTTTCGATGATTTTTTATTTGGGTGTTCGAAGGCTTCGGCTGTTACTTTTTTCTGTTGTTCCATTTGCTGGGCAATGAAACCTGCTTCTAGCTGGAAAGTGGTATTGGGGTTATTTTTCAATCGGGAGGAAATTAGCTCGCTGCTAAGTTCAATCACCATTTCTTTTCGGGATTCTTCTTTAATGGTTAATGCACCCCAGCCGGCATCATGGAAGAAGCGGAAGGTTTCGTCAAGGGTTGATAATGGATATTTCCGGGCGAGGCGTTTTCCGGCCCAATACAGGATTTCTGGTGTATCTTTGCCGAGCAATTCCGGCAGGAGGACTTCCCTGACCAATTCATATCCAAACGCAGTGACGGCCAGTGGCTCGCTCTCTGTTTTTTGCTCTGAAGTATTTATTTCACTCATGTTCTCCCCTCTTTCTATCACTCTATTATAAACAATTTGCCGCGAAAACAACCTATATTCATTAAATTAAAAAGTTGTTAAATTTTGCATGGCATAAGAAATTCTATAAAATTTTTCCATGTTTATACCATACCCGAAACCACGATCTTCAAAAATTATTGGACCGGGAAATTTTTATCAGTCATATCCAAGAGGCAATAGTATTATTTTAATATACTCTTTAACGCGTTGGAATAATTAGAAAGAGGGATTTTTACAATATTAATATATTTTAAAAATTTTATTTATATAAGCATTTTTATGTATCCGTTTTCTTGACGCTCTATTATGATGGGAGTAAAATGAACATGTCACATAATTGTAAGAAATGCTTATTTTTTGGTGTTGGGTTGGATCAATCTGTTAGGTTAATAGAGATAGGGAGAGAAGCCTGAACATCGCGGTCAAATTTCAAGGGGGGTATAAATATGGCGGGTAGACAAGAGTTTTATTGGCGGAGGCTGCATTCTTTGCTGGGTGTCATTCCAGTAGGTCTTTTCCTTATGCAGCACCTTGTAGTCAACAATTTCGCTACAAGGGGAGAAGAATCATTCAATAACGCAGCACATTTTATGGAGCAATTGCCTTTCAGGTATTTTTTGGAAATTTTCATTATCTTCTTACCATTATTATTCCATGCAATTTACGGTCTTTATATTGCTTTTACGGCTAAAAACAATATAGGCCAATATGGCTATTTCAGAAACTGGATGTTTATGCTTCAGCGTGTATCCGGTGTAATCACATTGATTTTCGTAGCTTGGCATGTATGGGAAACTCGTATTGCAGCAGCATTTGGAGCAGAAGTTAACTTCCAGATGATGGAGACAATCCTTTCATCTCCATTCATGCTTTGGTTCTATTTAATTGGTGTCATTTCTACAACTTTCCACTTTGCGAACGGATTATGGTCATTCTTCGTGAGCTGGGGCATCACGGTAACACCACGTTCTCAAGTGATTTCCACTTACGTCACTATCGGAGTTTTCATTGCGCTTTCCATCGTAGGTGTCCGCGCAATCCTAGCATTTGTATAAGAGGACTATTTACTGAAAAAAATTTACTTTTGATCGGATATGAAAGACAGATATGGATTTAAGGGAGTGAGTCACGATGAGTAAAGGTAAGGTGATCGTAGTCGGCGGCGGTTTGGCTGGCTTAATGGCTACAATTAAAGTTGCAGAAACAGGAACTCCTGTTGAACTGTTTTCCCTTGTGCCGGTAAAACGTTCCCACTCTGTATGTGCACAGGGCGGAATCAACGGTGCAGTAAATACAAAAGGTGAAGGTGACTCTCCATGGGAGCACTTTGACGATACAGTATACGGCGGGGACTTCCTTGCGAACCAGCCGCCAGTTAAGGCGATGGCTGAAGCAGCGCCTGGAATCATCCACCTTCTTGACCGTATGGGTGTCATGTTCAATCGTACGCCTGAAGGTTTGCTTGATTTCCGCCGCTTTGGAGGAACTCAGCACCACCGTACAGCATTTGCGGGTGCGACAACTGGACAGCAGCTTCTATACGCTTTGGATGAGCAGGTTCGCCGCCATGAAGTGGCTGGTTTGGTCACAAAGTATGAAGGATGGGAATTCCTCGGAATAGTTAAGGATGAGGAAGGTGTGTGCCGCGGAGTCGTAGCACAGAACCTGACTTCAATGGAAATCAAATCATTTGCTGCTGATGCTGTCATTATGGCAACTGGTGGTCCTGGTATCATTTTCGGTAAAACAACGAACTCAGTTATCAATACTGGTTCAGCTGCTGCGATCGTTTATCAGCAGGGTGGTTATTACGCTAACGGGGAATTCATCCAGATTCACCCTACTGCAATCCCGGGAGACGACAAACTCCGCCTGATGAGTGAATCTGCCCGTGGTGAAGGTGGACGAGTTTGGACGTACAAGGATGGCAAGCCATGGTACTTCCTGGAAGAGAAGTATCCTGCTTATGGAAACCTTGTGCCGCGTGACATTGCTACACGTGAAATCTTTGACGTATGCGTAAGCCAGAAGCTTGGCATCAACGGCGAGAACATGGTTTACCTCGATCTATCACACAAGGATCCAAAAGAGCTTGATATCAAGCTTGGCGGTATCATCGAAATCTATGAGAAATTCATGGGCGATGACCCAAGGAAAGTTCCTATGAAAATATTCCCTGCCGTTCACTATTCAATGGGCGGACTTTGGGTTGACTATGATCAAATGACAAATATTCCAGGCCTGTTTGCAGCAGGTGAAGTTGATTATTCACAGCACGGTGCGAACCGTCTTGGTGCCAACTCATTATTGTCAGCAATCTACGGCGGTATGGTTGCAGGTCCAAACGCAATCCGTTACATCAACGGCCTTGAAAAGAGCTCAGATGCTATTTCTTCAGCACTTTTCGATGATGCTGTCAAGATGGAGCAGGAGAAGTGGGACAATGTCATGTCACTGGATGGAACAGAGAATGCATATGTCCTTCACAAAGAGCTTGGCGAGTGGATGACAGACAATGTAACCGTTGTTCGCTACAATGATAGACTTCAGAAAACAGACGAAAAGATCGTCGAGTTGATGGAGCGCTATAAGAATATCAATATTAACGATACGGCAAAATGGAGCAACCAGGGTGCTGTGTTCACACGCCAGCTTCAAAACATGCTTCAGCTTGCACGTGTTATCACAATCGGTGCTTATAACCGTAATGAAAGCCGTGGGGCTCACTATAAACCTGAATTCCCTGATCGTAATGACGAGGACTTCTTGAAAACAACTATGGCGAAGTTTGTTGATGCAAACTCTGCGCCAGCTTTCCATTATGAAGAAGTTGATACTTCATTAATCCAGCCGCGTAAGCGCGATTATTCTAAGAAGAAAGGGGAGTAATAGAGAATGTCAGAGAAAAAAACTGTCCGTTTTATCATCAGCCGCCAGGATACTCCTGATTCAGCCCCTTATCAGGAAGAGTTCGAACTTGATTACCGTCCAAATATGAACGTGATTTCTGCACTAATGGAAATTCGTCGTAATCCTGTAAATACAAAAGGTGAAGCCACTACCCCAATTTCCTGGGATATGAACTGCCTTGAAGAGGTTTGTGGTGCGTGTTCAATGGTCATCAATGGCCGCCCGCGCCAGTCATGCTCTGCGCTCGTTGATCAGCTTGAGCAGCCAATCAGGCTAGAGCCTATGAGAACATTCCCGGTTGTCCGTGACCTTCAGGTTGACCGCAGCCGCATGTTCGACTCATTGAAGCGTGTGAAGGCCTGGGTTCCAATCGATGGTACTTACGATCTTGGTCCTGGACCTCGTATGCCGGAGAAAAAGCGACAGTGGGCCTATGAACTTTCCAAGTGTATGACTTGCGGTGTTTGCCTTGAGGCTTGCCCTAACGTAAACGACAAGTCAGATTTCATTGGGCCTCAGCCATTATCACAGGTTCGTCTCTTCAACGCACACCCAACTGGTGCCTTGAACAAAGGCGAGCGTCTTGAAACAATCATGGGAGACGGCGGACTTGCGAACTGTGGTAACTCACAGAACTGCGTTCAGTCTTGCCCTAAAGGAATTCCATTAACTACATCAATCGCAGCCTTGAACCGTGATACAACATTCCAGTCATTCAAGAACTTCTTTGGTAGCGATCAAGTTTAAAATCCAGCCTCCTTTTCTTCGGAAAGGGAGGTTTTTTCTTTTACAGCTAAAATAGGACTTTTTTACAGTGTGCTTCCCTTGGTATACTTTTCCTAAATGGCATAAATGGGAGCGGTATATGAAACTTTCAAAGATATTGGCGATTGGTATTGTCGTAAGTGGTGTGATCATCCTGGGGATTGGATTATTTCAAATTTGGGATATGGAAAAACAGGAGCAGGTTTCTCTGGCAGCGGCGAAGGAATTGGTTCAGGAAAATAAACCAAAGGCAAATAAGAAAGAATTCATGCCTGTGACCGGAGAGGCATCCGGATTGCTGCTGATTCCAAAAATTAATGCGGAACTGGCAATAGTAGAAGGAACGGATGCGGATGACCTGGAGAAAGGTGTTGGCCACTATAAAGGCTCATTCTACCCTGAGGAAAATGGCCAAATTGTTCTCTCAGGCCACCGCGATACAGTTTTCCGAAAAGCAGGGGATCTGGAATTGGGTGATCACCTGACGATGAAGATGCCTTATGGGGATTATACATATGAGATAACCGGAACAAAAATCGTCAGTGCAAATGATACCAGCATCATAACCCTCCAGAATTCCGAAGAAGAACTCATTTTAACAACCTGCTACCCATTCAGTTATGTTGGCGATGCCCCCGACAGATATATTATCTATGCAAAAAGAATATTAGATAAAAACTAGTTTACCAGCATGGAACATTCCTGTGCTGGTTTTTGTTAGCCTTTTTTATTCCCAAAATGATTAAATATATTTATAATAAAGAAAAGAATGAATGTTCATTCAGTTTTCGGGAGGTTTCAGCATGAAGAAGATGGAATACATTAACGAGATTGTAGGCTGGGAAGAGGAGTTTGAATTTTTTTACCAGGTGAAGGTTCGGTTTTCGGAAACTGACATGTTTGGGCATTTAAACAATACAGTTCCGTTTACATATTTCGAACAGGCGAGAATTGAATATTTCAAGAGCCAGGGATTCATGCAGGATTGGGTCAAACCAGAGAACGAGACGATTCCGGTCGTGGCCGATCTTCAATGTGATTATTTAAGCCAGATTTTCTTTGATGAAGACCTGAGAATATTTGTGAAAGCCAACTCCATTGGGAATTCCTCGGTTGACCTTCACTATATGGTCAAAAAAGCGGATGGCTCGATCTGCTTGACTGGCAGGGGCACAATCGTACAAATTTCCAAGAGAACAGGCAAGGGAGTATCCTGGACAGAGGAAATGAGGCAATTGTTTTCAGAAAGCAAAAAATCTGCCGTTAAATAAGTTTTGCATGTAAAAATAAAATTTGGCATGAAGTCCCTTAAATGTTGTCACTACACCTCTTTCCTTCACATATGATATTTTGACTAAATTTATACCCACCCCGCAGTTCACAGCTGGCGAAGGCAAGGAGGGTTACAATACTTGAAGGAAAATGAATATACTCACAAGCCATTACTCACAAAACGCGAAAGAGAAGTTTTCGAACTGTTAGTACAAGACAAAACAACAAAAGAGATCGCTAGTGAATTATTTATCAGCGAAAAAACGGTTCGGAACCATATTTCAAACGCCATGCAAAAGCTTGGTGTAAAGGGGCGTTCCCAAGCTGTTGTAGAGCTCCTGCGTATGGGAGAGCTAGAACTTTAATCATGACCGGCCAACCCCGAATGGGGGGCCGGTTAAGATGTTTAATAGGGTAAAACAGGCTCTTATCGGAATTCTGTCTTGAAATTTGCGCGAAAAAAGTAGAAAATAAGGGCAACAGTAAAAATCATCTCGGCTTGGAAAACAAGTTTTATGGATAAAGGAAATAGATTTTTAGGAGTTGTTACGGATGAAAGTTGAAGGGGTAGAAAAGAATCAGGGACTGGAGACGGTTGCTGATATCGAAAAGGATCTGCGGTACATATCAGGTATTATTAAGCAAAAGGGACGAGAGCTCCTCAGCAATTACACGATCACTCCTCCCCAGTTCATTGCGCTGCAATGGCTATTTGAGGATGGAGATATGACAATTGGGGAACTGTCGAATAAAATGTTCCTGGCTTGCAGCACGACCACAGATCTAGTAGACAGGATGGAGAAAAATGAGCTTGTTGTCAGGGTGAAGGATCCTAATGACAGGCGTGTAGTCCGCATTCATCTTCTTGACGAAGGCGAAAGGATCATCGATGAAGTGATCAAGAAACGCCAGCTGTACCTTCAAGAGGTATTGAAGGACTTTTCAGGTGAGGAAATATTGTCCCTTAAAGAGGGCTTAGCGAAATTACATCAAGAAATGCGTGGAGAATGAGGCGAGTTTTTTGAATCGACCAATCGGAATCATTGATTCAGGAGTAGGCGGGTTAACCGTTGCCAAGGAAGTCATGAGACAGCTGCCATATGAGCAGATCATCTATGTTGGTGATACGGCACGTTGTCCATATGGCCCTCGACCCGTTGAGGAAGTGAAGAGATTCACCTGGCAAATGACCCGTTTTCTTTTAGGAAAAAATATTAAAATGCTGGTTATTGCGTGCAATACAGCGACTGCTGTGGTCCTTGACGAGATAAGGAATGAACTCCCGATTCCTGTGTTAGGTGTCATCCAGCCTGGTGCGAGGACAGCGATCAAGGTAACGGACAATTATAAAATTGGCATTATTGGAACCGAGGGCACGGTAAAAAGCCGTGCGTATGAGCATGCGCTGAAATCCATCAATCGTAAGACTGCCATTGAAGCACTCGCCTGCCCAAAATTTGTGCCGCTTGTAGAAAGCGGAGAATATGATGGACGTGTCGCAAAGAAAGTGGTGACTGAAACCCTTCAGCCATTGCAGGGACAGGGGCTTGATACATTGATCCTTGGCTGCACCCACTACCCTTTGCTCGAGCCGCTCATTAAGGAAGTGATGGGGCCTGAGGTCAAGGTGATTAGTTCAGGCGAGGAAACAGCGCGAGAGGTAAGCACTATTCTCGGCCATAACGACATGTTTGCTGACAGGGAAGAACTTCCAGAGCATTTCTATTACATGACAGGCTCCAGAACCATTTTTTCTGCCATAGCATCCCAGTGGCTGGAGAGGCCGATTGAACATGTTGAAAAAATTAAATTAGGTTAGTAAGGCTTCCGTAGACGGAGGTCTTTTTTATTTGCTTTAATTCGATTTTAATTCAAAAAACTTCTCAAAGGCGGTCTAAAATATCCAGAGGCTCGTATACATATTAGTACAAACTGTCTTTGGAGGGATTTATATGTCAAAAAATAAAAAGGCTGTGGTCGTTACAGCTGCTACATTGGCAACTACGGTATTCCTGTCAGGCTGCGGGCTGTTCGGGGGCGAGGAAAAGAAAAAGATCGATCCTCCCCAGGATGTCACGTTCATGGAAGAGGGGGAAGCTCTTGATGAAAATGTTTCTACAGAAACAACGGAGGATGGTAAAGAAGCGGTTGAAACATCCATCCAGACAGAATTGTATTTGATCGATAAAAATGGCTATGTAGTCTCACAGACAATGGATCTTCCGAAAACAGAAAGTGTCGCCAAGCAGGCACTGGAATACCTTGTTGCAAATGGGCCAGTCGAGCAAATGCTTCCGAATGGCTTTAGGGCCGTCCTTCCAGCTGATACACAAGTGACAGTGAACATTAAAGATGGGACGGCAACTGTTGATTTTTCAAAGGAATTCGGATCTTATAAAAAAGAGGATGAGAAAAGAATTCTTCAGGCTGTGACATGGACGCTCACACAGTTTGATACCGTTGATGAAGTGAAGCTTCAGATGAATGGCACCCCTCTTGAAGCGATGCCTGTAGGCGGCACTCCTATCGGGGGAGAGTTGAGCCGTGCGGATGGCATCAATACTGACAATACCGATGTAGTGGATATCACAAACACGAAAGCGGTCACTGTATATTATATTGGCGGCGAGGAAGGCGCATATTATTATGTTCCAGTAACAAAACGCGTCAGCAATGAAATGAAGGATAACATTACTGCAGTCGTCAACGAGCTTGTTGAAGGGCCAGCGTATGCTTCCAATCTTCTGTCCGATTTCCAGTCGGGTGTAAAGCTGCTTGACGCACCTAAGGTTGAGGATGGCAAGGTAACATTGAACTTCAATGAGTCCATTTACGGCAGCTTTGAAGAAAAAATGGTGTCTGAACACCTGCTGAATTCCCTTGTGCTGTCACTGACAGAACAGACAGGTGTTGAGAGTGTGGCCCTTACGGTTAACGGAAAGGCAGATGTCCTTACAGAATCCGGGGAAAAGCTGGCTGAGCCGGTTACAAGGCCTGAAAAAGTGAACACAGGTAGTTTTTAATAGCCAGATTTTGATATACTAATTAAAGACATTCAAAGAGGCAGGCGTACTTCCTGCCTCTTATTTATATTGTGGTTACCGGGCAGGCTTCCTGCTTTTTATCATGCTAAGGAGGATATTTAAAATGCGATTTGATGGGCGTGAACCATTGCAATTAAGACCAATACATATTGAAACGGATTACCTGAAGCATCCAGAAGGTTCTGTACTGATCTCTGTTGGAGATACGAAGGTGATTTGTACTGCCAGCATCGAGGACCGCGTTCCTCCGTTCATGAGGGGCGAAGGAAAAGGATGGATCACGGCAGAATACTCTATGCTGCCGCGCGCTACAGAGCAGAGAAATATTCGTGAGGCTGCAAAAGGGAAGATATCCGGAAGGACGATGGAAATCCAGCGTTTGATTGGGAGAGCTTTGCGCGCTGTAGTCAATCTTGAGGCTATTGGCGAGCGTACTGTTTGGGTCGATTGCGATGTCATCCAGGCGGACGGGGGCACTCGTACTGCTTCAATCACAGGAGCATTTGTTGCGATGGCTATGGCACTTGAGAAGCTGAGCAAGCAAAAGAAGCTGTCTGCTTTTCCTGTGACTGACTTTCTTGCTGCGACGAGTGTCGGCGTCCTGAAGAACGGTGAGGTAGTTGTTGATTTGAATTATGTCGAGGATTCTGCTGCCCATGTCGACATGAATGTTGTCATGACAGGCAATGGAGAATTCGTTGAGCTGCAGGGTACTGGAGAAGAAGCTACTTTTTCATACAGCCAGCTGCAGGATCTCTTAAAGGCCGCGCAAGATGGAATCACAGAACTGTTCGAAAAACAAAAGGAAGCTCTGGGAGAAGAATTGAGGGCCAAAATTGCGGGCGGAAAACAGAGATAGGGGAGTTCTCAAAATGGAATCAGTCATAATCGCGACAAAAAATAAAGGAAAAGCGAAGGAATTCGAGAAACTTTTTTTGCCAAAAGGGCTGGCGGTTAAAACTTTGCTCGATTACCCTGAGCTTGATGATGTAGAGGAAACAGGGACAACTTTTGAGGAGAACGCGATCTTAAAAGCTGAGGCAATCGCTAATATTCTTGGTGTCAAAGTGATTGCAGATGATTCAGGGCTTGAGATCGACGCATTGGAAGGACGGCCGGGTGTGTATTCGACACGTTACGCAGGTCCTGAGAAAAATGATGAAAACAACATCGACAAAGTTCTCGATGAACTTCAGGATGTGCCAGAAAGTGAGCGCACCGCAAGATTCTGCTGTGCACTCGCACTGGCAGAGCCAGGGAAGGAAACAGTGACTGTATTCGGTACATGTGAAGGCAGAATCCTTAATGAACGACGCGGTACCAACGGTTTTGGCTATGATCCTATTTTCTTCGCAGAAACAAAGGGGAAATCTATGGCCGAATTGGCATCAGACGAAAAAAACAAAATCAGCCACCGGGCCAATGCGATCAGAAAACTGGATGATCTTCTTAAAGAGCGAGAGGAACGCCATGAGTAGGGTGCTGATTGTCAGTGACAGCCACGGGTCAACAGAGGTGCTAGAGGGAATTGAGAAGCTGCATGGCAATGATGTGGACTTGATGATCCACTGCGGTGACTCAGAGCTATCTGAAGAGGATGCTGCTATTAAGAATTTCAAATCGGTGAAGGGAAATTGCGATTTTTATGGCCATTTTCCTGATGATGAAATCCATGTGATTAATGGCATGAAAATTTTTGTGACACATGGGCACCTATACTCGGTGAAGTCTACACTCGTAAACTTGTACTATAAGGCAAAAGAACTAGAGGCTGATGTCGTGTGCTTTGGGCATTCCCATTTGCTGGGAGCAGAAATGGTAGACGATGTACTGTTCATCAATCCGGGTAGCATCAGGCTTCCACGCGGCAGGTCTGAAAAGAGCTATGCCCTCCTGGAGCTGATAGACAAAAAAGCGGTAGTGCGGATCTATGACTATGGAAATGGTGAGGTGTCAGAGTTAAGGCAGGAGTTTTCACTTCACAAAACAAGTTAAAACTACTATAATGATTTTCTGAGGGGAGTCAGCTGGTTTCCCTCAGAAAAAAGTTTTGATTTTTTATTGACATTTAGTTATTTGGCTAATATAATAAATCTTGTCTTTAAAAAACAACCAAGTCCCAGTAGCTCAGTTGGATAGAGCATACGCCTTCTAAGCGTACGGTCGGGAGTTCGAATCTCTCCTGGGACGCCATTTAAACTACATACCTTAACTCACCTTATTGAAGGTGAGTTTTTTTTATGTCCTATAGTTCTTACTCGCTCTCGAAAATTGAAGTCCATTATGGGGGCCAGCTAAAAAAAAATAAATTTATTTAAATGTGAATATATCAACAATGTAAGCGTATACAAATAAACTAACTAATCTAAATTATCAAATAATTTGGAAAAAGGGTGTTGACGAGTGTGAAAATTGGGCGTAAGATAATCCTCAAATAAAAAAAACAAGTTGAATGCAACTAAAGCGAGTCATAGTTTTATATTAATTTTTGAATAATGTAAAACTGTATTTTTTTAACCTGTAAATTTAATAATTTAAAGCGTCTATTCGTTAAAGGAGTGTTTATTGTGCCCGATCAGTGGATCTACTTAAACGGTGAATTTGTCACCAAGGAAAATGCTAAGGTTTCGGTATATGATCATGGATTTCTATACGGAGACGGTATTTTTGAAGGGATACGGGTATACAGCGGCAATATTTTCAGGATGGAAGAACACATGGACCGCCTTTACCGGTCAGCCAAGTCCATTATGCTGAACATGCCACACTCTAAGGAGGAGTTCACCGGCCTGGTTGTTGAAACGGTCGAACGGAATCAATTGAGAGATGCTTATATCCGCATTGTCGTTTCCAGAGGTGTCGGGGACCTTGGGTTGGATCCCTATAAGTGTCCGAAAGTGAATGTCGTCATCATTGTGGAGCCCCTGGCTATTTTTCCAAAGGAATTGTATGAACGGGGACTGGAAATTGTAACTGTCGCGACAAGAAGAAATCGTCCCGATGTGTTAAGTCCTAAAGTGAAATCACTGAATTATTTGAATAATGTTCTTGTGAAAATCGAAGCTCATCTGGCAAATGTAAGTGAAGCACTTATGCTGAATGACCAGGGCTATGTTGCCGAAGGCTCCGCGGATAATATTTTTATCGTGAGAGGAAACACTTTCCTCACACCGCCAGGGTATGTAGGAGCGCTAGAAGGAATCACCAGAAATGCGGTAATTGATATCGCCAAAAATCTGGGCTATGAGATTAAGGAGGAACCATTCACCCGCCATGATGTATACACAGCTGACGAAGTATTCCTTACCGGGACTGCAGCAGAAGTCATCGCAGTCGTAAAAGTAGATGGAAGAGTCATCGGCGATGGAGTACCAGGAGAGCATACACAAAACATCCTCCGTGAGTTCCGGGCAAGAGTCGTTGCAGATGGGATCCAGGTCTATCCGGAAAAAGCCCATCAAGTCAGTTGATATGAATAATAGTCTAATTGAATATGGATAAAGCGAAGACAGGGACAAGTAATTTATTGCGATCAGCATGCACAGAGAGCCGGGATTGCTGGGAACCGGCGATGCCGTGATAAATGAACTCACCCTGGAGCGCCAGTTCGAAAGGAAACCTAGTAAAACTGGTCGAGTGCCCTGCACTTGTTATCAAAACCGGCAGCTGAAGCTGTCACGAGTGCACGCATTATGCGTGAATAAGGGTGGTACCGTGGAATAAGGAGATAAAGCCTATTCCATCCCTTTGCCGGGCATACCTGGCATATGGAGATGGAGTGGGCTTTTTTATTTTGAAAAAAACTGTGAGTTCACAATGGGAGGTTCGATAAATGGAAGCTGCCTTGAAGGAAACAAAGGCTAAAACGAGTGAAGTAAGCGGTGCGGATATGCTGCTTAAAGCCCTGGAAAAGGAAAAAGTCGAAGTCATTTTCGGCTACCCGGGAGGGGCTGTCCTTCCGATTTACGACAAACTCTATGATTCTAACATTCTTCATGTTTTGCCAAGGCATGAACAGGGAGGGATCCACGCGGCGGAAGGATACGCGAGAATCAGCGGGAAACCTGGAGTAGTAATCGCTACTTCTGGTCCCGGAGCGACCAATATTATTACCGGCATTGCTGATGCCATGATGGACTCATTGCCGCTGGTCGTCTTTACGGGCCAGGTTGCGACAGGAGTGATCGGTACAGACGCCTTCCAGGAAGCAGACATCCTTGGTATCACGACTCCTATTACGAAATACAATTATCAGATTCGGGATATCAAAGATATCCCCAGAATCATCAAGGAAGCATTTTATATAGCGACAAGCGGAAGGCCCGGACCAGTCGTCATCGATTTTCCGAAAGACATGGCAGCAGGCGTATCGGCAGTACCAGCTGAGGAGGAAATCCACCTTCCAGGCTATCAGCCGACAGTGGAGCCGAATTTCCTTCAAGTAAGAAAACTGTCCGAAGCTGTCAGCAAGGCAAAAAGGCCGGTCATTCTCGCTGGGGCAGGTGTCCTTCACGCAAAGGCTTCGAATCTCTTAAAAGAATACGCGGAACAGCAGAACCTTCATGTTGTCCACACATTACTGGGGCTGGGAGGCTTTCCGGCGGGACATGAACTATTCCTTGGCATGGCCGGGATGCATGGCTGCTATACAGCAAATATGGCGTTATATAATTGTGACCTGCTGATCAATATTGGAGCAAGATTCGATGACCGGCTGACTGGAAATTTGAAGCATTTCGCTCCGAAAGCAGCTGTTGCCCATATCGATATCGACCCGGCTGAAATCGGCAAAAATGTGTCAACGCAAATCCCTGTTGTCGGTGATGCAGGAGAGGCGTTAAGACAGTTGTTAAAGCTGGAAGGCAGGCCTCCACTCCAGGAAGAATGGGTGGAAACACTCGCAGCCTGGAAGGAGGATCATCCTTATCATTACGAAAACAGTGAAGTGCTAAAACCGCAAAAGGTTATGGAACTCTTATATGAAAAAACGGCGGGTGAAGCGATTGTCGTGACCGATGTTGGCCAGCACCAAATGTGGGCAGCACAATATTATCAGCTCCAGCAAGCGGATCGATGGGTGACCTCCGGAGGACTCGGAACAATGGGATTTGGCCTGCCTGCAAGCATTGGAGCCCAACTGGCAGATCCATCTGCCTGTGTTGTCGCCGTTCTCGGAGATGGCGGCTTCCAGATGTCAACACAGGAGCTGGCCGTCATTGCTGAATTCCAGCTGCCGATCAAAATAGCGATTTTCAATAATAAGGCGCTTGGGATGGTCAGACAATGGCAGGAAATTTCCTATAAAGAAAGATATTCCCACAGTAAAAATCCGGTACAGCCATCTTTTGTAAAACTGGCTGAGGCCTATGGCATCAAAGGGTTTGAAATCCACTCGGAGGAAGAAGCACATTTAATTCTGGATCAGGTCCTGCATGATAAAGAGCCGGTGCTGCTCGATTTCAGGGTCGACGGAGCCGAGAATGTCTACCCGATGATCGCGCCCGGGAAAGGAATCCACGAAATGGTGGGAGTGAAGAAATGAAAAGGATCATAACGATGACGGTATTGAACCGGCCAGGAGTACTGAACAGGATCACGAATTTATTCTCGAAGAGGAACTACAATATTGAAAGCATTTCAGTAGGCCTTACTGAGCAGGAGGGAGTTTCGCGGATTACCTGTGTTGTCCATGTGGAGAATGACGGGATGGTTGAACAAATTACGAAACAGCTCAATAAACAGATTGATGTCCTTAAGGTGGCAGATATCAGTGACCAGGCAATTGTCGCACGTGAGCTGATTCTCATGAAGGTCCCAGTTCTGCCGCACAACCGGGCAGAAATCTACTCGATCATTGAACCATTCCGGGCCTCGGTAATTGACGTCAGCAAGGATAGCATCATCATTCAACTGACAGGCGAAACGGAAAAAATTGAGGCATTTATCGATTTGATTAAACCATACGGAATCAGAGAATTGGCCCGTACCGGAACGACAGCATTCCCTAGGGGGAACCAGCGGACCGGGCAGCAAAAAACATTTTCATTTGTTTGATAGGGATCTTTCGTTAGCTTTGTTGTTCACTCAATCAAGCGATAAACGAAAATCTTTGGCAGAAGTTATTTCATTCAAGAATTGATTCGAAAGCAACAATCAAGAAGAAACCGATTAAAAATACACTAATTTTTTATCCGGAAAGGGAGAGTAAATATGGCGAAAATGTACTATAACGGTGATGCAAATGAGGCTTATTTTAACGGGAAAACAGTGGCAGTAGTTGGTTATGGATCACAGGGTCATGCCCATGCGCAGAATCTTCGTGACAGTGGTGTTGAGGTTGTGATTGGTTTAAGACAAGGGAAGTCATGGGAGAAAGCGGAGCAGGATGGATTTGAAGTTAAAACAGTTGCTGAAGCTGTGGCATCATCAGATGTGGTCATGATTCTTCTGCCGGATGAGCGGCAGACTGCGGTGTACAAAAATGAGATCGAACCTCAGCTGACAGGCCAGGCGCTTATGTTCGCCCACGGCTTTAACGTCCATTTTAACCAGATTGTCCCGCCGGAAAGCTGTGATGTTTTGCTGGTAGCTCCAAAGGGTCCTGGGCATTTGGTCAGAAGGACTTATCAAGAAGGAGCGGGTGTGCCGGCACTGTTCGCGATCCATCAGGATGTATCGGGGACTGCAAGGGAACTTGCGCTTGCTTACGCGAAAGCGATCGGTGCATTGAGGGCAGGGGCGCTTGAAACAACCTTCAAGGAAGAAACCGAAACAGATCTATTTGGAGAACAGGCAGTGTTATGCGGCGGTTTGACCTCGCTCGTGAAATCAGGCTTCGAAACACTTGTCGAAGCAGGATATCAGCCGGAACTGGCTTACTTCGAAACGATGCATGAGCTGAAGCTGATCGTGGACTTGATGTATGAAGGCGGACTCGAAGGAATGCGTTATTCGATTTCGGACACAGCTCAATGGGGCGACTTTGTCAGCGGGCCGAGAGTGGTAAATGACCAGGTTAAAGAGGAAATGAAAAGAGTTCTGAAAGACATCCAGGAAGGAACTTTCGCAAAAGGCTGGATTGAGGAAAATGAAAACGACAGACCGGTCTTCAACGCCATCAATGAAAAAGAAAACCGTCACCAGATCGAAGAGGTAGGAAGAGAATTAAGAAAGATGATGCCGTTTGTCAACAAACAAAAGCAGAGAGAAGTGGCTGCCAGTGCGAAGAATTAAAATATTTGATACGACTTTGAGGGACGGGGAACAGTCAGCAGGGGTCAATCTGAATTTTTCCGAAAAGCTGGAGATTGCCAGGCAATTAGAGAGATTGAATGTTGACATTATTGAAGCGGGATTTCCAGCTGCATCCAAAGGAGACTTTGCTTCGGTAGCTGAAATTGCACGCCAGATCAAAGGATGTTCGGTTACTGGGCTGGCAAGATCGGTGACAACAGATATTGACGCTGCCTGGGAAGCATTGAGGCAGGGGGCAGAGCCAAGGCTTCATTTGTTTATCGCCACCTCGCCGATTCACAGGATTCATAAGCTGAAGCAGACGAAAGCTGAGGTCATTGAAACGGCGGTAAGAACCGTGAAGTATGCGGCAGCCAAGTTTCCTGTCATTCAATGGTCTGCTGAGGATGCCTGCCGGACCGAGCTTGATTTCCTTGCTGAAATTGTAGAAGAGGTGATTAAAGCCGGTGCAAAGGTCATCAATATTCCTGACACTGTCGGTTATATTTCGCCGCAGGAGTATGGCCGAATTTTTACTTACTTGCGAGAGCATGTTCCTTCTATTAGTAAGGTCGAACTATCAGCACATTGTCATGATGACCTTGGAATGTCGATCGCCAACTCACTTGCAGCTGTATCCGCAGGAGCCACACAGGTTGAAGGAACGATCAATGGGATAGGGGAGCGGGCAGGAAATGCAGCACTCGAAGAATTCGCGGTTGCCCTTCATATCCGCAAAGACTTTTACCAGGCGGAAACTGGATTGAATCTTAAGGAAATCAGCAGAACGAGCAGCCTTGTCAGCAAGTTGACCGGTATGGCGGTACCAGCCAATAAAGCCGTGGTGGGAAGGAATGCCTTTGCCCATGAATCGGGAATCCACCAGGATGGGGTTTTAAAGGAGAAAACGACCTACGAAATCATATCTCCGGAACTTGTTGGATTACAGAATAACTCGATGGTCCTCGGAAAACATTCCGGTCGCCACGCGTTCCGAAACAGATTGAATGAGATCGGGCTGACGGTTCCTGACCAGGATATCAATAAGTCATTTTCTGTTTTCAAGGAACTTGCGGACAGGAAAAAGGAAATGACAGATGATGACCTCGTGGCCATCATCCTCGAAGAAAACCTGTCAAAAGAACAGCAATATTACCGCCTTGATTCCATTCAGGTCCAATATGGGACCAACCAGGTGCCAACTGCGACGGTCACCCTTTATGGCTGCCAAAATGAAAAGATCCAACAAGCGTCTACAGGTTCTGGCAGCATTGAAGCTTTATATAATACGCTTGAAAGTTGCATGGAAGAAAAGGCTAGCTTGCTAGATTACAGGATTCAATCTGTTGGAGCCGGCAGGGACGCCCTGGCGCAGGTATATGTAAAGCTGGAATTTGGCGGTGTCGAGACAAGTGGAAGAGGTCTCGCACAGGATGTTCTTGAAGCTTCGGCAAAGGCCTACTTAAATGCAGTCAATAGAGTTCTGTATATGGAAGAAACGAAGAAAGTCGCAGTCAGCGGTTAAACAAGGCTGTTTTCGTAAAGATTGTTGTTAAAATCCTAAAGCCGATTTTAACGTGATAAAAGCTATTTTGTATGTCGGTAC
>ENA-ORXC01000879-ORXC01000879.1-marine-metagenome-genome-assembly--contig:-NODE-879-length-19349-cov-3.266812_pt1 | contig 19349 bp, 24 predicted proteins | sample MGYA00237865_ERZ511478 | MGnify/ENA metagenome assembly ERZ511478 | reverse complement strand
AATCATCATGGTTGATCACTGACAGATAAAACCCAGTCTGACAGCCCATTGGACTAATATCTACGACACTCGCATGATGATTGCGAATGTTTTCTGCCATTAAGTGTTCAAGAGAATGAAGGCCTGGCATTTCCATATGCTCCTTGTTTGGCTGGCAAAAGCGGATATCATACTTATGAATTACATCGCCACTGGCACCCTGTGTTGTTCCTGCCAAACGGATATATGGTGCGGCCACCTTCGTGTGATCTAAATTAAAGCTCTCAACATTCATTTTCTTTACCATTACTTCTTCAACTCCTCTAACATTAGTAAAATCAGTTCTGCGGAATTTTTCGCTGCTGTTTCCAAGAATTGGTCAAATGAAATATTCGACTCTTTGCCGGCAATATCGGAGAGCGACCTGATAATGACAAATGGTTTTTCAAATTGATATGCTACCTGTGCGATTGCTGCTGCCTCCATTTCCGCAGCATACAAATCGGGCAGCTTGGTCCTGATGAATTCAACCCTCTCCGGATCATTCATAAAGGAATCGCCAGATGCGATCAAGCCATTAACAACCTGGATACCATCAATTTGTTCAGCGCTCTTTACTGCCACAGCTACAAGCTTTTCATCCGGAGCAAAATATGCTGGCATTCTCGGGACCTGACCATATTCATAGCCAAAAATCGTAACATCAACGTCATGGTGTCTTACTTCAGTTGAAATGACCACATCTCCGACATTGAGGTCCTTGTGGAAGCCGCCTGCAGATCCAGTATTGATAATGACATCCGGCTCGAATTTCTCAATCAACAATGCCGTTCCCAATGCCGCGTTCACTTTTCCGATGCCAGATTTCAGCAGCACAACTTCTAAACTATCAATCTTGCCTTGATAAAATTCACTTCCTGCTAGAATCGTATCTTCCCTTTCCTCTAGCTTGCTGCGCAGTAAATCAACCTCTTCATCCATTGCTCCGATTATTCCAACTCTCATTGCTGCAACTCTCCAATACCATATTAATTTTTACTTACTTTAACAGCTTCCATCAGCCAAACATAAGAGTTCAATTTTTCAAAAGAAACCTGAAATCCGTTTTTCTTGAAAAGCTTCTCCAACATTTCGAGAGTTGTGTAGTATTCTCTCTTTAGATCAGCAAGCAAATTTTCATACCCCTGCTCTTTTACGATTCGATGTCGTTCTTCCCGGTGTTCTTCACTTACAAAAGCAGTATCAGCAAACACAATCTTCCCTTGATCACCCAAGAGTTTGCTGTACAATTTGAGGGCTGTATCCTTTTCTTTATCGGTTAAATGATGAAAAGCATACGTGCTTACGATCGAATCTACTTTTCCAGGAAGTTCAGGGAAGTTAATGAAATCCCCATCGTATAAATGCAGATCCGTGAATCGAGCTTTTGTCTTTGCTCTCATCGCCTTAGATGGCTCTACTCCATAGACAACTCTTCCCAATGAAATCAGCTTTTCAGTAAGATTCCCTGTTCCTACTCCAAACTCCAATACGGTACCATTTGACCTTAAGGCAACTGTTTGTAATATTTTATCATAATTTTCAAATACCTCTTTGTATTCAAGATCATATCCGGACACGGTGTCCTCGTAAAATTCGGCCCAATCATCAAATAAGGGGATAAATTCCCGACCCATTTTCATTCACTCCGATTTAATTTTTATAATTCCTATATGTATAGTATGAATTAAAATATTATAGGTCACATATTATCACGTTCATTTTTCAAAATCAATTTTTTTACCGTGATTAATTTCCCTCACCATTGAAGAAAACAACTTAGCAATAGTGTATACTTACAATAAACAAAGATTTTTCAGGGGGAAGACATGGGAAAGAGAGTGCTAGTTGCTGAGGATGAACAAAGAATTAGCCATTTATTAAAGATGTATTTAGAAAGAGAAGCGTTTGTCGTTGAAGTTGCAGACAATGGGGAAGAAGCTTTGGAGAAAGCATTACGGCATTCATTTGATGTCATTATTCTGGACATTTTAATGCCTGGAAGGGATGGCTTTTCAGTATTAGAGGAAATCAGGAAAACCAAAGACACACCCGTGATCATGCTTTCTGCTAAAGGGGAAGCTAGTGACCTTAAACGAGGATCAGAATTAGGGGCCAGCGAATACATCTTGAAGCCATTCAGCCCAAAGGATGTCGTTTCGAAGATAAAAGGGCTCTTATAGAATAGACTTCTATCGAACATTTTATATGCGTTCCACCTTCTATTTGTCCGATGGAGCTCTTCTATCGGACATTTTTCATGCGTTTTGCCTTCCGTTTGTCCGTTAGACCTCATCTATCGGACACTTTTCTTGCGTGCCGCCTTCCGTGTGTCCGATAGAGCTCTTCTATCGGACACTTTTCTTGCGTTTCGCCTTCCGTTTGTCCGATAGAGCCCTTCTATCGGACACTTTTCTTGCGTTTCGCCATCTGTTTGGCCGTTAGAGCTCTTCTATCGGACACTTTTACACAGTGCCGCCTTCTGTTTTGTCCGATAGGGCTCTTCTATCGGACACTTTTCTTGCGTTTCGCCTTCTTTTTGTCCGATAGACCTCTTCTATCGGACACTTTTCTTGCGTTCCGCCTTCCGTTTGTCCGTTAGAGCTCTTCTATCGGACACTTTTCTTGCGTTTCGCCTTCCGTTTGTCCGATAAAGGATTGAATGGTATATACTTTTCTAAATTTACAGCAACACACCTTTTCGTATCTCCTTTATATCTCCATAAAACTCAATCTCATCTCCTTCAATGACTATTCCATCGCCGTCATCGCAGGTAAAAATTCTTTCTTCCTGGTTAAGGGAATATTTTAAAAGCTCATCCAACTGATCTTTTTCTCTGTTCCAATGGGGCATAAACTCAAACTCCACTAGTCCTAAACCGCTTAATTCATTTAACTGGACTTCATTTTCATCATGGAATGCGGCAATCTTGATTGATTTGGACATGATGATGCTGCCCGCACTAACCCCGATTAACGGTTTGCCCTCGTTCACCATTTTTTTGATATATTTTACAATGTTTCGTTCCTTCAGGTTTTTCAAAAATTGATAGGTATTTCCCCCTGACAGAAAAATAGCGTCACAGCTTGTAAACTCCTCTAGCTGTGATGATTCGAAGTCTTCGTCTACGTCAAAATAAAAGAAGTCAGTAACACCCAATTCCGAAAACTCTGGCTTGGCTTTTTCAAAATACCATCTTTCTTTATCTGTTCGTGAAGGGATATAAGCAAGCCTAAGAGCCTGGCCGCCAGTTATATTTGAGATTTTATTTATTAAAGCTGGATTCATATATCTTAGATCACTCAAAAGCACTAATTTTCTCATCTTGTTCATCTCTTTCTGAAATTTTTACATTAAGAACATTTCAATAAAGAAACTGGAAAAACCTTTATATGTCCAAATAAAAAGAGCCTGGAAACATCCAGACCCAAAAGAAAAAATAATTACTTTTTATTTGTCCATATTACAAATGGTATTAACACTAAGGAAAGTACTCCACCTGCAAGCGAAAGGAAGGCAAAGCTTGAATTAGCCACAACCATGCCTGATAGCATTCCGCCTGAGGCTCCCGACAACGCGACCATTACATCAACTGTTCCTTGCATTTTTGCGCGATTTGTCGGATTTGTGGCATCGACAAGTAGAGCTGTACCGCTGATCAGGCCAAAGTTCCAGCCTAGACCGAGGAGAATGAGTGCTAATGTGATCCAAAACATAGATTCACCCGGAGCAACAGCAGCCATAATCCCGGAAGCCAGCAGTGTAACTCCGGAAGCGACCGCCATCGTTGCACGCCCGATTTTATCAACAAGTACACCAGTCAATAAAGAAGGCAGATACATTGCTCCAATGTGGAAACCAATTACCATACCAACCGCGCTTAAACCATGTCCATGGCTGCCCATATGCACAGGAGTCATCGTCATAATCGCTACCATCACCATTTGGGTGAGGACCATGATTAAAGCCGCTACTCCGATTCCTCGTTTATCGGTAACAAGTGCTTCCTCGACATAATCAGGGGAACTGGTTTTAGCTTTATGTTCCGCCAAAGCTATGGCCCTTGCGACCACAAACGGATCGGGACGAAGGAAAAACAATAGTATTAATCCAGCAACGATATATGCTGCGGCTGCGAGAATGAATGGTCCAGACAAAGCCGGAACCCCTACAGATGTTGCAAACTCCCCCATTACCTCGACAAGGTTAGGACCAGCTACAGCTCCAAACGTTGTGGAGACCATTGCAATACTGACCGCTGTTGCACGTTGTTTTGAACTGGCCAGGTCTGTCCCTGCATACCGCGCCTGTAAATTTGTCGCACTGCCGGCACCATAAATCAAAAGTGACGTAAAAAGCAGAAAGATATTATTCGTTACTGCAGCAATGATTACACCAATCGCGCCAATTCCGCCTGTTAAAAATCCTGAAGCCAGGCCGGCACGCCTGCCATAACGCTGTGAAAGGCGCCCGATAATGAGAGCTGCTCCTGCAGAACCTAACGTAAAGAGCGCTATCGGCAGACCAGCCACACTATCAGTGCCAAGCATTTCTTTTGCCAACAATGCCCCGACCGTTATACCGGCAGCAAGACCAGCACCGCCGAAAATCTGGGACAGAAGAACTATTAATAATGTTCTTTTATATAAAGCTTTTTGTTTTTCAGGTGATTCTACATAATCTTGCAGCCACTCGGGTTGATTTTCCGCAGCCGCTGCACCTTCAGATTGACGTGACATTTTTTCAGCTCTCTCTTTCTTAAATCAAGATGTTCCGATTATACCATATTGGGTATATTTTGGGTATTATTTATATTTGGCTTATCAAATCAGTAATTCTCCAGCTCTGCCTCCAGGTCTTTGAGCAGCGTGTCCACATCCATTACTGCGGAATCTGTGTCGGTTGGGAAAATGGAAGGCTTTACCCCGTCTGACTTCATCCCTGGAAGCCAGTTCTCGAGGAAGTAATCCAATTCAATTTTTTTTGCTCTAAAGCCCTCCCATTCATTTTTAGCAAATGTTTCTGCAAACTTTTCATTAGGGTAAAACGGGATCAATACATTGCCCATGTCATCTTCAGCAGTTGCCCAGCCATCGTTATACAACCCCCATACCTCTTCATAATCTGCAGCTTTTTTTATGAAGTATTCATACCTTATCGCAGCCAGCTGCTTGATGACTGTCTCAAATTCATGTTGATTCAATTACAGCACTCCTATCTATGTCCATCTTTCCGGGCCTGAATATACCCATAATACGCGCATGTACCATTTTGCGAAAGATCCTTGACCTCGAAACCGCATTTTTCATAGAAGCTAAAATTGTTGGCAGAAGTATGGGCAAACCAGTCTCCATGTGGGAGCTTTTGGACGCAAAGCTGCACTAGCTTCTGGCCAATGCCTTTTCCACGGTATGCTGATAAAACTGCCAGGTCCATAATATTTGCTGCCATAATTTGATCAGAGATGACTCTGACCATTCCGACCATTTCATTTTGATCCCACACCGTAAATGCCCAGGTTGAATTTTTTAATATCAGCGAAAACTTTTCTTTTTGCCAATCCGGGGTGTTACGGGCCCAGCCCGCGTCTTCGAAAAGCTTCTCGACTTTTTCCGCTGATATTCCTTCCGTGCCTTCCCGTATAACAAGTCCGTTGAAATATTGGTACATAGAATGATCCCCTTTTCAATTTCTTAGGTTTCATATTCTGTATTGGGCAATAGATGTCCTGCCATAGTTTAACAATTGCTTCTAGCCGATTATTTTGGACTATGATGACAAAGCCTAATAGTAGGAGGTGAGCATACAATGGTAAGAATCCATAATCCAGTTAAGGGTGATAAAAACAAAGTTGGGGCGGACGGTCAGCTTCACGGCGGTGTAATGGAAACGGCGGATGAATTTTTCGATTCAATATTTCAGCAAGGTGCTAAAAATAAGGGCGAGGACAAATCAAACAAACAAAAATAACGCCATTTTCCGGCGTTGTTTTTTTGCAGATATTTTATTAGCAGCAGATGAGTTTGAAACATCACATTATGTTCTTTCTAAGCCTTTTGGATTATTCCCATGCTTCAAAGTGTTTATAAACCCTCATCTTGGACATTTCGATCTCTTCAACACTTTAAAATGTCTATTAAAGACCTTTTCTTAGACATTTTGATTCCTGCCACACTTCAAAATGTCTATTAAAGACCTCTTCTTAGACATTTTGATTCCTGCTACACTTCAAAATGTCTATTAAACTTTTCTCCTTAGACATTTTGATCTCTTCAACACTAAAATGTCCTTAATGGAATACCACAAAAAGAAAAGCACCCATCATTAGAATGAATGAGTGCTTGTCCTTTTTATTTTCCTGTCTGCTTGTTCATTGCTGACATCATTTGATTGATTTTCTTCTGGGATGGCTTCATACCCATCTGCATCATCATCATTTTAAGCATTTGTTCGTTGATTGGCGGATTTTTCTTTAAGTAGCTCTCCATGTATTTACGAGCAATGAAAAATCCTAGCGCTACACCGACAACTAATGCCAGTATACCAACTAGAATTAGATCCCACATAAAACTTCCTCCTTCATGTTGTCTAACATACAGTGTACTAAACCAACAGCTATTATACAATATCTGCAGGTTTTTTTCTCTATTAAATCAATTCAATTTCAAAACTTTTTGCATTCCTCAGCGCAGAAGGGAATCACCAATTGTGGCATCTGCCTTCACTATACATATTTTCGTTCTTTAATCGGCTTCAGCCAGCCATACTTATTTGATTCAAGGTCGATGGCAAGGAAAGATGATTCACATTTCCGGAGTATTTCAAAAAAGACAGTCTCCGCATCTACTTGCCCATGGGAGTCTAACTCCAGCCACCTCTCATGGACTCTAAGTGTGGCTGAACTGTTATTTGAGTTGTTTTCATAAATGTATATGCCGTTCTCAACATGAAATCCTTTAGCCTTCGAAAGCTGTTGATGAAGGAGTTGATGAATGCGAAGCACAGGAATGGATTTCGTAACGAATTTAACTTGCTTGGCAATGATAGATTTCAGGGCATCGTTTGCTTGACTATATTCCAAAAACAATTGATAAAACATCCGTTCTCTTCCGAAATAATGGGAGGCAAATTCATCTTCTATTAGATATAGCTGGTAGGATCTCACGTGATCCCCTCCTCTGTAGACAAGCTTTTGTCTTTATTATAAGAAAACGTTCATTCAGCGTTTGTCTAAAGATGCCGAAAAATTCCACTAATTATGTCGAATTCAAAACTTTCTCACTTTTTATTATAATTTTCACCTGTTCCGTTGTCACGAAATACGAGGTTTTACAATTTTTTAATTAAAAATGGAATACTCGCTTGTAATGAGGGGAATATATCAATGTTAATCAGAAAGAGAAAGGATGACTATGCATGGCAACAGTACTTTACATTACAGCAAATCCAAAGCCGGTTGAGGAATCGTTCAGTTTATCGGTTGGTGAGGAGTTCATTAAAGCCTATCGTGAAAACAATCCTGAAGATGAGGTCGTCAGATTGGACCTTTATAAAATGGACATACCATTTATTGATACAGATGTTTTCAGCGGCTGGGGCAAATTACAGCAAGGTTCGGCTTTTGAACAGCTTAGCGACGATGAAAAACAAAAAGTCAGCTCGATTAATCAACTGACAGACCAATTCATCGCAGGAGATAAGTACATCTTTGCGACTCCTTTATGGAATTTCAGTTTCCCTCCAAAAATGAAAGCTTACATTGACAATATAGCAATCGCCGGTAAGACATTTAAGTATACTGCAGAAGGACCTGTTGGTTTGCTAGGTGGTAAAAAAGCCCTTCATATCCAGGCACGAGGCGGAGTGTACTCAGAGGGTCCTGCTAAAGATTTGGAATTTGGTGACCGTTACCTTCGTGCAGTTCTTGCCTTCATGGGTGTGACTGATGTAGAAACACTGGCGGTTGAAGGTATGGCAGCTACGCCTGATAAAGCTCAGGACATCAAACAACAAGCAATTCAGCGCGCGAACGAGCTTGCTAAACAATTTTAAACCAGCAAAAAAAGCCTGTTTTCAGGCTTTTTTTACTGGATTATTTTATTCCGTCCAATGGAATGTCTTTGCGATGGTCGAAGCTGTAAACTGCACCTTCCGAGATTGCCTGTTCTTCAGAGTTCGCTTGTTGAGCCGCCTGATTTAATGTCGCGCCGTCCAGTGGAATGTCCTTTCCATATTCAAACATATAAACACACCTCCTGATTATTAGTATAGGTATTTGTTACTAATATATTTACCGTGTTCATTCTTTTTTCCTGCTTTATTCGGAAAATTTTCTTTAACAAAAAAACACCCGAATATTTGGATGTTTTTCTGGTTGTCATATCACTGAATTTAAAAAGAACGCTTCGTACTTGCCTCGCTTAAATTTGCTGGAATGCTCACCGTAATGGATTCCATATGTTTCGCCACCTTCGTGCTATAAGTGAAATCGCCATAGCAATAAGGATAGCGAAAATTGTCCTTGTCCCCGCCGCAATCATAGGTTTGCGGATTTTTTTCTACCTGGATCATGGAAAACTTTTTTGCCAGCTCCTCGCTATGCTTCCCGCCGTTTCTAGCTACAAAATCAATATAGCCGATTCCCATATTGTATGATTGGATGATAGTAGGGAAATCCACCTGCATTTTATTGCCATGATTCACGACACGTTGATAGTACTTTACACCTTGCTGAATGCTCTTTTGCGGATCCTGTATGGTATTAGGAGCCAAACCCAATGATTCAGAAGCTTGCATTGGGTCGCCGCCTTTCCCTCTGCTCTCCTGCATCATTAAAGCTGCGACTGTGACGGTGTGATCGTCCAATCCTACTTTTTTCAATTCTTCCTCAATCATCGGAGTATATTTGGCTACTTCACCGATTGAACTATTCACACCTACATTCATTTTTACGAAATTATCATTATATAACTCCAGGAATCTATCAAGTAGAAAAAAACCAACGAAGCTCACAAACAATAAGATGGCCAGATTGAAGTTTCTCTGCACTTGCTTTTTCTTTTTGGGTTTCTTTTTACTGTATTTCATCATGATTTCTCTCCCAAATACTATACTCGTTCCCCTTATTTTATAAAAAATCATTCAAAGTTGAAAGGGAGCCGCTATTATTTTAGCAGCTCCCTCTCATTTATTTTACTCTTCATAGATCATTTTACGTGTCATACCTCCATCAATAACAAGGTCCTGGCCATTAATAAAATCGTTCTCCGGGTCAGCTAAATAGAGGCATGCTTTAGCTATATCCTCCGGCCTCCCGACACGGTTGGACCAATGCTGAAGATGGTCTTTTTCACGTAATCCATCATAATCCTCTGTCTGGATCCAGCCCGGACTTATAGAGTTGACTGTGATTTCTTTCTCTTGAAGCGAAGCGGCAAGGGCATGTGTCAATGCAACAATTCCTCCTTTAGAGGAAGCATAAGCTTCGGAATTCGGTTCAGACATGGTTGCCCTTGTTGATGCTATATTGATAATTCGTCCACCTTCGTTCATCCTTCTGGCAGCTTCACGGGATCCAATGAATACACTTCTGAGATTCGTGAATACGACATCTTCCCATTCCTCTGTCGTAAGCTCAAATAAAGGCTTGAACCTTGATACCCCGGCATTATTGATCAATATATCAATCTGCCCGAAATCATTTAAAACACAATCCACCATGCTGACAAGGTCCTCTTCTTTCCTGACATCTGTTTTGTAAAAGGCAGCTTGTCCCCCCAACTCTTTTAGCCTGTAAATTAATTCTTTCGCCTTTGTTTCATCTATATCCGCAATACATACATTCGCCTTTTCAATTGCATATGCTTCGGCAATTCCTTTACCAATCCCATTTGATCCACCGGTTATGATGACCGTCTTCCCTTCAAACTTTCCTGTCATTTTTTTACCTCCTATTAAGCGAAGTTAATATTATCATTAATTCCACACCGTGCATCATTTCAATCTCTATATCAAAAATAAGCCAGACTGCCTTAACAGTCCAGCTCAGGATTTATTTCTTCAATTCTGTTGATACTTGCCACTCGACACCGAACTGATCGGTTACCTGGCCGTAAGCTGGGCTCCAGAAGGTCTCCTGAAGTGGCATTGTAACCTTTCCGCCTGCTTGAAGCTTCTCGAAAATTCTCTTTGCTTCAGAAGGATTATCCACCATTAATGCGATTGTGACTTGAGATCCAAGCTGAAATGGGTGTCCAGGAAATGTATCAGATAGCATCAATTTCGCATCTCCAATGTTCATCTGGGCGTTCAATACTCGATTTTTTGCTTCTTCAGGGAGCGGATATTCTGGATTTGAAGGCATATCTCCAAATGTTTGCAGACTAACTACTTCGGCTCCCAGTGCCTCCTGGTAAAACTTCACTGCTTCCTGACCATTTCCATTTGTCACAAGATAAGGGACAATTCCAGTAATCATTCCAGCACCTCTTTCAAACATTTAAGAACATCAGTTCGATTCTATTTTAACATTATCTGTTATTCAGTTCAATTTTATAATTGTATAAAAATAAAAAAGCGGAAGATCCGCTTTTTTAACACTCTGTTAATATGGTAAGTCATTTCCACTTTTATCGCGGATTATTATCTCGTATTCATCTTCCTTTACATTTGAATTCTGTTTTTCACTTTCAACAAACTTACCGATTTCCTCACGAATTTTGTTAACCGTTTCTTCTGCTTCCTTATCAGATGGCCTCAAATTAGTTTTTATGATCATTTTCATTTTATTATTTTTGTATGAATACCCATAACCGGTTACATGATACTCTTTTTTAAGAGCCATTCCTTCATATATGGTTCTCATATAACGGAGCCAAATGTCTTCGCGGTTATTTGGTTCTTCGACAATTTCAATGGAAACTACTTTATCGTACCCATTATTTTTGGCTGCTTGGATCGTTGCTTTTTTAATTTCTTCTAAACTGGTTTCTGTTTTTGGTATACCGACTACAATCTGGCTATTGAATGGATTTACATATACAATGTCATACCCTAATTTCTTTAGGGTAGCTTCTAGGTTTTCACCCAGCTTGGTTAATTCCTTTTCCTCCTTAGTAAGTGTAACTTGAGGAATATAGCCAACATAAATTTTATACGTATCATATCCTTTACTTTTTAGAACCTTATCTGCGATTGCTGTTATCTTCTCCCGCTCCCGGTCAGCATCCTTTTCAGTACCCTGAATCCTAATTTCAAAACTGGTCACTTCACCGGGAGTCATCCCTAGGGAGAATTTTTTATACCCCTCTTTCTCCAGCGCATCCCAAACCATGGTATTAACAGGTTTCGTCTGGAAAACCTGTCCCAGGTAAGGAATTTTAGAAGCCATTTCTGCTACAGCAGGATTAAAGAATGCCGAACCAGCCGTTACCCCAAGTGCAATCACTGCTGCTGCGGCGACCTGGAAAGTTTTCTTCTTGCTAATTTTTCCATTTGATTTCCTTTTTCTTTCTTCCCTTTTTATGTTTTTAGCAAAATCATAAAGTGAAGAGGGCACCTCAATCTTTTGCATTTCTTCCTCTAACTCTCTTTTGATCAACTTATCTTCCGTATTCATTGTGTGCTCACCCCTATAATTTGATTTTCCAATAACCTTGCCTTCAATGCTTTTCTGGCTCTATGGAGATGGGATTTGACTGTTGAAGTTTTCAGGCCAAGCATTTCTGAGACCTCTTGGATGGAGAAATCTTGATAATAGTATAAGAGCAATACATTCTGGTAATCTCCGTTCTTGAGAGACTGTATCCCTTGGCTGATTTCCAGGTGCATTTCATCCTGGAGCACCTCATCGACTACTTCCCGGTGATCTTTTAACGTATCAATTTCGATTACAGTTTCCATCAACCTTGATTTCTTTCTAACGTTATCAATGGACCGATGCGAAACCAACTTGTAGAACCAGGTGTTGAAATACATAATTTCCTTTCCAGCCATGATGTTCCTATATGCCTCTAGCATCGCGTTTTGGACGACTTCTTCTGCCTCTTCCTTTGACCGGACAATACTATAGCTCGTTTTATATGCCTTTTCAATCAAAGGATTCAGTAATTCAGCGAATGCTGACTCATCTCCATTATGAATTCGCAGCATCAATTCTTTCTGTTCCAAAAGCAGCACCTCCTTGTTTGTTTCTATTCTTTAGGCGAACTTAACCACTTTTTGGTTGCGTGAAGACGGAAAAAATATTTAAATAAAAATCACTGGTAATCTAAATTCAGAGAAGGCTAATTGATTTTAACATGAATTCCCATTATTTATTCCAAACAAAAAGAGTACGAAACCATTATTGGTTCCGTACTCTTTTACATCGAATTATTTAGTTTTGCTCAAGTAAGGCCTTTACGCGTGCGACTACATTGTTTACAGAGAAGCCGTACTCTTCCAAGATCTTCTCACCAGGAGCAGATGCTCCAAATGTATCGATTGCAAGAACTTCCCCTTCGTCACCCACGTAACGATGCCAGCCAAGTGAAGATCCCATCTCAATTCCAAGACGTTTCTTGACAGACTTAGGAATTACGCTTTCTTTGTATTCCTTAGACTGTTGTTCGAAACGGTCCCATGATGGCATGCTGACAACACCAACGTCAATGCCTTCTGAAGCAAGAGCTTCTTGTGCTTTCACTGCAAGTCCAACTTCTGATCCTGCTGCCAGAAGAAGTGCGTCAGCAGTGTCTTTTCCAGCCGGAGAAATGACATAAGCACCTTTAGATACGCCTTCATACGCGTTTTTGTCAGTATCTTTGATTGTCGGCAGGTTTTGGCGAGTCAATACAAGAGCGGTTGGCGTCTTGGTTGATTCAACTGAAAGCTTCCACGCAGCCGCTGTTTCGTTCCCATCTGCAGGACGTATCACTGACAGATTCGGCATTGCGCGAAGCCCTGCCAGCTGCTCAACTGGCTCGTGTGTAGGACCGTCTTCCCCTACTGCAATACTGTCATGCGTGAATACGTAAGTTACAGGCAAGCCCATTAGTGCAGCAAGTCTGATTGCCGGCTTTAGGTAGTCGGAGAACACAAAGAATGTTCCGCCAAATATCTTAAGTCCGCCGTGAAGCGCCATACCGTTCATCGCAGCACCCATAGCGAATTCACGGACACCAAACCAGATGTTGCGGCCTTCGAATGAATTCGGGAAGAAGTCACCTGATCCCTTGATCATTGTTTTGTTTGATCCAGCAAGGTCAGCAGATCCACCGACCAAATAAGGAAGGTTCTTCGCGATTCCGTTAAGTGCTTCTCCAGAGGAAGCCCGGCTCGCAAGACTCTTTCCTTCCTCGTATACAGGAATGTCTTTATCCCATCCTTCAACTAACTCACCCTTCATGGCTTTTTCAAGCTGGGCTCCTAGTTCGGGATATTCACTCTTATATTTTGCAAAAAGCTCGTTCCAAGCCTGTTCCGTTTGTTCACCTTTTTCAGCGATGTGCTGTTTGAAGTGATCATACACTTCACTTGGCACATGGAAGTCTTCTTCGAAAGTCCACTTATAAGCTTCCTTCGTAAGCTTCAATTCATCAGCCCCAAGCGGAGCACCGTGAACATCCGATTTACCTGAAAGGTTAGGTGAACCATACCCGATAACCGTTTTGACTTCAATCATTGTCGGACGGTCTTCATCCGTCTTTGCTTCTTCAATTGCTTTTGCGATCTCTTCAAGGTTATTGCCATCTTCTACGCGAATGTATTGCCAGCCATACGCCTTGAATCGTCCTTCAACACTTTCTGAGAATGACTTATCCAGATCGCCATCCAAAGAAATATCATTCGAATCATAAAGAACGATCATTCTGCCTAGCTTCAGGTGAGCTGCAAGTGATGCTGCTTCAGCAGACACACCTTCCATAAGATCGCCGTCACCGCAAATACTATATGTATAGTGATCAACGATATTAAAGTTATCTTTATTATAGACAGCTGCAAGATGACGTTCAGCCATTGCCATACCGACTGCCATAGCAATCCCCTGGCCAAGCGGTCCAGTTGTTGCATCTACACCGGCAGTATGGCCGAACTCAGGGTGTCCTGGAGTCTTGCTGCCCCACTGGCGGAATTGTTTAATATCATCCATGGTTAAATCATAACCTGCAAGATGGAGCAAGCTGTATAACAACATTGAACCATGTCCTGCAGACAATACAAAACGGTCGCGGTTAAACCATTCTGGATTCTTTGGATTGATGTTCATATAACGAGTCCACAATGTGTAAGCCATCGGAGCTGCCCCCATCGGCATGCCTGGGTGGCCGGAATTTGCCTTTTCAATTGCATCAATTGATAAGGTACGGATGGAATCAATTGAAAGCATATCAATTTCTTTAAACATTATATACATCCTTTCTATAGGTACTAGCTACATCCTTAATATTATAGCGAGAGAAATTATTATACAACAAATTATGCCTGAATGAGACAGAAATGGCCGTATTGTTATCTATTTTGACACAAACTAGCTATTGTTATGTAAATTCACTGCTTAAGCGGATGAAACAGATATTGCAGCAGAGTACATTATTTAGGAATTCCGAATAGTTTGAACAGCCGGAAGTACCTCGTAATACTGTTTTTATCGGTGTCAAAGAATTTACAATAAAATAAAAATGGAATACATGCTGTATGTATTCCATTTTTTCATATATTTAATGAAGCTTGTTCTTCGCTTTTTCTTCTTTGAGCTTATCAGGGGTAACATCATTGCCTTCAGGATCCACAATGGTAACACCTTTAAGTGTATTAAGCATAGAAGATCGGAAAGACTGTAGATATTCCGCACGAAGCTTTGTTTGTTCCTTTGCTTCTTCTTCTGTCAACTTTGATGATTTTGCTTTCCTTGCCAGTTCATTGATTCTAGCAATTTTATCACTTGATAGCATTGTAAAGCTCCTTTGTAAAAAATTACGTCAAATGTCATCTTACTAAAATTTTTTCGATTTTACAAGAATAGAGCTTTCTTATTCCTCTGTCTCTATATACTCAAGATATCTACGGTTTACCGTTGCTTTGGTTACGTCATATCCAAAGCCCTTTAGTGTTGCTGCGATCTCAGCAAAGGTAAGCCCATTATTACGCAGTCTGACAATTTCCTCGACCGGCATCTCTTTTCGTTCCCGGCCGGAGTTTTCACCCTGATTTTTCAGGTTGCGCTGCGGTTTATATCCATGCTCAACTGCTCGTTTCATCCCACGCTTGATCTTAATATTGTGGATTTTCCTTTGATACTCTTCCACCATACTGACAATTTGAAGCACCATCGAATCTGATTCGGATAACTGGAGCTCCCCACTGTGGGAGACACTATATAACTTTACTTTTTCTTTCAGGATGCAATGAAGAATCGCAACTTTGGCATTTCCTCTTCCAAGTCTCGTCTCATCCTGAATCAACAGGGCACCAATCTTCTTATCCTTGATTAGTTCCAGCAGTTCCAGGATCCCTTCTCTTTCAAGATCATAACCACTAGCTTGTTCCTTAATAATACTAGCTACTTCAAAACCATAATTGCCTGCCAGCCGCAGCAGCTCTTCTTCCTGCCTGGCCAGCGAAGTTTCCTGTGTTTCCTTTGTTGTACTTACGCGGCAATAGATAATTGCTTTCATGTTGTCACCTTATTTCATCCTATCTTTCCGCATCTGCAATCTGTGTAGGTTCAATATGCTCAGCCTCCACAGGGATTACCAGCTCATCGCCCGGCATGATTGTTTCACCTATAATTCCGTTTTCCTTTTCTACCCAGCTTACAAATTCACTTTCAGAAAGATTATGTTCACTGGCAAATGTTTCAGCAATCTCCCATAATGATTGCCCTTCTTCTATAGTAACAGTTATGTATGCATCCTCGTTATTTAATTGTGCTTTTGCGACGATTGAAAAAATTAAGCTGACAGCAAGCAGGATCATTGCATATGAATAGTTTTCCCAAAGCTTTTTCATTTACGGCACCCCTTAGCGAATGTATGTTCGATTAATTGATTTTATTATAAATCGAACACTTGTTTCATGTCAACCTAAAAATTCGAACTTATGTTTGTATCTGTGGAAAAGACATGGTATAATTAGGACAAGAAAATATATGAGGTGCGTGAATATGACAAAGTTATCGAAGCGTCAACAAGATATATTTGAATTCATAAAAGGTGAAGTCAAGAAAAAAGGGTATCCGCCATCCGTACGCGAAATCGGTGAAGCTGTCGGGCTTGCTTCCAGCTCCACTGTCCATGGACACCTTGCAAGACTTGAAAGCAAAGGCTTGATCCGACGCGATCCTACAAAGCCGCGTGCAATTGAAATTCTTGAAATAGAAGAAGATAGCCGCATCCCTAAATATAAAGTGGTCAATGTACCTGTTGTCGGTAAAGTAACTGCTGGTATGCCAATTACCGCAATCGAAAATGTAGAAGAGTACTTTCCTCTTCCTGACCGCCTCGTTCCACATGATGAGCAGGTTTTCATGCTCGAAATCATGGGGGACAGTATGATCGAAGCAGGCATTCTTGATGGCGACTACGTTATTGTCAAGCAGCAAAAAACAGCTAATAACGGAGACATTGTTGTAGCGATGACAGAGGATGATGAAGCAACAGTAAAGCGCTTCTTCAAGGAAAAGGATTATTTCAGGCTGCAGCCGGAAAACCCTACGATGGATCCTATCATCCTTCGAAATGTATCCATTCTTGGTAAAGTCATCGGTGTATACCGCCATATGCATTAAAAAAAGCAAGCGGATCCCGCTTGCTTTTTTCTATCTACTAAACTTTTCAACTGAATCTGTATTAGACTAGCACATTTATAAGAAAAATAGGTAGAGACCCTGACAACTTGTCCCTCTCCACATAAGATATTGTGTAAGTATCTTTCATGATGGAAAGGAGTTGAGTTTCTAATGGGATACAATCGTAATGAAAATGATGTGGCTGGCGTGTTTTTCCCTAACCGGGACAGAGACAAAGTCAGGGCAACTGTTGATTTTGATGATCTCTGCCGTGCTGTGCGCCGGTGTATAATCGAGGACTTAGTAGCAGGCGCTCAGGATGATCGGGATGACGATCGCGACCGCCGCCATAGAAAGTGCGGCTGCAGAGGCTAACATCTAACTGAAAAATCCCGAAAGGAGTGTCCTTTCGGGATTTTTCTATTTCCATTGAATATTTTGAACAGGCAGCACACCTTTTATTTCTTCAAGGTAAGCTGCTTTTTGATTTGTCGTTAGCCATACATGCACTGTTCCGCTATCCTGGTTGCTTCTGATCAAGCGGCCCATTCCCTGTCTTAGGCGGAGCAGCATATACGGTATATCAACCTCTGCAGCTGGATTATCCGCATGCTTTCTTTTCGCCTGGAAGACTGGGTCATGAGGAGGGAATGGCAATGACGAAATGATGACTTGAATCAATGACTCTCCCGGGACATCCAGTCCTTCCCATAAGCTGTATGAACATAGAACGGTTGCGGTGTCATTCTGGAATCCCTTAACGGTTTCACTGATTTCACGGTCTCCCTCAAACAAGATAGGGAAATTCCATTCATGATTTTCAGTCCATGCTCGGAATCGTTCCATCTCTTGCGCGGACGAGAACAGAACAAGCGAGCTGCCATTGCTGGACCTAAGGTCTTCTCCCATTTTGTCCCATTTCTTTATTTCATCATCCTCACTGTGTGCTGCCAGTTCCATTTTCTCTTCATAATCAAATGGAGATGCAACAGTAAAGGAGGAATATTTTTCGATGCCCAGGCTTTTCGCTATATAGCTAAAGTCTCCTCCCTGGGACAATGTAGCAGAAGAAAATACAAATGGGATGTTTTGTGAAAATACCTCTTTTTTCAAAATATCCTCAACGAGTCGAGGCATGATGACCAGCGATGTTTGTACTTCATTCTCTTCTAGCCAGAATATCCCTTCGTCGTTCTTAAGGAAAATCGATAGACCATAGGCGAAAAACTCGAGATATTCTTCCATGATTTTTAAATGGTACTCGTCGATCAGGAACATTTCGGCATCAAAAACCAGCTGGTCCATTAAATCGGTAACCTTTTTCTCCAGAGTTTCCGCAGTTTTCCTGATACTTGATAGCATCGGTACTTCTTTTCGATTAGACCCTTCTATTGCCGAGGAATTTTCAACCAAAAGGTCAAACCATGCATCATGGAGCTCCAGAATATCCTCGATTAAATAAAGTGATTCTTCCCGGACGTCCTGGTGCATATATCCTGTAAGGACAGTAGTCAAAGTTTGAGAGTTGAACCGGTATGTTAATCCCTTTTGCGCCGCGAACTCAAGCAAGTGGCCCTCGTCAAAAATCACCGTACTTGCGTCTGGAAGTAATGGCATCTGCCCTTCCCGTTTACGAGATTCTTTTGTCCACACATGCTCCATATAAAAATCATGAGAACAAATGATCAAATCGCCTGCATGACGATAATAATCTCGGTTCAAGGTTTGGCCGCAGCGATGGCGCCAGCTGCAAGTTGAGCATTGCTGAAGTGGATCCCAGGCCATTGAAGCCCATTTTTCATTCGTGACCCATGGATATTCCTTTCGGTCTCCATAACGAGTGAATGAATTCATTGAGATCCCTTCATCAAAGATGAAATCTGGCAGCTGGTCATGGACGTCCAGAATTTCTTTTTCATTCGACGTGTTTGAAAGGTCGTCAAGCTTCTTCACGCACACATACTGTTCTCTTGCTTTTGCGAGACGGACATCAACCTTCAATCCTAGCGCCTTTTCAAGCTTTTCGATATCGCCGCCCTCTTTCACGAGTTGCTCGATTAACGTTTCATCCGAGCAGGAAACAATGGCTGGCTTTCCCATATATCTTGCGTATAGAATGGCATAAATAAGATAGACGAATGTCTTGCCGGTACCGACGCCCGCTTCTGCAAAAACAATTCCTTTATTCTTAAAGGCCTGCTCCACCTGGAAGGCCATATAAATCTGTTCATCACGTAGTTCATAGCCCTTTTCAGGCAATATATCATAAAAGACATCACCAATATAATCTCCTAATAAATCAAAGAACGTATCATTCTTGGTAATGGTAAATGGAAGGTTAGTTTTCATTCAGGTTCTCCTCAAAAATATTGATTCCGGCAAAAAGCCAGCTTTTATCATAACAGATAACCAGTCATTTAGTGAAAGAAATTGAAATATTAAATATAGGTAAAAATGCTAATTCCATTATTAGGAATTAATTGCTAAAATAATCCTAAATTGTGTTAAGGGGCGTTTTCATGAAAACGAGACGATTACTCTACCTAAATTTTTCTGTCATTG